>Ga0210074_1000186_pt1 | contig 24300 bp, 21 predicted proteins | sample China_Galinas_Co_FD_184860 | JGI IMG/M metagenome (GOLD analysis project Ga0210074, IMG submission 184860) | Wetland microbial communities from San Francisco Bay, California, USA, that impact long-term carbon sequestration -... | ecosystem: Environmental > Aquatic > Marine > Wetlands ... | reverse complement strand
CGGCGCCTTGAATATGGCGTCGAACTCACGGTTGCCGGAGCCGCCTTGCGGATGACGGTGATACGTCGCCAGCAGGTGCAGGTCGTGGTTGCCGAGCGTAACGCTCACGGCGGGTCCGAAACTTTTTAACAGCCGCAAAACCTCGAGCGAGGAACCGCCGCGGTTGACCAGGTCGCCACATGACCAGAGCCGGTCGTTAGCGGGGTCGAAATGTATGACCTCCAGCAAGCGCTGCAGTGAGCGGTAACAACCCTGTATGTCGCCGAGCAGGTAGGTGGACATAAAGCGGACAGCTGCGGCTAATGCAGCGGGGCGTCAGGCGAGTGCAATGTGAATTCAGGTATTTCCGCACGAAAGGAAAAACCGTCATCCGTAACGAAACCGTAAGAACCGCGCATCGAACCCACCGGCGTGGGAATCAACGCGCCGCTGGTGTAGCTGTAGGATTTGCCGGGAGCGAGTTCCGGTGTCTTGCCGATCACGCCTTCGCCAATGACCTCTTCCGTCGCGCCGTTGGCATGGGTAATGATCCAGTGCCGGTTCCGCAGCGTGATGCGCTGGTCGGAACGATTGGTGATGTATATCGTGTAGGCAAAGGCGAACTTGTCCTCGTGCCGGCCGAGAAACTCTGGTTGTGCAACGACGTGAACTGGAATGTTTTTAATCATGGCCACTGCTCTGTGCAATCGGGGTTCATCGGTGGAGTTCAGTTTGCATCAAATGGCAGTGAGCGGGCAAGTGCGGCAAATTGGGACAGGCTGAGTTGCTCGGCGCGATCACCCGGGTTAACGCCCGCGGCGATCATCTGTTCCTCCGTCAATACACCCCTGAGACTGTTGCGCAGCGTTTTGCGCCGCATCGAAAACGCCGAAGTGACCACCTTCTGGAGATTGTCGATGGAACCCGTGTCGAACGGCGGCTGCTGCAAAGGCCGCAGGCGGACAATGCTGGAACGGACTTTCGGTGCCGGTGAGAAGCTTCCGGGCTGGACATCGAACAGGCGCGAGACTTCGGCGCGGAACTGGGTGGTCACCGACAGGCGCCCATAGGTCCGGCTGCCGGGCCCGGCAGCCATCCGGTCCACCACCTCCTTTTGCAGCATGAAATGCATGTCGACGATCAGGTCGCTCCATTGCAGCACGTGAAATATCAGCGGTGTGGAGATATTGTAGGGCAGGTTACCGATCAGCCTGAACGGACGATTGCCGGTCAATTCGGACAGGTCCGCCCTGAGTGCATCGCAGGAATGAATGGTGAGCCTGGGTTCGGCGGAGAATTGTTCTTCCAGCCAGGCAACGAGGTCGCGATCGAGTTCGACCAGGTGCAGTTCGGCGCCGCTTGCGAGCAATGGGCGTGTCAGCGCCGCCCGGCCGGGGCCGATTTCAACCAGCAGGTCGTCCGGCTGCGGGGCGATGGAGGCGATGATCCGGTCGATCACCTGGCGGTCGTGCAGGAAGTTCTGACCAAAACGTTTTCTGGCGACGTGTCTCAACGGCACATGTCCAGTGCGGCGCGGGCCGCGGTGTACATGCTGCCCGCGTCAGCGATGTTTTTCCCGGCGATATCCAGGGCCGTTCCATGGTCGACAGATGTGCGGATAAAGGGCAGGCCGAGCGTGATGTTGACGGCTTTGCCAAAGCCTGCGTGCTTGAGGACCGGCAGGCCCTGGTCATGGTACATCGCCAGGACGGCGTCGCAGTCGGCAAGCCGGCCGGGCGTGAATGCCGTGTCCGCGGGAACGGGTCCCAGGGCGTTTATGCCATCCGCTCTGCACGCCTCGATGACTTTCAGGATGATCCGCTCGTCCTCCGTACCGAGGTGGCCGCCCTCGCCGGCATGCGGGTTGAGACCCAGCACCTGGATCACCGGGTCTTGAATAGCGAAACGCGCCTGCAGTTCGCGATGGGTTATGCGCAGACTGCTGTCGACGTTTTCGAAGGTTATGGCGTCGGCGACATCGCGCAGCGGCAGATGGGTGGTCACCAGCGCGACACGCAGCTTACCGGCGGCCAGCATCATGACCACCTTTTTCACGCCGGCCAGTTCTGCGAGCAATTCGGTGTGACCGCTGAACGGGATGTTGCCGTCGTTGATGACACCCTTGTGCACCGGACCCGTCACCAATGCGGCGGCGTGGCCATCACGCACCAGCCTGACGGCCGTCCTGATGGTATCCACCACGTAGGCGGCGTTGGCGGGATCGAGGACGCCTGGGCGGGCGGGCTTGGCCAACGCCAGCGGGTAGCAGCTGATCCGCCCGCCGCGGACTTCGTCGCCCGGTTGCCAGGCATCGATGCCGACGCGCAAACCCAGCGCAGATGCCGCGCCGCTCAGCAACACGGGGTCTGCAACCGCCAGTAAGCGTAACTCCGGGTGCGCATGAGCCAGGCGGATCGTGCACTCGGGGCCGATACCCGCGGGTTCGCCGGGAGTCAGGGCAAGCACCGGCATCTCCCTAGTCATGATCTGTGACACGAAGCTCGCCGGGCATGATTTATGTGCTGTTCAGCGCAGATTGGATCAATCTCAGCTGTCCAGCCTGATTTCCACGAAGGCTTCCTCGCGCATTTCCTGCAGGAATTTCTCCAGTTCGATATCCATTTTCTGCTGCTGCAGGTTGTTGCGCGCGGCGTTGCGAATGGATTCCACGGTCACGTCTTTCTCGCGCTTGCCCAGGCGCTCGATGATGTGCCAGCCGGTTTCCGTCTGGAAGGGTTCGCTGACCTCGCCATCCTGCAATGCCTCCAGCGTTTGCTCCATGCGCTCGCCGTAGGCCTGCGCCACGAACCAGCCCATGTCGCCGCCCAGGTTTGCACTGGACGGGTCGTCGGAATACTCCTTGGCCAATTCTGCAAAATCCGCACCATCGTCCAACTGTTTGCGAATCTCGCGGATGCGTTCCATCGCCTCGCGGGGACTGACGAGGTCATTGGTTTCGATCATGATGTGCCGGGCGTGGTACTCGGTTGCCATCACCTGGGTTCGTTCGCGGTAGTCATTGACCTTGATGATGTGAAACCCGGCCGGACTTCGGATCGGCACGGTAAACTGTCCTGCCCTGAGGTTCTTGATCGCATCGGAAAATGCAACCGGCACCGAATTGAGGTCCCGCCAACCCACCAGGCCGCCCTCCAGGGCTTCCTGGGAATCCGAATAGCTGATGGCTGCGGAGGCGAAATCCAGCCCTTCCTGCAATTGCTGGTAAACGTTATTGGCCTTGGATTCCTGTACGGCGATCTGCTGTGGCGTGGCGCCCTCGGGAAGGCCGATCAGGATATGAGAAATATTGTATTCACCGCTGTTGAAGCGCTCGGAAGCCAGCAGGATATCGATCTCGGTTTCGGTGATCGGGTCCATGCTGTTGACGACCCTCTGGCGCAGGCGCTCGGTCATCATTTCTTCGCCGATGTTCTGGCGAAATTCCGCGAAGTCTTCGCCGTCCGCTTCGATCAATTGACGCAACTGCATCAAGCTGAGCTGGTTCTGATCGGCCAGCATCATCAGTGATTGGTCGATTTCACTGTCGCTGACCCGGATGCCGGTCTGGAATGCGCGTTGCAATTGCAGGCGGCGGAGAATCAGGCGTTCCAGCACCTGCTTTTCAAGCAGGCTCTGTGGTGGTATATCACCGCCCTGTTGGCGGATCCGGTCGACGATGCCCTTGATGGCGATATCGAGTTCACTGCGGAGTATGACGTCGTCGTCCACCAGCGCGACGATGGAATCGATCTCTTCGGTCGTCTGTGCGAGTGCCGTAGTGCTCGATGCGGGTGAAAACGACAGGGCGACGCATAAAACCCACACCGCCGGCCAGACTGCCGGCCAGACTGCCGGGTGGTTGAAACTTCTCATAAACGCTTGTCTCCGGGATATTGCCATAATACTTGGTCAGCTATTTGATTGTAGCAACTACATAAAGTTGCCTGTCTCGGCGCCGAACCGGTCATTTTAGCCGATACCGGCGACGAATGTCGTCATGATTGGCGTTTGCTACTGTCTCGCGTACACGTTCTCCAACACCTCTTCCATACGCTCGAACACCGTTTGCATCCTGCGCTCGGTGGGCAGGGTGGTCAGGCGGAAATGATTCCTGTATGGCACGTTGAAACTGCTGCCAGGAGCGATCAGGACGTGCTTCTTCTCCAGCAGTTCCATGGCAAACGCCAGGTCGTCGAATGATTTGAACATGCTGGTGTCGACCGCGGGAAATGCGTACATCGCACCATCGGGTTCGATCAGGCTGAGGAACCTGCTCCGGCCAACCCCGTCGATGATGGCCTGGCGCGCCTGGTACAACCTGCCCCCGGGCGCGGTCAATTCCAGGATGCTCTGGTAGCCGCCCAGAGCGGTCTGCACCGCCCATTGCCCGGGCACGTTCGAGCACAACCTCAAGCTCGCCAGCAGTTCCACCGCGTGCATGTAATCCCTGGCGTTTTCCCGCTCACCGCTGAATACGATCCACCCCACACGGTAGCCGCAGGCGCGGTAAATTTTGGAAAGACCATTGAACGTCACGCACAGGGTGTCGTGCACCAGTGTCGCCATCGGAACATGCGTGGCTTTCCCGTAGAGCATTTCATCGTAAATTTCATCGCTGAAAACGACCAGGCGATGCTGTTCGGCGATCGCCGCGATTTCCTCGAGCACATCCCGGCTGTAAACGGCGCCGGTGGGATTGTTGGGATTGATCAGCACGATCGCACGCGTCCGCGTGGTCAGCAGGCTGCGGATTTCGTCGGGATCGGGATAGAAACCGTTTTGCGCCTGGCAGCGATAATACACCGGCGTGCCGTGGTTCAGCGCGATCGACGCGCTCCAAAGCGGATAATCCGGGCTGGGCACCAGTACCTCGTCGCCGCTGTTGAGCAGGGCTCGCAGGGCCAGGTCGATACACTCGCTGACGCCGTTGCCCATGTAGACGTCGTCCGCGGTGACATTCATGACACCCCGTGACTGTTGTTGCATCACGACGGCTTCACGGGCCGGAAAAATACCTTTCTGGTGGCAATAGGCTTCACTCTGTCCGAGGTTCTCGATCATCGCCAGGCGCATGGTCTCCGGGGTGCGGTAGCCGAACAGTCCCGGGTTGCCGATGTTCAGGGATATGATCTCGTAGCCCTGTCGTTCGAGCGCCGTCGCGCGTGCCGCGAGTTCGCCGCGGATTTCATAGCGGACACCCGTGAGTATGCTGTTTGTGCTGATCGGTGTTTTTGGCATTTCGAGTCTCTTATTGACCAGTTTGGAGCGGGATCCGGGATCAGTAGGCGAGGTCGTAAAACAAGGGTTCGCTCTTGCGTCCGAACGCTCCCAGTCCCTTGAGCACCAACTGCAGGTAAATCGCATCACGATAGTCACCGTCGCGGTTTCTCAGGAAGCGCTTGGCGACCATTCGCAATGCCCAGCAACAGCTGTCGTATTCAAAGCCTGCCTCGGCGGATAACAGGTCGGAATCCAGCAAGGAGTAATTGACACGGCCAAGCACCCGCCAGCTTGCGTTGATCGGTTGATAATAACGTATGTCGAACTGGTCCACGTAATCGCGCCGGAAACGGTATTCGGCGCCCAGGTGCACGCCTCCGGGCGAAATATAGGTAGCGCCCAGCACGGCGACATCGAAACGGTTCTTTTGCCAATCCCACTGTGTGCCGATACGGCCTTCAAGCCGCCTGGTCATATGCAGGACGAACTCGGCGATGAACGGAGACGAGTTTTCGCTCAGTATCGGCGTATTATCGACCGACAGCACCCGCTGGTTCTCGAAATACAATATCTGGCCGAAGCTCAGGCTCCAGAGTTCACGGCCGTTCAGGTGGTCCATCGAGCGGGTGCTCAGCGCCAGCGTCAGCTGATTCGCATCCGACTGGCGGTCGGCGCCGGTAAAGCGGTTGATATTGAACAACTGGCTGAAGCCGAAGGTATACGGGGCACTGTCAAAATCGGGAAACCCGCGCTGGTCCACATACGGCACATAGAGGTAAAACAGGCGTGGCTCGAGCGTCTGCAGGTGGCCCTTGCGGCTGTCGCGCTCAAAAAACAGGCCGGTGTCGAAGCTGAAGACCTCGGTGCCGCGGGTGGGCGAGGGGTCACCCGGCAGCCCGTGCCAGTTCAGGTCGTAGCTCGTGTAGCGGTAACCGGCGGTCGGCCGTATATAACCCCAGTCGGTTGCCACGTTCAACTCGAAGCGCGGATAAAAGTCGAAGCGGGTGCCGGTCACGCCGAGGTCCCGGTCAAAGTAGACAAACTCGGCGTCCATCAGCAAACTCAAACCACTGAAGCCGATGGGCCGGTCAAGATCGAACAGGACACGCGGCAGGCGGGTGTATGGCTCGTTGCGGGGATCGACGGCTTCATCGACCACCTGGAAGTCATCGATATAGGTTCTGAGCTGCCAGTACCGGCCGCTGCCGTAGATACCGTAGGTGCTGCGCAGGTATTGCCTCGATGCCGCGGCGAGACTGTTGCTGAAGTCCTGGAAATACTGGTCGTCGCTGACCCGGTCGATCAGAAACTGGCTGCTCCAGCGCGGCGTAAACCGGGCGTCATGCGCAAACCGGTAGTGGAAGCGCCGCTCGTCGGTCTGCTTGTCATTGTTGAGGTAGTCGAAATCGAGCTGGCCACCGGTGCGTGGTGTGATGAAGCGGTATTGGCCGGTCAGCATGAAGCCGCGCTTGGTGAAATAACGGGGCGTGATCGTTGCGTCCTGGTCGGGGGCGATATTCCAGTAATACGGGGTACTGAACTCGAGCCCGTTGTCGTTGGCCGTGCTGACATACGGATAGAGAAAACCGCTTTTGCGGCGGTCATCGATCGGAAACGTCATGTACGGCAGATAAATGAAGGGAATGTCGAAAAATCTGAGCTGGGCGCCCTTCACCGTCCCGACGCCGTCCTCGAAGTCCAGCTCGAGCTGTTTTGCTTTCAACAGCCACTCGGGTGTTTCACCGGGGCAGGTCGTGAACTGCAGACGATGCAGGATGGAATGGTTTCCCGACTCGAGGGTGACTTCTGTCGCGCTGCCCTTGGCGCTCGAGCCCATCAGGCCGTAATCGACATCCACGAAACTACCGCTGTCATTGAGGAAATCGTAGTGGGCGTTGGTGCCGCTGATATGGATGACGGAATCCTCGTAAAACACCTTGCCCGGCATCGTGACGACTTCGGTCTGCGGGTCGTATTGCAACAGTTCGGTGGTCAGCAACTGGTCCGCGCGTCTCAGTTCCACCTGTTCACGGGCTTCCGCCGTACCCACCTTGTAGGCATCGAATTGCCTGGTTTTCAGCGATACCGGCGAATCGGAGCGGTCCGGCACGGTTTTGAACATTGGCGCCAGGCTTGGCCCCGGACAGGCCAATTGCGGGCTGTCTGTCTCGGCGGCATAAGCGATTGCCTGAGTCAATATCAGGAAAACGGCCAGGCAGGACAGCAGTGTAGGCGCTATGGGTATATTTCGGGTCACTTATTGGTGCCGTGTTTGAACAGGGTCAGCGCGCGCATTGTAGCAAGGGAATCGTGCTTCCGGGGCATGAAATTTTTCAATGGCCGTGACCGTGCGCAATCAGCCGGCCGGTCACAAAGCGGGTTGCGGCGCACCGGTCGCACATGATTGTTTCAACCATTGACTGCGTTCCGCAGCCGGCAGCCTGGACTTATTTTCCGCCAGGCGCTGAAATTTCCGCCAGTCACCTGCGCTTTCCTCCCATAAGCGCTGGAACGCACAGCGGCTGCCCTCGTAGGTATTGTAGAGAGCGAGCCTGGCGTTGTTGAGCGGTTCCCGGAACCAGGCTGCGTAATAGCGCTTGCCGTGCCACTTCCCGGCGCTCAGTTTTTGATAGTCCTGCGCGAAAGCGCTGAATATCGCCGCTTTTTTCAGACGCATGGCATCTTCCGGCAAGTCGCTGGCATACAGCCTCGCCAGCATTTCACGTGTTGATCCGACGAGACCGGCGAAGTCCGTGCCGGCTTGCTGAAGTTCCAGCCACTGGTCCAGCTCGCCCTCGCGCTGGTTGTATGTCAGCCACGACCTGACCCCGGCGTCTTCGACAAATTCGGCGTAGCCCTCGTTGAAGCTGCTGTCGTTTTTGACATACAGGCGCTGGTGGGCCAGTTCGTGAAACAGATAGGCAGCCAGCCGGGTATCGGTAGGGGAAAACATGGTGCTGAGCAACGGATCCCTGAACCAGCCCAGTGACGAGTAGGCCGTGGCCGGCGAAACCAGTACATCCATGCCCTTGCGTGCCAGCCCGGCAGCGGAGTCCCGGGCTTTTTGCTGATCGAAGTAACCCCGGTAGGGTACACAACCGGCAACCGGGAAACACCAGCGTTTGGGCTCGAGCGAAAACTCCCCGGTTGCAATTACGTTCCAGACCAGCGCCGGGCCTTCGACCTCAACGTAGGTGGTGTAACTGCCGTCTGCCGGCAAGTCGAGCACCCGTTCCGCAAACGTCTTGATCTGTTGGGCATGTTCCAGGTGCGCGACGAGTTCCGGCGGCGTTGCCGGGTCCTGCAACAGGGTTTGAATATCCTGGCGGGACTGCATCAGCCTGTGCTGCCCCGAAATGGCCTGCAGGTAATACCCCGGACCCGAGCAGGCGCACAGAAAAAGGACCGGCAACAGGCGGAGAATCATTCCCTGTGGCGTTGACCGGCAATGAACTTCAGCGATGCCGAATTGATGCAATAACGTTGTCCTGTCGGCGGCGGTCCATCCGGAAAAATGTGGCCGAGGTGGGCATCACAGCGTGGACACAGCAGTTCGATACGGCGCATGCCGTGACTGAAATCCGGGCGTTGCACCACTTCCGCCGTATCCAGTTCACCATGAAAACTGGGCCATCCACAACCGGAATGGTACTTGCTGCCGGAATCGAAAAGCGGGTGCCCGCAACACACGCAGGCGTAATAGCCGTCTTCGTCATGCTCATAGTATTTCCCGCTGAACGGGGCCTCGGTGCCGGCTTTGCGGGTGACGCGGTACTGCTCCGCATCCAGTTCCGCACGCCACTCCTGATCGGTTTTGGTAATTTTTTTCATCTTGTCCGCCATTGTAATATAAGCTTCACGAAAGTGGTTCGAGGTGGTGATTATGATCAAGGTTTTTGAGGATTTCGACATCACGCTGGTCGGGCACTACCAGTCGGTGCTCGAATCGCAGGGCATCGCCACCTTCATGAAAAACCAGTTTGGCACTTCAGGCGCCGGCGAACTGCCGTTTATCGAAGTCATTCCGCAACTGTGGATACTCAATGATGCCGATGCCGGGCGCGCCGAAGCGCTGATCAGGGAATTGCACGAAACCACCGGCAATGAACAGTTGCAGGAATGGGAATGCCCGGTTTGCGGTTCGAGGATCGAGCCCGCATTCACGCATTGCTGGAAGTGTTCCGCGCCGAGACCCGCCCTGGCGGACGGCAATTAACCCGCATTAATATGCGGGATCCTAACGGTCTTCGCCCCTGAGCCGGCGAACATCGTTTTCCAGACGCTCGGCCGTCAACTCTTCCGGCGGGATCGGTTGACCCACGCGCAGTTCGATCAGGGCCCGGAATTTGTAGGGTCTGCGCTTGTAAAGCGGGTCGCGGCGGCTGAACAACGAACCCCACAAGTTGCACAGCGCCATCGGCACGACGACTGCCGGGTTCTCACCGACAATTTTTTCGATCCCCTTTTTGAATTCATTGATTTCGCCACTTTCCGTGACGCTGCCTTCCGGGAATATCCCGAGCACGTCGCCTTCATCGATCACTTCATGGATACGCTGGTAGGCCGCCTCGAGGATCGTCGCGTCCTCCTTGCGAGAGGCGATCGGTATGGCCCGGCCGGTTTTGAATATGAAGTGCAAGAGCGGAATCTTGAATATCCTGTAGTACATCACGAACCTGACCGGTCGCTTGACGACACCGCCGATGATCAGCGGATCGACAAAGCTGACATGATTGGCCGCGACGATGACGGCGCCGGATTCAGGTATGTTGTCGCCGCCTTTGACCTCCACGCGGTAAATCGTGTGAATCAGGATCCAGACCAGGAAGCGCATCAGGAATTCGGGAACCAGGCTGAAGATATAGATGGCCACCAGCAGGTTGAGCAGGGCGGTGAACAGGAACAGTTGCGGGATCGTAAAACCGACCCGGCCAAGCAAGATCATGGCGATGACGGCCGCGATCACCATGAACAGCGCGTTGAGGATATTGTTGCCGGCGATGACGCGCGAGCGGTGGCTCGGGGTGGTGCGCTGCTGCACCAGCGCGTACAGCGGTACGATGTAAAAGCCGCTGAAGATGCCGATCATCACCAGGTCGAACACGATGCGCCAGTTGCTGCTTACGGAAAACCAGCCGGCCAGACCCGAATACGCCGCAGCCTGCCCGGGGCTGGCGAAGTACATGTCGATACCAAAAAAGGTCAGCCCGAAGGCGCCAAGCGGCACCAGACCGATTTCAACCTGTCCGCCGGACAGTTTTTCACACAGCAGCGATCCCGTGCTGATACCGATGATGAACATCGCCAGCAGGGTGGACATCAGTTTTTCGTCGCCACCCAGCGTGTTCTCCGAAAAGCTGGGTATCTGGACGAGAAAGGTCGCGCCAAAGAACCAGAACCATGAAATGCCCAGCACGCTGTTGAGCACCACGCGGTTTTCCGTGATAAAGCTGATATTCCTGAATGTTTCGCTGAAGAAGTTCCAGTTCACCTTCAGTTCCGGTGCGACGGCGGGCGCCACCGGTATGCTGCGGCTGGCGATATAGCCGGCGATGGCCACTACCAGGGCCGTCCCGCTCACCCAGACGGGCCAGTCCGCTTCGACGCCCATCAGCAGCGGCCCGGCGATGGTGCCGGCCAGGATGGCCACGAACGTGCCCATCTCGACCAGCGCATTGCCACCGATCAACTCACCGCGGTCCAGGACCTGGGGGATGATGCTGTACTTCAATGGGCCGAACATGGTGGATTGGAAGCCCAGCATAAACAGGACCAGCAGTAACAGGGGCAGGTTATTCAGCCAGAAACCCAGCGTGGCGGCCAGCATGATAAACACTTCGAACAGCTTGATGTACCTCATCTGAACCGACTTTTCGTACTTGTCAGCGAATTGTCCAAACATCGCCGAGAACAGGAAAAACGGCAGGATGAAGGCCATGGCACTGAGGTTGACGATCTGGTTGGTGTTGAGACCGGCCAGTTCAGCGCTGTTGAAGACCAGCATCGCCGCCAGCCCGTTCTTGAAAACATTGTCGTTGAAGGCGCCCAGCGCACCGGTTACAAAGAAAGGCAGGAAACGTCGTTCCGTGAGTAACTTGAATTGGGAGTGTTCCGACATGCGTCCGCGTTCAGGCGAACTGGGTCAGGACGCCGGCGATGGTGGCCGTCATCATCGTCGCCAGCGTGCCGCCCAGCACCGCGCGCAGACCGAGGCGGGCGATGTCGGAGCGCCGGTTGGGCGCCAGGCCGCCGATGCCGCCGAGCTGGATGGCGATGGATGAAAAATTGGCGAAACCGCACAGCGCATAGGTCGAGATCAGGATGGAATGCTCCGACAGTGTGTCCTTGATTTGTCCCAGGTGCAGGTAGGCGACGAATTCATTGATGACGATCTTCTCGCCGATCAGCCCGCCGACCACGGTCGCCTCGCTCCACGGCACGCCAATGATCCAGGCCAGCGGAGAAAGGATATAACCGAGGATCAGCGACATGCTCAGCGTTTGTCCGGTCAGGACATCGAGACCGGTGACTTCGCCAACCCATGCCAACGGGTAGTTGATCATCGTGATGAGGGCAAAAAATGCCAACAGCATGCCGGCCACGTTAAGCGAAAGTTTGACGCCATCCGCCGCGCCATTGGCCGCAGCCTCGATCACGTTGGTCGCGGTTTTTTCGATTTCGAGGTGCACCGTGCCCTTGGTCAGCGATTCCTCGGTCTCCGGCCGCAGCAGCTTTGCAATGACGATCGTGGCTGGCGCGGCCATCACGCTGGCGGCCAGCAAATGCCGGGCGTAGAACAGTCTCTGTGCCTCGTCCGTGCCGCCGAGCATGGCGATATACGCGGCCAGCACCGCGCCGGCGATGGTCGCCATGCCGCCGACCATCATGGTGAACAGTTCCGATTCGGTCATCTTCGCGATATAGGGCCTGACCACCAGCGGCGCCTCGGTCTGGCCGATGAATACATTCGCGGCGACGGAAAGTGACTCGGACCCGCTGACGCGGAGTACCTTGAGCATGACCCAGGCCATTCCCTGGACGACTTTCTGCATCAGCCCGAGATGGTAGAGCACGCTCATCAGCGAGGCGAAGAAGATAATGGTTGGAAGGACCTGGAAAGCGAAAATGAACCCGAACTTGCCCGCGTTGGACAGGTCGCCAAAAATGAATTGGCCGCCGATGATTGCGAAATCGACGATCTTGACGAAAACGTGGCTGATGGCATCAAAGAACTCGCGCCCGCCCGGAACGATGATGACGATGATCGCAAATATGATCTGCAGGCCTATACCCGCCGAAATCTGTCGCCAGTCGATCGATTTCCTTTGATGGGAAAATGCCAGGGCAATCGAAACCAGGACCGCCAGTCCGAATAGGCCAAAGGCAATGCTGCTAATGCTGCTGATCATTCAACGCTCCCGTACTCTGCTATACCAGGGTGTGTCCCGGAAGGGGTGACTGGCCATACCCGGTCATGACGCAATGCCACCTGGATGCGCGAGCCGGCTTACGCCCTGAGCAGGTACCGGGTTGGACATGCGACTTCCGACGGACTCCTGGGAGGTAATTATTCTTAATGGCGCAATGTATCGACTTTGGCACGGGCTGGCAAACATTAAAAGTATCGCCGTGCGGTCACGAGCCCGGTTTGAAACACGATGCACTGCGTCCAGCAACAGCGGAAAAACTTATAAACGGATTCCCAGCCAGCGTTTTCCCGCCCAGTTGTGAAAACATACGACGGCCTGCGCACTGCGGTACAGGCTGTTCACGACCCAGATGCCAAGCAGGCCAAAACCGAGCACCGGTCCCGCGAAATACGCCAGCGGCAGGAAAAACACCCACTGCGAGATCACGCTGATCCACATGCTCCTGCGGGTATCGCCGGCGCCGATCAGGGCATTCATCAGCACCATGCCGGCGGTGTCGAGGCCAATCACCAGCGCCCAGAGTATCATCGGCAGGTAAGCCAGTTGACGGGTTTCCGGGTTTTTGAGGAACAGGCCGAGCAGCGGATCGGCAAAGGGGATCAGCAACAGGCTGAGCGTGACGCCGTAGACCAGGCTGATGGCGGCCGCGTTCCAACCCCAAAGCAGGGCGTCCTCGGGGTCGTTCCTGCCAAGCGCATTGCCCACCAGGGTGGTGGCCGCGAGCGCGAGGCCAAAGGCCGGCAGTATCGCCGTGATGTGGAAGGTCATCAGCACATTGACCGCGGCGACTTCAGCCGTGCCGATCTGGCTGACGATCCACATCAGCGTGACCAGTCCGGCCGAGAAAAAGACCTGTTGCAGGCTGGCGGGAAGCGACAGCCTGAACTGTTGCCAAAGGATGCTGCGGGATGGAATCCGGTTCAGGAAGCCCTTGTCACGCGCATGCCGGTAAGCAAAAAAGAAATACATGCCGGTGCCGAGGTACAGGGAGATGGTGGTCGCCAGGCCGGCGCCGAGCACCCCCAGTTCCGGTGCGCCGAGATGGCCGAAGATGAGCACCCAGTTCAGGAAAATATTGCACGCGTGCATGATCAGCAGCGTGCGCAGGTACACGCCGGTCATGTGGATGGCGCTCCAGTACCCGCGGAAGGAAAAGTTCATGCCCACCGCGACCATGCTGAGTATTCGCACCTGCAGGTAAGGCACACCCTGCTCAATGACGGCGGGGTCGTCGCTCAGATAACCATAGGTTGCGGGTATGGCCATGTACAAGAGCGCACACAGCCCGCCGTTGAGCGGCACCGCGGTCTCGCCGTGCCGTTCCTCTCCAAGCCGGCGCGCCGCCAGCGCCTGGACACCGGCGGACAATCCGATGATGAATGAAATGGCCAGGTAGTTGGTGAAACTGCCGATGCCGGTCGCTGCCAGCGCCGTGTCGCCGAGATGCCCGACCATGCCGATATCGACCAGGTTAAGGATGTTTTGCGACATCATGCCGCCCATGATGGGGAGTGCAATGGCCCAGATCAGCCCGCGTCTCTTGCGGTCGGGAAAAAAGGCCTTCAGACGGCTTAAAGTCGTGTCCAAGTGCTCATTCTGCAAACAATAGGGTTTCGCGGGTCGCCGAAAACCTGATTTCCGGCCAGCGTTCCTGGGTCAACTCCAGGTTGACGCGTGACGGCGCGAGGTAAACCAGTTGGTCTGCCGCGTCATAGGCGATGTTGTTTTCCAGTTGCCGGGCGAAGTCCTTGAGCATCTTTTCGTCCTTGCACCTGACCCAGCGCGCCGTGTGCACGTTCACGTTTTCGAATACCGCGTCGACGTTGTATTCGTTCTTCAATCGATAGGCTACCACGTCGAACTGCAGTACGCCCACCGCGCCGAGGATCAGGTCATTGTTGCGCAGGGGCCTGAAAAACTGGGTTGCGCCTTCTTCGGATAACTGCAACAGGCCTTTCTGCAGGGCCTTGAGTTTGAGCGGGTCGCGGAGTTGCGCGCGCCGGAACAACTCGGGAGCAAAATTGGGGATACCGGTAAATTGCAGTTTTTCCCCTTCGCTGAAACTGTCGCCGATGGAAATCGTGCCATGGTTGTGCAGGCCGATGATGTCCCCCGGCCAGGCCTCTTCGACGAAATCCCGGTCCTGCGCCATGAAGGTCAGTGCATTCGGAATCTTAATGTCCTTGTCGAGGCGCACGTGTCTGAGTTTCATGCCCTGGTTGAAATGGCCGGAACAGATGCGCATGAAGGCGATCCGGTCGCGGTGCGCGGGGTCCATGTTTGCCTGGATTTTGAAAACGAAACCGGTCAGCGCGGCTTCGTCGCTTTGCACGACACGCCCGACGGTCTCCCGGTGCCCGGGTGCAGGGGCATGTTTGACGAATGCGTCAAGCAGCGGCGTGACGCCGAAATTGTTGATGGCGGAGCCGAAAAATACCGGTGTCTGGGTGCCCTCGAGGTAGGCCTGCGGGTCGAATTCATGGCTCGCACCCCTGACCAGTTCGATCTCATCGCGCAATTCCCGCGCGTCGTATTGACCGAGACGCTCCTCGAGCTTCGGGTTGTCGATGCCCTCGATCATCACGGCGTTTTGGGTCACGTAGTTTTTCCCGGATTCGTAAATGTGTATGACATCGTCGATCATGTGGTAGACACCCTTGAGGCGTTTTCCCATCCCGATCGGCCAGGTGACCGGCGCGCACTGGATGCCGAGCACCGATTCGACCTCGTCCAGGAGTTCGATGGGTTCGCGGCCTTCCCGGTCGAGCTTGTTGATAAAGGTGAAAATCGGGGTCTGGCGCAGACGGCAGACCTCCATCAGCTTGATGGTGCGCGCTTCCACGCCCTTGGCGCAGTCGATGACCATCAGCGCCGAGTCCACCGCCGTCAGCGTGCGGTAGGTGTCCTCGGAGAAGTCCGCGTGCCCCGGCGTGTCCAGCAGGTTGACGATGTAGTCCTGGTAACAGAACTGCATCACCGAACTGGTGACCGAGATGCCGCGCTCCTGCTCCAGTTTCATCCAGTCGGAGGTTGCGTGCCGTGCCGCCCGCTTGGACTTGACCGCGCCGGCCATCTGGATGGCGCCGCCGAACAACAGCAGCTTTTCGGTGAGCGTGGTTTTACCCGCATCCGGGTGGGAGATGATCGCGAAAGTCCGCCGCCGGGCGATTTGTTTTTGTAATTCTGACATCGGTGGAATTTGGGCCGCTAAAATCAAGACGCGGATTTTAACAGAGTCGTATCGTCAGTGGCGTAAAACCTGTCGCGTCCGGCGGCCGATCGGGCGCTATTTTTTTGGCACGACGCCGCTGATCATCATGCGCGTTGACGGTGTCATGGTCACGCCGGTTGGCGTGATGAAATTGAAGGGCATCGATTCCAGCGACATGCCGGCATTCAGCTGGACCACGAAATGCAGGTGCGGGCCGCTGCTGTAGCCGGTGTTGCCGGAGTTGGCGATCCAGTCCCCGCGTCCCACCCGCGCGCCTTCGCGAACCTTGAGGCTGTTGGCCTGCAAATGCGCATAAACGGCCATCGTGCCGTCGTCATGCAGGATGCGGATATAATTCGAGCGCGCCAGGTAACGTTCCTTTTGGGCAGCGCCGTGAAAATCATCCTCCAGTTCCATGACCCGGCCGGCGCGCGCCGCCAGGATCGGTGTGCCTTCGGGCATGACGATATCCACAGCATACTGGTTGGACGGGTCCTTGTGCGTGGTGTCGTCATCAAAGCCCTGGCTGATGGGAAACTCCAGGCCGAGCGGAAATGGCGGGTAATAGTTGTAAGGCGCCGGCAGCTGATCGAGTGGCGGGCCGATCATCTGCTGGTAGGAGAGACGGAACTTGAAACCCTTGGACGGATCGGTTTGCCAGACCTTCAACAGCCGCCGTTCGGTCTGGCCGGGTATCACCAGGCGCGCCGGCAACGGGGGATCGGAGCTGACGTTCTCGGCATCGGTAAATTTCAGTTCAAGTTCCACCGGGCCCCAGATGTTATTGACAAACGAGTATTCCGGTTCCTGCTCGAGCCCCAGCTTGCGCATGCTGACCATCGGTTTCGGCTCGGCCGGCATTTCCAGCGTTTCATATTTTTCATCGGTCTTGGGAGGGATCGAACTGAAATGCCAGACGCCATCCTTGTCCTGCCATTTGTACATGTCCCCTGCAAAGGCGGCAAAAGCGAGCAGCAGGCACAGGCCGCCCACCACGTTTATGATCTGCTGCCGGCCTAACATTCGATGACGTTGACGGCCAGGCCGCCGCGCGAGGTTTCCTTGTAGCGGTTTTTCATGTCCGCGCCGGTGTCCCGCATGGTTTTGATGACCTTGTCCAGCGATACCTTGTGCTTGCCTTCGGCCTGCATGGCCAGACGCTGGGCGTTGATCGCTTTGATCGCACCCATTGCATTGCGTTCGATGCACGGTATCTGCACCAGTCCCCCGACCGGGTCGCAGGTCAGGCCCAGGTTGTGCTCCATGCCGATTTCCGCCGCGTTCTCGACCTGGCTCATGGTTCCGCCCAGCACCGCGGTCAGGCCGCCTGCCGCCATGGAACAGGCGACGCCGACCTCGCCCTGGCAACCGACCTCCGCGCCTGAAATGGAGGCATTGAGAACGTACAGGATTCCGATCGCGCCGGCGGTGAGCAGGAACTCGACGATGCCATCATCGTCGCTGTTGGGTACGAAATTGCAGTAATAATTCAGCACGGCTGGAATAATACCGGCCGCGCCATTGGTCGGGGCGGTCACCACGCGCCCTCCCGAGGCATTCTCCTCGTTGACCGACAGCGCATACAGGTTGACCCAGTCGATGATCTTCAACGGATCCCGGTAGGCTTTCTCGTGCAGCTGGCTGAGCTCCCGGTAGAACTCGGGTGCGCGGCGATGCACCTTGAGACCACCCGGCAGCACGCCGGGGTTGTTGTATCCGCGCTTGATGCAATTGTGCATGGCCGCCCAGATACCAAGAAGACCCTCGCGAACCTCCGCTTCGCTGCGCCAGGCCTTTTCATTCGCCAGCATGATACTGGCGATGCTCAGCTTGTGCTCCGTGCACAGCGCGAGGAGTTCGGCGCAACTGCTGAACGGGAAGGGCAGCGCCGTTTCGTCCTTGACGATCCGGTCGGCCGCCGCCTCATCGTGATTGACGACGAAACCGCCACCGACGGAATAATAGTCACGCTGCAGCAGGGCCTCGCCCTGCGCGTCGAAAGCCGCGAAACGCATGCCGTTGGGATGATGGGGCAGGTTTGCCCGCTTGTTGAAAAGCAGGTCGCTCTTTTCAGCGAAGGTGACACGCCGCCGGCCGCCAAGCAGGATATATCCGCCATCGAGTATGTTTTGCACGATGCCTTGCATGGCATCGGGGTCGACTTTGTCCGGCAACTCACCGGACAGACCCAGCATCACCGCCTTGTCGGTGCCATGGCCCCTGCCGGTAAACGCCAGCGAGCCATAAAGGGTGACCTGCAAACGCGTGGTCCGTTCCAGGACCCCGTGGTGTTCGAGACGGCCGACAAAGGTGTGCGCCGCGATCATCGGGCCCACGGTGTGCGAACTCGACGGCCCGATACCGATTTTAAATAATTCAAAAACACTGACGGCCATGTCATGCTTCCGTGGTTGAAGTGCGATTGCGCCAACCCGGTAAAGGGCCAAAACGAGGACAAACCATGAGTCGGCTGTTGTTATATTACACGGAGCACTGTCATTTGTGCGAAGAGGCTGAAGCCTTGCTGCAGGCGGCAGGCCTCGGGGACGTCTACTCGAAAGTCGAAATCGAAGATGATCCCGGTCTGCTCGAGCGTTATGCAATCCACATCCCGGTGCTGCAACGCGCCGATAACCAAATGGAGCTGTACTGGCCGTTTGGAGAAGGCGAACTGGCCGAATTCCTGGCGGCCGGATCAACGGGTTGATACGACGCCCCGGTCAGCGCTTGGGCCTGGGAGGCCATGGCGGGATATGGCAGGCAATCGGATATCGGCGGCAGGCTGCGCTGCCGGACCGGCGCCATTGAGCGCCTCTTCCGGCCATCCAGGAGATTCCCCGGGTGCCGCAGTTTCTCGCAAGATCAGTAGTGACGGCGCCGGTCGGTCTGATGGCCACGCTCGAACAGGTCGCCGAAGCGGTTGCCCACTTTTTCCGTGAACTCCCGGAACCAGATGCCCAGGCCCTCGAACAGGCTCCTCGTGCGCTGCGACGTCTCTCGCATGAAAAGACCGAGCAGAATGTAGACCGCGAGCGTGATGAAGCTGTAAAAAACGCCCAGTACGATGGCAGCCAGCCTGATGAGCCAGACTTCCTGGTTGAAACGCGCGGCGAGCGTCTTGCAGACCCCCAGTACGATGGGTTGCCCGGGTTCGCCATTCAGGTTTCTTTTCATGCTGTCAAAAAAAGTTTCGTCTTGCATCATTCGCTCCTCTGGCTTGGGTGATTATATCGATGCAGCATCCATGCCAAATGTGCCATTAGGCACAGCCTTGCGTTGCGCTCGTGATGCCGTTCGGGTTGTCGCGAATTTGGCCAGGTTGCGGCAAATTTCGCCAGTGCTGTTTGCGATTTTGACGATTTGCCGCGGTAAATAAGGCAAGCTGCATTTTCAACGTGCTAGACTTTCGGGCGTTTCGTTATTTGCGGAAATCCCGGTTTGGCCAAAGCTGTTTCCTATATCAATTCTACCCGTATGGCGAAGGTTCTGGCCGCCGCCATCCAGCGTCTGTTTCAGCGCCGGGAGTACATCGACCGGATCAACGTCTTCCCGGTGCCCGATGGCGACACCGGCACCAACATGGCTTTCAGCTTCAAGGTCATACACGAAGCGGTCGGCGATTCGCAGCACCTGGGCATCAAGCAACTGATGCAACGCGTTGCCAGCGCTTCACTCGACGGTTCCCGGGGGAACTCGGGCGCCATCATGGCGCAGTACTTCCAGGGCTTCAGCGAAGCGCTGGATGAGGATGCGGTTATCAGCGCCGGGGCCCTGGCCAACGCCAGTTGCGCCGGCGCGCGGGCGGCCTGGACAGCGATGTCGGAACCGGTGGCGGGGACCCTGCCGACGGTGCTGGAGGATTTTTCGAACGCGTTGCTGGAAAAGCACCGCCAGGGGGTCGAAGACGTTCGCGAAATGTTCGCATACGGCTTGCAGCGCGCCAGGGAATCCCTGGCGAGGACGCCGGAGCAATTGCCGGTGTTGAAGCAGGCGGGCGTGGTCGATGCCGGCGGACAGGCGTTCGTGGATCTGCTCGAGGGAATCTGGCACTTCATCGAATATGGCGAGGCGATGGCGCCGGACACCGAATCCGCAGCGCCGCCGCCACCCGCCGGCGCCAGCCTGGAACTGGATACGGCTGCGCACCGGTTCTGCACGGAGTGTGTCATAGAGGGCGATTTTCTCGACCGGTCCCGGATCATGAAACGGCTGGAAAAGCTGGATTGCAGTTCGCTGGTCGTGGTCGGCGGCGACAAGCGCGTGCGGGTGCATGTGCACGTCGACAACCCGGGCGAAGCCTACCTGGCCTGCGAAGCATTCGGCGAACTGCATCAGCAGAAAGCCGATGACATGAAACGTCAACATGGCCTGATGAACCAATTGGGTAAAATTGCAATCGTCACGGACTCGGGTGCGGACATACCGTTCGAAGAGCAGGAGCGCCTGGGCATACACATGGTCTCGGCGCGTCTCAATTTTGGTTCGACCGAATACATTGACTATGTCTCATTGATGCCGTCCGAGTTATACCGCATGCTGGAGACGAGTGGCGTGAGTCCCAAGACTTCACAACCCCCGGTCGGTGATTTCGTCCGCATGTACGACCTGCTCACCGCGCACGGCTACGACGTATTGTCGGTGGGGTTGTCGGCTGAACTCAGCGGGACGACACAGGCGGCGCGTGCGGCGGCGGAGCGGTTTGCCGGCCGGGTGCGTGTCTACGACACGAGGAGTGCCAGTTGCGGTGAAGGCTTGCTGGCGGTCATCGCTGCACAGGCCGCGCAGCAGGGCATGACGCTGGACGAAATCGAGGCGTTACTGACGCAAGTCGCGCCCGATTGCCGTGTCATCGGGCTGGCCGATGACCTGACCTACCTTGTGCGTGGGGGGCGGTTGCCGGCGTGGGTCAGGAAAGTCACCGATTTCCTGCATATCAGTCCCTTGCTAACGGCAAAGAACGGACGCTTCGGCCTGGCCGGGTTTGCGCTGGGAATCGGCGCCCGTCCCGAGGCATTGGGGAAATCCGCGCTGCGCAGGATGAAGAAGGAAACCAGCTATCGAATCTTTGTTGCGCATGGGGCAAATCACGAGGGTGCACGGGCATTGCGCCGGTATATACTGGGCCGGCACACACGTGTCCATTCCTGCTATATTTCAGAGGCGGGACCGGCGCTGGGCGTGCACCTCGGGCCCGGTGGCCTGGTGGTCGGCTTCGTGCCGCAACCCGGACAGTTGAACTGAACAGCGTGGTGATATGGTTGCATTGCTGGTAAAAACTTTACTTGCGTACCTGCTGGGATCCGTCTCAGGCAGCCTGTTCATCGGCCGGCTGAAAAAAGTGGATATTCGCAGCCAGGGCAGTGGCAACGCCGGCGGCACAAACGCCTTTCGCACCCAGGGACTGGTGTTCGCCCTCGGCGTGGTTTTGATCGACATTGGCAAGGGTTACATCGCGGCCCGCTGGATACCAGCCATCAATTGGGGCGATTCGGCATCCGTGCCGGATCCGGAACTGCTCGTGATGGCCTGTGCATTTGCCGCCGTCCTCGGGCACTGTTTTCCGCTGTGGCACGGGTTCCACGGCGGCAAGGGCGCAGCGACCGCGGTGGGTGCGATCATCGTCATTGAACCCTGGTTGCTGCTGCCGCTGGCCATGACCTGGCTGACCACGCTGATCATGACCGGTTACGTCGGTTTGTCGACCGTGCTTGCGGGTTTCAGCCTGGTGCCTGTGGCCTGGGCAATGAACGACAACCGGCTGATGGTTTTTTCGGCGATACTGGCATTTTTCCTGCTCTTCACCCACCGTGCAAACATGCGAAAATTGCGCCATGGAACCGAGTACCGTTTTGAGCGAATTCATATTTTTTCCCGCAAGCGTTGAGCGCGGTTATCCGGCATGAACAACGCCATCACCCAGCAGTTGGCGGGTTTTCTTTCCGCGCATGAGACCCGTTCCGGCGAGGCGATTGGCCATGAGCTGGGTTGCAGCCGGACCGCGGTCTGGAAACACGTGGAAAACCTGCGTGCGCTCGGCATCGAGGTCGATGCGGTCGCCGGCAAGGGTTACCGGCTCAGGGAACCGCTCGAACTCCTCGACCGTGCGAAAATCCTGTCCGCCATGGACCCGGCGGGCAGCGCCAGGCTGCGCAGTCTGCATATAGCGTCATCGGTCGATTCGACCAACGCGGCCCTGCGCCGGCTGGCCGCCGAGGACCAGCACGCGGCCGTGATCATCGCCGAGCACCAGACCGGCGGACGTGGCCGGCGCGGCCGCCAGTGGCATTCACCCTATGCCAGGAACCTCTACCTTTCGATGGGCTGGATGTTTGACAGGGCGCTGTCGGAGCTTGGTTGCCTGCCGCTGGTGGTGGCGCTGGCCGCGGTGCAGGCCCTGGAGCGCATGGGACTCGAAGGGCAGCGGGTCAAATGGCCCAACGACCTCACCCTGGACGGCCGCAAACTGTGCGGGTGCCTGGTAGAGGTGCAGGGCGATTCCCAGGGCCCCTGCCATGCGGTGCTGGGAATAGGGATCAATGTACACATGCCGGTTTCGGCGCTGACCGAAGGCATCGATCAGCCGTGGACGGATTTGCATTCGCGCCTGCCGGGTTGTTCGCGCAATACACTGGCCGGCCTGTTGCTGGATGAACTGGCGACTTGCCTGGAACGTTTCGCCGCGCGGGGCTTTGCACCTTTCAGCGACACCTGGGAGCGCTGGGACGGCTTGCGTGGCCTGACCGTCGGGGTATTGACCGCCAATGGCGAGGTCCGTGGAACGGCCGCCGGCATCGACGCTTCCGGCGCCCTTAGGCTGGATACCGGCAGTGAAATTTTGAAGCTGCACTCCGGCGACGTCAGTTTGACAAAAACCCAGATATAATGGCCCGATGTTAAGAATAATCGTCATCAGCCTGGTGGTCGTCAACCTGCTTCTGCTGGGATTCCAGTGCAGCAAACCGGACGTTGAGGCGGAGAGCAGGCCGGCGGTTGCCGAGACCAGGGACGCCGGCATCCCGACCATTCACCTGTTCAGCGAAATGATGCAGGACCAGGGCCTGCTGTCCGGCAGCCGGCAGTGCTTCACCCTGGGTCCGTTTCATTCGGTCGAGGACCGGGACGACACCTATGCGCGCCTGCAGGAAGTTTCCGCGCGTATCAGCGAACGCCAGACCGAGGCGCTGGTGGAAAAAGGTTACTGGGTTTACATGCCGCCTTATGCAACCCTGCTGGCGGCCAACGAGGCACTTTTGTCGCTGCAGGCGCTGGGTCTGAAAGACGTGGCGATCATGTACGAAGGAGAATGGAAAAACTCCATATCCCTCGGCTATTTCATGCGCCAGGAAAACGCGCAGCGACGCAAAAAGGCCCTCGAGGACAGGGGCTTCAGTCCAAGGATGCGCATCCAGCGCCAGGCGGAGCCGCGCTACTGGCTGGATTACGAGCAGGAGCCCGGATCCGGTTTGATCGCGCTGGATATGCGCAACCGCCCGAACGATTTCATGCAACGTCCGGTGCCGTGCCCGGAAGCGGAATTTCTCGACCCGGATGCCCTGGCTTCACAGGACGACGGTCTGAGCATTGACGAACCGCAAGCTTCTTTTGACGAGACAGACGTGGTCAGCGGCCAGGGCGAAATTCCGGATCAATCCCAATCTGCGCAACTGCCTGCGGAAATAGCCGAAAAACCGGCGACGGGCGAACAGCTCACAGCGGCAGAACTTCCTTCCGGCCAGGAAGCCGGAAACGCGGTGGAAAAGACGCAGGATCCCGCTGCCGAACAGGCAGATGGCGATGCCGCTGACAAAACGGTTGTATCTCCCGCCGCGAATGAACCTGATGCAGCGCCAGCCAAAGACGCTGAAAGCGAAAATGCGCAAGCCGAGTCGACCGGTGTGGATAAACCTGCGGAAACGCCTGCTGACCAGGTGCCGGGGGAAGCCACGGGAGACGCTGTCGAGACCGTTCCGGTGGAGGATTCCGTTGACACAAACGACAGCGGTGTCGAATCCGCGACGGTCGGTGAACCGGCCGATACGGGCGCAGCGGACGTTGGAGCCGCGGTGAAACAGGCGGTTGGCACCGGGCCGGAGCACATTGTCGCCGAACAACCGCAAGCGGCTGAAACCGCCGTCCCGGAACAGGATGCCGAAACCCCGGGCGCCGCGACATCCGAAAATAAAACGGATGCCGGCGGAGAAACGCCCGCTGCCGCTGAACAGGAACCGCCCGGGGGGACGGAAAAGGACAGCGGTAACGGAACCGCTGAAGGCTGATCGTGCAATTTAAAATCATTGCACTGACGGCCTGCAAAACATAAAATTCGTCCCCCCATGATATACCATGTGCCGGCATAGCTCAGTTGGTAGAGCAACTGATTTGTAATCAGTAGGTCCCGAGTTCGAATCTTGGTGCCGGCACCATCCTTCCGCTTCATTTCCAGCCGTCCGCCCCAAAGCC
>Ga0210074_1000185_pt1 | contig 24306 bp, 23 predicted proteins | sample China_Galinas_Co_FD_184860 | JGI IMG/M metagenome (GOLD analysis project Ga0210074, IMG submission 184860) | Wetland microbial communities from San Francisco Bay, California, USA, that impact long-term carbon sequestration -... | ecosystem: Environmental > Aquatic > Marine > Wetlands ... | reverse complement strand
CTTTACATGTTTTTGTCAACCGGAAGTCCGTGTCAGCTAAAAGAAGATTAGCGAATTGAACAGTGTTATCTCAGGGGCTGCAGGCGTAGGCTTTACGCCTGTAGCACCGCCTTTATCGCGCACCCAGCAAAGCTTGTTGTTTCCGACCGTGATCAAGCGGATCAAACCGGACGAGCGCTTGTCAGTTCTCGAAATAGGTCCGGCATTGCCCGAGACGATCAATTTTTTTTCCGAATACAAATGCCGCTTGCATTTTGCGGCGATGTATACCGATCCGGTCTTACAAATGCAGACGGCTGACTGCACGGAAGCCGATCTTGCTGAACACATCGAGAAGTCCTTTGACTTTCCAAAAGGAACACGTCTCGACCTGTGCCTGTTCTGGGATTTCCTGAATTACCTCGATGACAAGGCGTTACGGGCATTTAATACGGCCATTCGACCTTACCTGCATAAAGGTACGCGCGGGCATGCATTCACCGTGCGTACACTCAACACATCATTCTCCAATCAGCAATACGGTATTGAGCAGGCTCATATGTTCAGTATCAGGCCGCGCCCGGGTAAGCAGGCCCCTACAACCCCGCACACGCAGGCCATCCTGGTAAACCTGTTATCCTGTTTTGATATCGACCAGGGTATGCTGTTACCGGATGGCCGGCTTGAGATTTTGATGACTGCCAGCCTATAGATTCGGTAAGTGAAAGCAAAAACAGCCCCGGATGACAAAAGCCATCCGGGGCTGTTTATTATTCAAACCTGAAATTTCGCCCTGCTAGCGTGCGCGTTTAAACTTGTCCCAGAAGGTTTTACGTACCAGGTCGGTAAATTCGCCGGAATCCAGGTATGTGCCATGCCCATTAGGGCACGACTCGTAGGTAATATGCGGTTGCTCTTTATCGAATTCCTGCAGCATTGTTTCACCGCATTCCGGACAATGGTAATCTTTAATTGCGTTGGCTTTCTTGCCGACAGCTTTGTTACCACTATCGATAATATAATCAGCCATCCAGATATCGTCGCGTAGATTGCGTAGTTCATCCGGTTGAAACCAAAGACCGCCGCAGGAAGTGCAACGATCCACTTCGATTTGGTTATATGAAACCAGTTCCATTTCACCTGAGCATTTTGGGCATTGCATAACAATCGTACCTCTTATTCATGTTGACCGGAGGCATTAATCAATGCCCTCTGCGTGTACCGCTATTGTAGGGGCAAAGGTAAAAGATGGTCAAACCAAAGCTGGGGTCCAGGCCGATTCATTCGTGGCATTCGCGATGAAGCCAAATTTATTTCACAATTCGTAGGCCAGGATCAGTTTACTGTCGGCAGTTGCCTTGAAGTTGAAATCCCTGGTGTCAACGAGGTCGCCCTCTTTGAGGGTCTCATCACCGCTGCTGCCTTCGCCGCAAGTAATATAGACCAGGGTCCTGCCGGGTTGGGCGATCGTTTCGCCGGCTTTGATGTGGGCAACGTCAATAACCGTTCTGGAAGCAAAGGTTTCATCCTGGTCGGGTGAACCACCGTAAACCCGGGTGCGTTCGCCGGTCTTGGCATGAAACATCTGGTAGGATGCCGGCTCCCCCTGCGTTTCAGGTATTACCCAAATCTGTATCATCCTGTTTTTTTCATTATCCGGGTTGATCTCGTTGTGACTTAAGCCATCACCACCGGCGCGCTGAACCTGTATGTCATTAACTTTAAGCTCCTGGCCATCCTGCAGGGAACCCGCATGTTTAATCCGCCCCTCCACCATGACTGAAATCACATCGATCTCTTTATGGGTGTGCATTCTTGTTTCACCGTATGGCAAAAATCGTGCATCGGCCAGGTAACAAAACCGGCCGATCCCGCTCGAGGTACCGGTTTCCCGGCGACGACCGCGGAATATTTTGGGGCTCATGACCAAACGCGTCTCGCGCAGACCGGCAAAGCCCCCACGGCGAAGATTATTCCGGTTTATGATTTTCAATTTTGACTCCCGTTCATGGATTGGAAGGTTGATTGCTGACAAGCGCTGCGCCTTCGTTTAGATTAGGGATTATAAACCCATGGGGAATAAAAAAAATGATCAGGATCAAGAGTCGCGGGTGCTTGCCGCCTGGCATCAGCACCAGCGAGCCCACGGGTAGTGCAGAATATTGACGAAATTGCGAGCCAACCGGCGAATGATTCAGGTTTTGATGGATTAGCAGTAGAGAAGTGCTTTTGTTTAGAAAACTGATCTGGAAACTCGTAGATTTTGAAAAGATGGCGAGTCGAAAGGCCTCTTGATTGCGAGAGTTTGAGGCTTTTTCATCATGTTTTCCTATTACATCTAAACTGGGTTCGAAACAGGAAGGTTGAAGCATCATGGTTATATCAAGAAGACAACTACTCAGGCTCAGTGCCGGCGCAGGACTGATCGCAGCGGCTGGTAATTGGCGGCCCTTGATGGCGGAAACATTGACACCGGTCAAGATGACGATACCGTCTACCGGCGAGCAGTTACCCGCCGTCGGGATCGGAACAAGGGATTTCCGTTCGGATGCCAATGTGGATGAGATGGAGCGCTTCAGGCAGACGCTGGAAGCATTTTATGCAGCCGGTGGCCGGGTGATTGATACCTCGCCCAATTACGGTGAAGCGGAAACCGTCATCGGCCGCTTACTGGGCGATCTCGGTATCCGTGACGAAATATTTTTGGCGACCAAGGTAGATAGAGAGGATCAGCAGCAGGGCGTAGAGAGGATGAATCGTTCATTCGAATTGTTGGGCGGTGATCAAATCGACCTGATGCAGGTACACAACCTGCGTGGTACTGAAGCTGAACTGGATACCATGCAGGCCTGGAAGGCAGAAGGGCGTTTCCGCTATCTGGGCGTGACAACGCATAGCCCGCACCAATATGATGAAATGCAGGATGTCATGCGCCGTCATCCCCTGGATTTCATACAGCTGAATTACTCTTTGGCTGACCGTTCTGCCGAAAAAAGCATATTGCCCCTGGCACGGGATCGTGGAATTGCAGTACTGGTTAACTTGCCGTTTGCCCGTGGCAGCCTTTTTCGTGCTGTGGCCGACCGGCCACTACCGGACTGGGCCGCTGAGATGGATGCCGGGAGTTGGGGCCAGGTTTTTCTCAAATACGTGATATCGTACCCGGCAGCGACCCTTCCCATCCCGGGGACCACCAAGCCACATCACGTCAAGGATAATATGGGTGCAGCATTTGGACGCCTGCCCGATGCCGGATTGAGACGTGAGATTGAGACCTATATAGCACCCTTGCTTTAAATAGCCCGGGTTTGTAATTTTTTGCAGGAGTAGCTACGCAGATGAGAGCCCCGGTCATATTATTGTTAATGTTTGCAACTACGGCTGTGCAGACCATTGCCGCAGGTAATGCGGACTTATTTTCTAATACTGAATCACTGCTACCCCCGGTTCAAAACTGGACCGGACCAAGTGAATCACTGATCGTTGCAGCGGATGACCCGTGGATTACGCCGGCGGAACGCTCACAATTAAGCGCGACACCGGATTATGATGAAACCATCGCCTGGCTGCGCAAACTGGTGAGTGCTGCACCGGAGTTGGAAATGGTCTCAATTGGCCAAAGTTTGCAGGGGCGGGATATCTGGATGGTGATCGCCAGTGCTGAGGGGGCATTCAGTTCCGAGGCAATGCAAGCCACGGGCAAACCCCTGCTGCTGGCCCATTCGGGGATCCACGCCGGTGAAATTGATGGCAAGGATGCAGGCCTGATGTTGTTACGCGATATGACCGTTGCGGCCAGGCGTAAAGATTTGCTGGAAAAAACCAATTTCCTCTTTATTCCGATCCTGAATGTTGATGGTCATGAACGCAGATCGGCTTATAACCGTATCAATCAACGCGGACCGGTGGAAATGGGTTGGCGCACCAATGCACGTAACCAAAACCTGAATCGGGATTTTACCAAGCTCGATACCAGGGGTGTACGCGCGTTGATCAGGATATTCAGACAATGGCAACCTGATCTGTATCTTGACCTGCATGTTACAGACGGTGCGGATTACCAGTATGACGTGACGTTTGGAGGCAATGGCCGCGGTGGTTGGTCGCCCGCAATTGGTAACTGGATTGAAGACGTTTATCGCCCGGCGGTGAACATGGCGCTTAGTGAGAACGGACACGAGCCCGGCCCGTTGCTATTTGCCGCCAATGACATGGATATGCAGGATGGCTTCCTGTCCTGGTTAGGTAACCCACGTTATTCAAACGGCTATGGAGACGCTATTCATCTGCCAACCATCCTGGTCGAAAACCATTCTCTGAAACCCTATAAACGGCGCGTGTTGGGCACCTATGTGTTGCTGGCGGAAACCCTGGAATTACTGGCCGGGGAACAGGATTCTTTGCGCGAGGCCACGGCAACGGATCAACAGCGACGGCCGCCTTCGATCCCGCTGGGTTTCGAACGTGAGCAGACGGCTATCGCAAAAGTTGTTCCTTTCAAGGGCATCGTTTCAGAGCGGTACCAGGGCCAGGTATCCGGAGCCGAAGTGGTGCGCTGGACAGGAGAGGCTGTGACCGAGACGCTTCCGCAGATTTTTATTAGCCAACCCACGGTAATGGTTGAACCACCCGCCGCTTATGTCATTCCCCAGGCATGGTCCGACATAGTCGATCGAATCGCTTTGCATGGCATAGTTATGGAGCAGATCGAGCAACCTCTGACCTCGCGTGCCGAGATATACCGCTTGCCCGCTGCAGGCATCGCAGAGCCTTCTGTCTGGACCCCTAATCCATTCGAAGGACATATCCGGATTGATCCGGGCGAGCCCGTGAAAGAGGAGATTGAGACAACATTTCCTGCCGGTAGTTACCTGATCAGCACCGATCAACCCCTCGGCGAACTGCTGGTGCTGATGTTGGAGCCGCAGGCGCCGGATTCATTTTTACAGTGGGGTTTTTTCCTTGAAATATTTACCCGCACCGAATATGCGGAAGCCTATGTACTGGAACCGCTGGCGCAAAAAATGCTGGATAACGACGTTGAATTAAAGACCCGTTTTGAGCAAAAACTGGCAAGTGATGACGCATTTGCCGGTAGCCCGTATCAACGCCTGATGTGGTTTTATGAACAAACACCATTCTATGACGAGCAATACTTACTCTATCCCGTGGCCCGGATTCCCCAGCCAAAATGACGCTGCATTGACCTGTTCTATGTCGAAATTTGTGACTTGGGAAATTGTCTTTACTGAAAATTAACAAATAAGTCGACATTGGATGAGATTGCATTGGATAGTCATATATAATACCCCCTGAAATTAGGGTGCAGTGCTTACCAATTGGAGGAAGAAAGTAGTGAAAAATTTTAAATTAGGCGTAGTTTCCATCACACTGGCGTTATTGCTCAATGCCTGTGCTACAGGGGCCCCGGGCAAAACTGCCTGGTATGACCAGTGGGGATCGTGTGCGGCAGCAGGTGCAGCAGCAGGTATCGCCGCGGGGGCAACGGATGATTTTGATTCGGCAATGATCGCTGGAGCCGGTGGTTTTCTGATTGGTGGAGCAATCTGTGCGTATGGTGACACCGATGCCGATGGTGTGAAAAATTACAAAGACAAGTGCCCGGGAACGGTTGCAGGCGGAATTGTTGATGAGCACGGTTGTGAATTAGACAGCGATGGTGACGGTGTTGTCGACCGTCTGGACGAGTGCCCGGGTACACCGGCGGGCGTCCAGGTAAATGATCGCGGATGCGAGCTGGATAGCGATGGCGACGGCGTTGGTAACAGCCGTGATAAATGCCCTGGCACACCGGCTGGTGCGAAAGTGGATCAGTACGGTTGTGAACTGGACGACGATGGTGACGGTGTTGTCAACAGCAAGGACAGGTGTGCGAATACACCGAAGGGTGAAGCGGTTGATAACTACGGTTGCACCCTTGCAGAGAAATACGCGCTTGAGCATGTGAACTTCGAGTTTGATTCCGCCAAGCTGACCGGTGATTCAACTGCCAGCCTGGATGATGCAGTGTTGATTCTGAAGCGTCATTCTGATTTGAAGGTTGAAGTTGCCGGGCATACCGACAGCATAGGTAGCGATTCTTACAACATGGATTTATCTAAACGTCGGGCTCAGACTGTAGCTGACTATTTGATCGCCCATGGCGCAAATTCCGCTAACATATTTGTGAAGGGTTATGGTGAGACCGAACCGGTAGCAAGTAATGATACAGAGGCAGGTCGTGCCCAGAATCGTCGCGTTGAATTGCGGCACTAGTTTCTAAACGGCAGTTCCTCAAAAGCCCGGCAGTGTTTACTGCCGGGCTTTTTTTTTATGCAATTCAACCTGCCTGGCGGTTATTCGTGTTCATGGTTTTTTGTATTTAAGACGCTGACGCATTCTGAAGTTACGCCACAGGTTTGCTGGCTTGGTATCTTTCCAACCGCTTTGAATCATTTCATCAACGGCATCCAGAACCCGTTCAGACGAGGCACCATCGAGAAACGGGGTCATCGATGGCCCGTAGGCTGCGATTGCCTCAAGCAAGGCGTCATCGGGTGCCAGTGCCTGGCGAATGGCGTCTTCCAGGTCTTTGGCGTCAGTGATATTGATCATGCAGGCTTGAGGATCCCGGTTTCTATAAGTGACCACCGGCTTTTTGAGTAATAAGAATTCCTGCAGTATTGAAGAGTTGTCACTGACAATGACGTCCGCCCGGTGCAGCAAATCAAGTACGCTGCCGGTGTCAAAATAGGAAAGGTTTTCACCCTGGAGTGATCGGTAGCGGTCCACGGTTTCGCCGGCCATTTTAGGATGTAAAGTGACCAGCCATTGCCATTGGCTTGAGCGTGACAGACGTTTAATTTCCGCGTAAAGCGCCTCAGCACCGGACAGACGCGGGGTAAACGTTGAACCAAAAAGAATTTGCGGCCGATCGTAAGCTGTTTTGACCCGGGGCACGTTGAGAATGGCGTCCAGTTTCGGCCAACCCGTTTCCCGCACCCGAAAATATCCGCGTTTCTTCTCGAATGGCCTGAGCATGGCACTGCGTATGGGACCCTCGGTGCAATACAGATCAAACAAGCCGCGTTCAGAATAATCAATGCCGCGCTTGTCTTCATTGAGCCCGTGGAATACCTGCACTTTAAGACCCGGTATAAAGCCCGGCATCTGGTCGCCGGGTGCAAAAACGACCTCCGGATTGTAGGCAATGGCGGCTTCAATACCGGGAACCGTGACCTCACCAGGCTGCAATAACCCGGGAGAGGCATTCTCAACCAGTAGCCAGCGCACCTGGTGGCCGCGTTTTTGGGCCGCGGCTTGCAGGGGACGCAATACGGCAAACGAATAGTCCTGTTCAAGGTAGAACAGGAATCGCCTGGACTGTTGTTTGGGTTCGGTAATAATTGTTACTTCCCCGGTCGGAACTTTATACCGTTATTATCATTGGGCTACGGACCAATGCGGATTGTATCACCACCTATTACGAGCAATCACGGGAGTTTTTGTTCGGGCACTATTCGGCTAAACTACCTGACTTTGTGCAAATCGCTACGCAGGCCGCCGGTATGAATATTTACTTTGGAACTGTTGCCAGGGCCGCGCCTGTAAGCGAGGGTGGCAGCTTATTCAAGCTCGACTGGGAGCGCAAATCCATCGTCCGTGAAGTTCCCAATGTACCGGTTGAACCCTCCCTGTATCATGATCCCAATGCCCGTGGAAACGTGCGGGGTGTTCGGGGTATCCGTATCTTTAACGACGAGGTCATCGCAGCCGACTATCACACGCTGAATATATTTGACCGGGATCTGAATTTGCAGCGCAGGTTGACCCATGGCCTGATGGTCGGTATTCACGAGACACATCTCGAAGGTTCTTCGATCTGGATCACATCCACCACGCTGGATGCCGCGCTCAAATACCGGCTTGAAGATGGTGCCCTGGAGGCATCCTTCTGGCCGCGTGAAATGCCCGAATTTCAGCAGGCGCTGGGGCTAGAGCCATTGCCCATTGACAAGACCGTCGACAACCGTCTGAACTACCTCGAACAGGACTCCTTCCGCGGTCCGTCGCACCTGCATCTGAATGCGGTTTGCGAGTTTCGCGGTGAAGTTTATGCACTGTTTCATTCCAAGTGCCTCGTGGCCAACCTCAGTCGGGGCACGATCATTATCCAGGATGAAAAACTGAAGCACGCGCATAACCTGATCATGGAAGAGCCCGGGGTGGCGTATATCAACGACACCCACCGTACGGTGGTGCGTGAATATGATCTGCAAAGCGGCCAACAAATTCGGGCAATCGATATCAAGAAAATGCCGGGTATCAAGTCACTTTTATTGAGAAGTGCCGCCCGCGCCATCAGGGAGATGGGTGTCTCATTTTTCGGCAACAAAAGAAAGGCCACCGCCAAGCCGCTTTACCTGCGTGGATTATCAATTACCCCGGATTACATCTTTGCGGGTTTCTCGCCGGCGACTATCGTGTGTATTGATAAACGTTCCGGCAAGCTGGTGGATTCCTACACGCACTCAACTGATATGCGTGTCTGTATCCATGGGCTGACAGCGGATGATAGGTTACCCTCCTGATCCGCGGGTTAAGCGTTGTCGTCGAAAGTGTACTCAAACAGCTCAATCTCCCTGGCCCAGTGGCGGGCGACAAGTTGCCTGCTTTCACTATCGTAATAGTCCTGAAAATGCCGGTGTTGCGTCGCGTTTTTACGTTGTAACACCTGGTAGGGGATACCAATTCGACTACAAACGGTTTGCCAGTCGCTGTCCAGGTTTTCCAGTTTGCCGACAAAATCCATCAGGAGTTTTCCGTTACGGTCACACAGCATATTGGTCTGGTAGGCATCGCTTCTTGGTATTTGCATCTGGATGAATTGCTTGAAACCATCCAGTTTTTTCACGCGGGCATGACGTCCATGGGCTGGTCTCTCCAGCAGGAACTGGTATTCCGAAACCAGCCTGTCCCAGGGGTTGCGCACAAACGCAAATTTGAAATACCGGTTGAAAATTTCCGCCGGCATCCGCTTTTGTGCTGCCTGGATATCGTCATGCGCCCTGAAGACATACTTGTGGTAATCCCACTCCAGCCTGGCCCGGCTCTTGAGGTGCGCAAGCCTGCCGGCCGGTCGTGGCAGACATAGCGGTAACAGGATGGTTTTCATACTGGTACTGGCTACCTTGCGCATACGCAGGAAAATGAATTGGTGACTGTCGGAAATCAGCATGCGTGTTTATCTGCCAAATGCGCAACTTGTATTATGCTAAGACACGGACGAAAACGCCAACGTGGCCATCTGAAAAATCCGGGCCGCATGAAAAATCTATTAGTACCAACGTTGTCCTGCTTGTCCTGAATCTCCCAATCCAAAATTAAGGCCTCCCGCTGACTTGCGGGGTTACAAATGTAAGTTGAAGTTGGCTTCGATACGCCGGGGGAGAGCAGGGTCTTGCCTCTGGACACGTATGAGGCTTCCGATACGCTTCGCGTCGCACATCCATGTGCTCAATCGCGAAGTACCGTTCATCCTGAACATAACGGTCCCGAGTCAAGACCCCGCTCACCCCCGGCTGGGTTCAATTCAATTTGATTACCGCATCTTCGATGTCAGCTGGTTTCGCCGTCTCTGTGCCAACGCTGAGGCGGGTACTAGGTATTAATATTTGAGTTTGGCCTTCAGTCTTGGGTACCAGATAGCCTGGGCTATACCGCGTGCGGCCATGAAGATCAAAACTGCAGCCCATAAACCCTCGAGGCCCCATCGCTCCGACATCGGGTTTAGCACGAGGGCATAGATTGCAAAAGCAATGGCCATCGTCACCATCATCGCGGCGCCTGCCGTGGCGGCGATATAAACGCCATCAAACTGGTAACAGGCCACGGCCACAACGGGTAGGGCTATCACCACGGGCATTAAAGTCTCCACCGATAAACGAACCGCGCTGAGGTCGGTCAGCACGGCGGTCAGAGCGGCGCCGGCCAATGAGAATCCAAGGGCGTAAACAACACTGGCCGCCAGGGCCCAGAAACCCGTCAATTTAACCCAGCGGTGAAACAGCCGGGCTTTACCTTCACCCCAGGCGGAACCCGCCAGCGCTTCGGTGGCATGGGCAAAACCATCCAGGCCGAGGGATATCAGCATCATGTATTGCATAACAACGTGACTGGCGGCCATTTCCACCTCACCCAACGCACCGGCCACGCGCATGACCAGCGACAGGGCCGTCATCAGTAGTATGGTGCGGATAAAAATATAGCCATTGATCGCAATCAGCTTCCTGAAACCGGACATCAGCCAGGTTCGGGTATCGCTTAAACCGGACATCAGGGTGTGGAATCCAAAAATCCGGACCAGTAGCCACAAGCCCAGAATAGCCGCCAGCCACTGGGCGATGAGCGTTCCCCAGGCGACACCCGCCACACCCATACCAAGAACGACCACCAGGATCACGTTCAATACAGCGTTGGTAATATTCAGAACCAGTTGCTGTACCAGCACCAGGCCGGTCCTGGCGAGGCCAAACAGAACCCCGGAAACCGCATAGACCAGCAGGCTTGCGGGGGCTGCCCATATACGGATGTGGAAGTATTCACTTGTCAGGCCGGTGACGGTATCAGGCGGGGCCAGGGCTTTGATGGATACCAGCAGGATCAGGTCCTGCAACAGCAGCAGGATGGCACCGAGACCCAGTGCCAGTGCGGTACTGCGCCAAATGCCTGATATCAGCTGATGGGTATCGTGCCGGCCGTTGGCCTGTGCGATGATACCGGTGGTACCCATTCGCAGAAATCCGAAAGCCCAGAAGATAAAATTGAAGATAACGCTGCCAAGACCAATCGCGGCCAGGTAGGCCGGGTCTGCCAGGTGACCAATAGCCCAGGTATCCACGAGCCCCACCAGTGGTGCGGACGAATTGGCCAGGATCGCCGGAAATGCAATTGCGGCAATCGTCCGGTGCGGGTTGGCTGACTGTTGAACAGAAGCATCTGCCTGCATGGTCTGGGCTCGTAAATGGGTGCAGCAGCTATAATACCGGTGTCGTTGGACCGGGGGTGTTAATTTTTGGAAATAAAAACACCGGTTCTCCGGTCTATGATTCCGTAAGCTCAAAGTTCCTGATGTGGAGTATATGAATTAATGTTGATCAGACGAACCAGTGATATTTTACCCTCCGAAATTACGGATGAATCCGTCTACCTGCAACGCAGGGAGTTGCTGAAGCGAGCAGGCCTTGTTGCAGCGGGTGCCCTGACCATTCGTTCGGTGTTTGCAGCGGATCCTGTATCCGGCCCCAGTGGCCCCGAACTACAAGGTATCCAAAAGAGTCCTTACAGCACGGATGAACCGGCCAACTCGTGGACTGATGTGACAACGTATAACAATTATTATGAATTTGGCACCGGTAAAGAAGATCCATCGCGTTATGCCGTCGATTTCAAGCCGCTTCCCTGGAGCGTTACTGTAAATGGTGAATGTGACAAGCCCGGAAGCTACAACTATGAGGATCTGGTGTCAGCTCACGTTCTCGAGGAACGAATTTACCGGCTTCGCTGTGTCGAAGCATGGTCAATGGTGGTTCCCTGGGTAGGTATACCGATGGCCGGTTTGCTCAAGCAGTTTGAGCCCAATTCGAAGGCTAAGTATGTGCGTTTCAAGACGCTGTATGACCCGGAACGCATGCCTGGCCAGCAGCGGCGAACGCTGGACTGGCCTTATGTAGAGGGCCTGACGATTGAGGAAGCCATGCACCCATTGACATTGATGGCCGTGGGACTCTATGGTCGTGAACTACCCAACCAGAACGGCGCGCCAATGCGTTTGGTGGTGCCCTGGAAATATGGATTCAAAAGTATCAAGGCAATCGTTGAGATCAGTTTTACAAGTAAACGCCCCCGCGGCAGTTGGGAGCGCGCGATTCCGTCTGAATATGGTTTTTATGCCAATGTGAATCCCGAGGTCCCGCACCCGCGATGGAGCCAGGCAAAGGAAAGGCCAATCGGCGCCGGCCTTTTCGCAAGTAAAAAACCAACATTGATGTTCAATGGCTATGCTGACCAGGTGGCCTCCCTGTATACCGGTGTGGATTTACGGAAGAACTACTAGCTTCGTGCAGCCCCGTCACTGGTCGATGAAGCCTGGCTCGAAATCCTTCTACCGGTTGACCAAACCGGTCGTGTTTCTCGTGTGTCTATTGCCGCTGGCGTTTCTTATGGCAAGGGCGTTCGAAGTGGCAGGAATGGGGCTGGGCGCCAACCCGGTTGAAGAGTTGTTGCATGAACTCGGGCGCTGGGGCTTGAAATTTTTGCTGCTGACTTTGACCATCACGCCCCTGCGGCGCTGGACCGGCTGGAACTGGTTGATCCGCTTCCGGCGTATGCTGGGTCTTTTCACTTTCTTTTATATTTTGCTGCATTTCACCGTCTATGCTGTTCTGGACCAGGGTCTGGATATGACAGCCATCATCGAGGATGTCGTCAAGCGACCTTACATTACGCTGGGTATGGCAGCATTACTGATGTTGCTTGCGCTTGCGGTGACATCAACGCGGGGTATGATGCGGCGTCTTGGCAAGGCCTGGCAGAAACTGCATCGCCTGGTCTATGTGATTGCGATACTGGGTGTGTGGCATTTTTACTGGCAGGTGAAACTGGATACGCTGGACCCCACTGTTTACGCACTGTTGCTGGCAGGTTTGCTGGGCACACGTGTGTACTACGCCCGTAAATCCCGACTTCGGGAGCGACAACGGAGTAGGTGATATTTTGAAATACTGATGTTCTGCTGGTGGTAGAATTCAGACAGGCAATGCAAGCTTTCAAATATCCTTTATGATTACTCCACACATGTTTCGGGTTAAATCCCTGGCCGCTTTCCTGCTCACCTTCCGGGTGCGCTGTCACGGTCCGAATGCACCCGTTTTTAATGTTACATCCACGATCAGAGGTGTTCATGCGAGTATTTAAGAAAGTCATGAAGTGGGTCGGTCTGACGCTGGTCCTGCTGCTGGTGCTGGGCGGTGCATTCGTTGCGCACAGCTGGTATTTCAAACCGGTCAATATCAACATCTTCTTTGCGCGGGAATTTCTAAAAATTGCGCTGCAGAGTCCGGAAATGCTCAGTTCCATCCATGTCCTTGAGCAGTTTGGTATCAAGGGGCACAACGCTGAGCTCGATGACGAAAGCGAAGCCGCCGGCGACCGCATGTTCGCCCAGCTGAAAGAAAGCCGCGAGATTCTGCTAAGTTATCAGGACGAGGATCTTGCCGAAGCGAATGTCATGTCCAAGCGGATTGCGCTGGACATGATGGACATGCTGGTCGAACTGGAGGATTACCGTTTTCACAATTATCCTGTCAACCAGTTATTCGGTGTGCAAAATGGTTTCCCGTCATTCATGGAATCCACCCACCAGGTTCATAGCGTCAGGGATGCCGAGGATTATGTGGCCCGCCTGTCACAGGTCGGCCGAAAATTCGACCAGGTGCTCGATGGTCTTCGCCACCGTGAAGAACTGGGTATATTGCCACCGCAGTTTGTAGTGACCAAGGTATTGGATGAAATGCAGAATTTTGTGGCGACACCGGCCGAAGAGGGAATCCTGATGGTGGCGCTGACCGACAAGATGAAAAAGGCGGATTTGCCTGAAGCGGAGCAGCGAAGAATTGCGCTTGAAGCCCGCACCCAGATTGAAAACACCGTGTATCCGGCCTACCAGGCACTGATTGACTATTTTGTGGTTCTCGATGACAAGGTCAGTGAAAACAATGGGGTTTGGGCACTGCCGGATGGTGATGATTTCTATCGCCTGGCCATGCGCCTGTTTACAACCACCGACTACACGCCTGAGTATCTGCACGAATTTGGTTTAACCGAAGTCGATCGTATTCAGTCCGAAATACTTGAAATTCTGGAAGCCGAGGGCTGGGATGTTTCGCAGGGTTTTCATCCGGCCATATCAGAAATGGCTGAAGATCCGAAGTTTTACTACTCGGACAGTGATGAAGGCCGTGATCAGATCCTGGCAGATTACCAGGCCATTCTCGACGAAGTATCTGAAGGATTGGAACCGTATTTTGACGTAATGCCCGAAGCGGGTCTCGAAGTGCAAAGGATTCCTGAATTCAAGGAGAAAACATCACCGGGTGCCTACTACGAGCCGCCTGCAATGGACGGATCACGGCCAGGTGTATTCTATGCCAACCTTTACGATATCGAGGCGACACCCCGTTATGGTATGAGAACACTGGCCTACCATGAAGGCATTCCGGGTCATCATTTCCAGTTGGCCATACAGCAACAACAGGATGACCTGCCATTTTTCCGGCGGATCATTCCTTCGGTTGCCTATTCCGAAGGCTGGGCATTGTATGCGGAGCGTCTCGCGTGGGAACTTGGTTTCGAGGATGACCCGTATGACAATATCGGGCGGCTTCAGGCGGAATTATTCCGTGCGGTCCGGTTGGTGGTCGACACGGGTATTCACTACAAGCGCTGGAATCGTGAGCAGGCCATCGATTACATGATCACCAACACCGGCATGGCAGAGAGTGATGTGGTCGCGGAAATTGAGCGATATTTCGTGATGCCGGGTCAGGCGCTGGCGTACAAGGTGGGTATGACCAAGTTACTGGAGTTGCGCGATCTGGCACGTACCGAGTTGGGGGATCAATTCGATATTCGTGAATTTCATAATGTCATCCTGACCAACGGCTCGGTGCCGTTGGATATTCTTGAAGATCTCGTCCTGCAATATATTGCAGATGAGAAGGCGGGCTGACGCGATATCAATTTAACCAGGGGTCGATTATCAGCGTGTCGACAACTTCGCCGTTGTTGGCATCCAGAATGACCGCGAATTGCCCGGTTTTTGGCAGGGCGGGAACAAACCTCAGCTGGTCTATGTCACCGCCGTGGCTTTTAACCAGTTGGTCGATAGCATCGTTCGAGTCCGGGCGGGCCGCACGTAAATCATTCAGTGATCGGGATTTTTGCAGAACCATTTGTTGCCTTTCTGCGTATAAGCTCCAGTATTCGGGGCGAAACTGTAAATCGGGTTTGCCTTCAAACATGACTTCCTGCAGAAGCTTTTGATAGGCAGCAGGATCTGCGGGCATGTTTGCGTATAACAGGATCGGGCCTGCGAATGGTTTGTCGAGGTACTTTTTGTCAGTGATCCAGTCCAAGTCTACATCGCGTTTTGAAAGTACTTCAAACCGGTCCAAGGTGTAAACCATGAAATAGGGCCGGTTTTGGTAAAGTGAAAGTGTGCCCCAGGCGATTGCTGCCAACTGGACCAGTGCAATGACCCATAAATCAAATAGCAGACCGCGCTTGCCTTTCTTGTATACAAATCCGGTCAGAACCGGCCCGCTCAGACCGGCGGCCAGTATCAGCAATATTGCGAATTTGCCACTCTCGCCAAACTCCCGGAAAGGGGAGGGATACCAGGCGAACAAAACCAAAACAATGATGGCCGCGAGAATCAACAAAGTCGGCCAGAGATGGGTCAGTGCCGCGCGTGATTTGCTCATAACTGGGCTTCCCTACGCGGAAGTTACATCCCTTTCCGCGACCAATTTTATGATCGCGGCGACGGGTGTTTTGCTGGGTTTCTCATTGGATTCCGATTGCCGGTGAATGAAAGCCAGTGCAAAACCGGCGGCGATCAGTATCAATGCAATGACCAGGGCGACAAAATTATTGGACTTAAAATGGGATTCCATAAAGCTTCAATACCTGGGCGACGGTGGGGTAGTATAGCAGCGCATTACAGAGAATTCCGAGTGCCCTTTTCGAAGGGTTTTGAAGGATGATTGGGGCTGAACACATTTTTGAGGAGCGCAGGTTTGAATAAAATTCTAATTACCGGGGCCAATCGCGGTATTGGTCTGGAATTATCCCGGCAACTGTCTGCCCGTGGCGATGAAGTCATTGCGGTTTGTCGTACTGCCAGCAGTGAGTTGAGGGCATTGAACCTGCAAACGATTGAGGGTATTGATGTCAGTTCTGCTGATTCCGTCGAGGCCTTAAAAATTCAGGCGGGGCTGGAGGGCCTGAACTGGGTCATCAATAACGCCGGAATTCTTTCCGTTGAAAACCTGGATCATCCTGATTTCGAAGCCATGGAACGACAATTCCGGGTTAATGCACTTGGCCCGTTGCGCGTCACGGCGGCCCTGTTGCCAAACTTAAGTTCCGGTTCCAAAGTTGGCATCATTACAAGTCGCATGGGCTCGCTCGAAGACAATACTTCGGGTGGATATTATGGATACCGCATATCCAAGGCGGCCGTGAACATGGCGGGTAAGAGCCTGGCATGTGATCTTCGGCAGCGGGGTATTGCTGTCGTTTTACTGCACCCCGGCATGGTCGCCACGGATATGACCGGCAAACAGGGTGTGACGCCTGAACATGCGGCCAGTGGGCTCATTCAGCGCATGGATGCTTTGACGATGACCCAAAGCGGCAGTTTTTGGCACGCTGAAGGCGAATCGCTGCCCTGGTAACCTTCCTCAAACCCTGCCGGTCGAAGAGTCGTTTATTCTATCAAGTGACCTCAGGCGATCTGCTGATGTATACCGCCACCGACCCGTTTCAGAGCCTCTGAAAGTTGCTTCCAGCGTTGTTCGGTGGTGCCGGTATATCCAATTGATAAACGAACCAGTCCCGGTGAAATATGCGCGGCTGTTTTATCCTCGTCGGTCAATTCACTGGACGTACTGCTGCCGGAACAGGTCATCAATGTGTCAAAATAACCCAGGCTGACGGCGACGTATCCAAAGTGGTACTCATTCTGCAGCAGATCCAGGAGTTCATTGGCATTCTCAACCGAACCCATATCCATCGTCAGGATGCCACCGTAACCGTAATCAGGACAATACAATTCACTTATCAGGGCGTGATCCGGATGATGGGGAAGTCCCGGGTAGCACACCTTCAGACCCATGTCGTGTAGCCGCTCGGCAAATATCTGCGTGCGCTGACCATGTTCGGTCATACGCAAGGGCAGATGTGGTATACGCAGGCTGATGTTGAAAGCAACCTGCGGATCCATGGTCGGGCCCAGAATCATCAGCATGCCGGTATGCAGATCCATCAACTGCTGGATAAATTCGGCATCTGCGCAAATGGCGCCGGCGATATAATCCGATGCGCCACTGATGAATTTGGTCATGCTGTGTACAACGATGTCGGCGCCCAGTTTAATTGGACTCAGAATCAGTGGACTGAAGGTATTATCAACGACCAGTTTTATGCCATATCGTTTTGCAATTTTGCTCAGACGGGGTATATCTGCGATCCGCAGGGTAGGGTTGGCCATGCTCTCGGTGTAGATGACGCGTGTACGGGGGGTTATCGCGGCCTCGACGGCATCGAGATCGGTGATATCCACCAGTGAGGTTGTAATTCCGGTTTTGGGCGGTAGCAGGTCATGCATCAATGCATATGTGCCACCATAAACAGCATTTGACGAAACAATATGATCACCCGCGTCACATAACTGCATCAAGGTTGCCGATATCGCGGCCATGCCGCTGGCGGTGCAATAGGCTGCTTCGGTCCCCTCCAATGCCGCCAGTTGTTTACCCAGGTTATAAACCGTTGGATTGAAGTGCCTCCCGTAAAGGTAACAACCGCCATGATCCGGGCCCTTCTTACCACCAAAAATCTCCGGCATGGTGTTCGAATGCATCACGGTGAATGTCGTGCTGGCTTCCACCGACATGTTGACGCCACCATGTTCGCCAAATTCATGACGGGTATTGGCGAGTGTCTCTACGGGGTTACGGTTTTTCATACGGTTACCACCAGCGGTGCCTCCTGATTTCGGTTTTGAACAACCAACACAGCCTTTCAGCGACATTGATCAAATTTATGTCTTATATTCTGGTATATATTGTAATTATAGAATAATATTCCTAATGATATTGTATCTACGAATAAAATACGGAAGATGGCAATGAAAAGAACGCTTGATCGAATCGACTACGAAATTTTGGCCCTGTTACAAAATAATGCTCGAATTTCAAACAAGGAGATCGCGCGGAAGGTTGGCCTGGCAGCTTCGACCTGCCTCGTTCGGATTCGCATTCTGCAAAGCACCGGCGTTATCAGCGGTTTTCATGCTGAGATAACGCCGGCGAGCCTGGGTGTAGGTATTCAGGCCATGATTGCGGTTCGATTGATACGTCATTTCAAGCCGGATGTTGATGCTTTCCGGCAACACGCACTCAGCTTGCCGGAAGTTGTTCAGCTATATCACGTTGCCGGTCCTATTGATTTTCTGATTCACGTCTGGGCCCGTAACTCCGACCATTTACGTGACCTTGCAATGACGGCATTCACCGCACGTGAGGAAGTGTCCCACATTGAAACCGAGCTGATTTTTGAGCATGTACGCAATTCGGAATTACCCTCTTTCACACATCTGGAATCCGGCAATGTAGAACTTTAGAAACTGGGCCGCAGGGCACAAATCCCCAAAAAGGTGAATATCTGAAGATACTATCTGGTGTAGTGTGGTCTGCAGATATATCATCCGCTAAACATTTCCCAATGACGTTGCCCTGGATTCACAAAAATATGCCGGCTGCAAATCTGACTGGAAACAAAATGCTTATCATTGTGGCCGCGTTGCTCACGTTTTGCCGGGTAAATACCTGCTTTTCACAGGACACGGAACCACGTCGTTGGACACCCCTGCCAACCGGTATGAATATTGTTAGTACAGGCTACAGTTATACCAATGGCGATATCGCCTTCGACCCGCTTTTGCGGATCGAAGATGCCACATTTGAAATGCATAGAGCCAGTTTTTCCTATATGCGTACGATGGCCTTTATGGGGAAAAGTGCACGCCTTGATCTATCCATCCCCTATGTAGCAGGACGCTGGGAAGGCTTGATTGATAACGAGCTTGTTCATGTGCGCAGACGTGGATCAGGTGATGCGCGAGCACGTTTTTCAGTGTTGCTATACGGTGCGCCTGCACAAACGCCGCAGGAGTTTATGCAAAGTGAAAAAAGTAATACGGTCGTTGGAGCAGCAGTTGCGGTTCTGATTCCCACCGGTCAATACAATAGCGAGCGACTCATCAACCTGGGCGATAACCGTTGGGTGATCCGGCCGCAAATGGGTGTGACGCATAGTCGTGGTAACTGGACCGGTGAATTGACAGGATCGGTGTTTCTTTACACTGACAACGACCATTTCTTCAGGGAGACTCAATTGGAGACTGACCCGCTTTTTGCCGCACAGGCACACCTGATTTACACATTCCGGCCCGGACTCTGGACATCTTTGAGTACGGCTTATGGATGGGGCGGTGCAGCAACGGTAAATGGTGATTCTAAAAATAACCCATCAGGAAACTGGCTTACGGCTTTGAGTTTTGGCTTTCCAATCAATCGTAGCCAGGGAATCAAGATCGCGTGGATCAGGGCAAGGACGCAAAAATTAACGGGATCAGATAACGACAGCCTACTCCTTGGCTATTCAGTGATGTTTTAATATTCGGCAAATCCATTTCTACACTATCTGTATTCAGCTATATGTATTTTGCAAGGTACGACTTTTTTGATGATGCATTTTATAAATGCATGGTCTATACTACTTTTAGGAAGGGTAAAGTTCTTATGCTTATCAGTTCCGTTTGAAGGGGTATAGTTTTGCAAGTTAGGTATGGATTGATCCGGTCACCGGACAACCATACGAGGACGATGTCCTTCAGAAAATGATAGTTAAGACATAGTTGACAGGCAGGGGGTCTGATCAACTTATCACCAACGATTGGTGAGGTTTTACGGCTAAACCGCCGGAAATTTTTTGACATGGATATGTGGCCTACGGTTTTACGTAACCACTAAAGTCTCCCTTGAGTGATTTCACGATCGCCTGAAAAGGCCATTTTGAATCATTTGGCGGGTCCGTAAATCGGACTGGTTTTGAGGAGATGGAAATGCTAGAACTCGTTACAATATTTTTGATCACGCTCATAGCGTCGGCAACGGCCGTCTGGTTTTGGCGCAAGATAACCGACTGGAAGGGGTTCTCAGGGACAGCAGTTGTTCATGCTGGATCGAGGGGCGGGAAGAAGATCGGCCTACAGCAAGGCTTCATATCGTTATTCTCCGCACCCAAAGAGAAAGCAAAAAACATAAGACTGCGTAACACCGCTCGTGGTATCAAGGTTCCTTGGGGTTGGTAAATCTGTATTAATTTTATTTAAATCTTGCCAGAATAGGATCGCGCGTTATTCCATTCGGACTTTATGGTCCGATTGGAGTTGCGCTTTTTTTTGTCCATTGCAATCTTCGATCAGGGGTCTTCAAGCATCTGTTATCTTTGTCTATAGCCAGAATGGCAGAGTGTCTATAGCCAGAATGGCAAAGTGTCTATAGCCATATTGGCAAATTGTCTATAGCCAGGATGGCAGAGTGTCTATAGCCAGAATGGCAAATTGTCTATAGCCATATTGGCAAATTGTCTATAGCCAGAATGGCAGAGTGTCTATAGCCAGAATGGCAAAGTGTCTATAGCCAGAATGGCAAATTGTCTATAGCCAGGATGGCAGAGTGTCTATAGCCAAAATGGCAGAGTGTCTATAGCCAAAATGGCAGAGTGTCTATAGCCAATTTGGCAAAGTGTCTATAGCCAAAATGGCAGAGTGTCTATAGCCAAAATGGCAGAGTGTCTATAGCCAAAATGGCAGAGTGTCTATAGCCAAAAATGCATGATAAAAATCAAATATAAACAAATAGATAGAACATTTAAATTGTTGTTTGTTAAAGTTGACGGGTCAAGAATTTAGAGTTAATCAGTCCTGTTATCAAAATTATGTATATATGAATCACGGAGAAAATAATGATTGGATATATCACTGTTGGTACTAACGACCTCCCTAAAGCCGTAGATTTTTATGACAGCTTGTTCGAGGTATTGGGCGCTGGCCGGTTTATGCAGAACGAACGGTTCGTGGCCTGGGCAGTTGCGCCGGATCAACCCGCGTTTTCGGTCTGCATGCCATATGACGGTAAAGCCGCGACCGTGGGAAATGGCACCATGATTGCGCTGGCAGTTGATTCAACCGAAAAGGTTGATTCGGTATACGCGAAGGCTTTACAGCTGGGCGGCACAGATGAAGGCCCGCCGGGACCGCGTATGGACGGTTTTTACGCAGCATATTTCCGCGATCTGGATGGCAATAAGCTAAATGTGTTTTTTATGCAGGCGCATGATTCCTGATTTGTTCAGGGGCGTACAAGTGTAGCGGGCAGTAGCGCCTCGACGCGTTCCATCACCTCGAGGCAGTCCACCATGTCGTTGATGTAGTCCAGTTTATCGGTTTCCAGGATAAGTACTTCACTGAATTGATAGGTGGTCAGCCATTGGTCATATAATTTTTCCAGCCTTTTCAGGTAAGAAAGAGGTATGTCCTTTTCCATGGTCCGACCACGAAGACGAATACGCTTGCGTAATGTTCGCATTGAACAACGCAGGTAGATCATCAGGTCAGGTGGTCTGATCGCTTCGAGTATGGTCTGGTAGAAATTCCAATAAGTGTCCCAGTCACGGCCTGTGAATTTACGCATCCTATGCAAGGCCGTGGCGAAGATTTCCGCGTCTTCATAAATTGTTCGATCAAGAACAACAACACCTGAAACCCGTGCCAGTTGCTGGTGCATGCGGAATTTATTGCTCAGGAAGTAAAGTTGAGAATGGAAGGCCCAACGCTTCATATCCTGATAAAAATCCGGCAGGTAAGGGTTTTCATCATTGGGTTCGTAAAAAGGTTCTATGCCGTAGGTTCGGGTCAGGAATTCCACCAGTGATGATTTGCCGGAACCAATATTACCGGCGATTGCGATGGTCTTTCCGGATGACGGGACCATTGTTTTCTTTTGGTTCATAACAGGCCCTGACCCAATTCAACAACGACCGACGTGAATTCCTCCACGTCCTGTTTACGTGTCCGCCAGTTTGAAAACGCTGGTCTTAATATCGTACTTTTTCCTATCCGTGAAGTGCCCACCATGAAGCGGCCATCGGCAATTATTACTTCCCCCAGTTGCTGGTTCAGTACGTTCAACTGGTCCTCGTTGAGTCCGCCCGGATTGAACCGAAAGGCTACGATATTCAAACGTACATCGGCCATCAGTTCCAGGCTGGTATGCTGGCGGACCTGCTGGGAAAAATGCTGAGCGATGTCCAGGCAATGCTCAACGATCTTTCGGTGTCCCTGTCTACCGTAAGCCTTCAGTGTTGCCCAAACCGCGAAGCTCCTCGCGCGACGCGAGCTTTCCGGCCCGATAGCACCCAGCGTTGGCCGGGGACTGTCCGGCGCCGGTAAATAATCTGCGGAATACCGGAAAGCACGAGATAGGAGACCATGGTCCCTGACAAATGCATAACCGGAATCAAATGGCACATTTAACCACTTGTGACCGTCAACGGTAACGGAATCAGCTTGCTCTACACCTTCGGCTAAGTGAGCTACCCTGGGTGAAACTCTTGCAAACAGGCCAAACGCACCGTCTACATGAACCCAGCAATTGTGCTTCCTCGCCAGCTTGATCATGTCACTCACTGGATCAAACTCCCCGCTGTTAACCTCTCCGGCATTGATGATCACTAACGCAGGTTTACCATCAAGGTCTTCGAGAGCATGCGCCATGGCAACAATATCAAGACGGCCGAAATCATCAAGACGAAATTGTTGTACGTTGGCCCTGCCAACCCCCAGCAGTCCCAGGACCTTAAGCGAACTGGCATGTATGAAACCGGAAGTGAGAACGGGCATTTGAGGCTTACCGGACATGCCTTCTTCAGAAACGTCGAAACCATGCTGCTCACCCCACCACTGGCGGGCAGAGGCCATACCGACGAAATTGGCCATGGTCGCACCGGTCACCATGATGCCTGCCATGGTGGCCGGCAGGCCAAAGAGTTCCTTGAGCCAATCCAATGCCTGCAGCTCCATCTGTACACCGACAGGCGAGACGACCCAGGTATAGGTGACGGTCTCAAATGCGGTTGCAAGCAGATCGGCAGCCATGGCTGCCGGTGTGTTGCCACCTATGATGAAATGGAAACACCTGGGACCACCGGTATTAGCTGCAGCCCTGGCGTTCAGATCCAATAATTTTTCGATGCTTTGCCTGGCCCCGCAGCCGATGACCGGCAAAGGTTCTTTTAGCGATTCCAGTGCGGTTTCTGCACCAGGGGGCAGTGCAGGGCGTTCATCCATGCCTCGAATGGTACCGGCCAGGGCCGATTGCAGTTGAGTAATCAGGTTTTCAATTTCGCCGCGAAACTGCTCGCCAATTGACATTTGGTCGATATCCTGACAATGGCCCGAACCCATTTTTTCATGCGGGTCAGTCGTTCCGTACGTTCCAGCTTGTCCATTCTCCTGCTGGCTCATTTTGTAACCCCCTGAAGATTCAAATCTGAAATAATGTGCTGAAAGTACCATTAATTACGATGCACTACACTATCAACAGGTTGCAAAATGCTTAACAAAATTAGAAAACTCGAACGGGAATGTACTGGGCTGGAGCCGTCCGTAAACCATCGGGTTGAAATGACGGCGCAAGCGGTTGATTACGCCGAGTCATTTCTGAACCGTTTACCCGCTATGAAAACTTTCGAGCCTGACAAGGGTCGCAGCAAACTCCTTGAGCAACCTTTTATCGAAGCCGCCGGAGATTTCAAGCACCTGCTGGAAACATTGGAAACAGCCGTATCACATGAAGGTATTAACCCGGCTTCCGGTGGTCATATGGGATATATACCGGGTGGTGGAATTTACCCATCCGCATGGGGTGATTTTCTTGCCGATATAACCAATTGTTATTCCGGTGTGTACTTTGCGTCTCCCGGCGGAGCAAGAATGGAGAGGCAGTTGGTTCAATGGATGGCCGGATTGGTCGGGTTCCCGGCAACTGCGGGTGGTGACCTGACTTCAGGCGGGAGTGTCGCCAACCTGACGGCGATTATCGCTGCGCGGGAGACAATGGGCATCCGTGCCAGGCAGGTTGAACGCAGCTGCATTTACAGCACCTCAGATTCCCATCATTGCGTAGATAAAGCTATACGTGCCGCCGGCTTGTCTGATTGTCAAAAGCGCCTGGTGCCAATGGATGAGCGCTTCAGGATGGATGTGTCCGCCTTGCGACAATTGATTCTTGAAGATAGAGCTGCGGGTTTACGGCCATGGCTGATTATCGCTTCGGCGGGTACCACCGACACCGGGGCGGTTGACCCGATTGGGGTGATTGCGGAGGTGGCAAAACAACATGACATGTGGTTGCATGT
>Ga0210074_1000184_pt1 | contig 24323 bp, 17 predicted proteins | sample China_Galinas_Co_FD_184860 | JGI IMG/M metagenome (GOLD analysis project Ga0210074, IMG submission 184860) | Wetland microbial communities from San Francisco Bay, California, USA, that impact long-term carbon sequestration -... | ecosystem: Environmental > Aquatic > Marine > Wetlands ... | reverse complement strand
ACAACCGTCTGCCGGGTCTGAACCAGGGTGCAGGCTGTCAGAATGAAGAGCTCAATGGCCCGGGTGGTATTCACTGCCCATTTATCCGCCGAAGACAGGATTTCGCCCGGGGCGCCCATCTTTTAAATATTCACAGGAATGAAAAGCGATAGCTGGTGATACAGCATGTATCTCCAGCGCGGTCCCGATCAGGCGGAGTCTGGCTGAGGGCAGCCCGCAGGGCCGGATTGGTATGGGCAGTGAATACCACCCGGGCCATTGAGCGCACAGCCTGAACCGAAGCCATCAATAAGGTATACAACGTTGCGGGAATTCACAGCTAGGACCCACCCTCAAAGGAGTCTGTGAACAACACTTCCTGGATCAAAACCCGAAATACTTTGCCATCATTGCGATCGGCTATATACAGGTTGCCCATTTCATCCTCACCAAAACTCGAGATACTGTTAAGCGTAGGTGCCGCCAGTGGCCACTCGGTTGAAGACCAGCCGGAATCACCCTCAATTGCCAGCCAGACCACGTCGGAGCAGTAATCTCCGTAAAAATAATAACCATTAAACAGGGTACCGGGACCACGATAAACATAACCACCGGTGACGGAACAATGCGGGCTGTGACTGTATTCGATGATCGGGTCGGTGGGGCTGACGCCGGTACATTCATTACCATTGGGAAAATCATGTAGGCCCTCGCGGCAGGACCAGCCGTAATTTCGTCCGCCTGTGGCGGCCGGTTCCAGATCGATCTCCTCCCAGGTGTTTTGACCCACATCACCGATATACATCTCGCCGGTCTCCCGGTCAAAGCTGAAGCGCCACGGATTGCGCAAACCATAGGACCAGATCTCATCACAACCCGCGATATCGGCAAATGGATTGGACGCGGGTATTCCGTAGTTCTGAATCAGACCGCATAAAACATCACCCTCTACGGGCGCCCCGTCCACATCGATACGCAGCATTTTACCCTTCAGGCTGAGCAGGTTCTGCGCATTCCCATACTGATCATTTGAGCCACCTCCGTCACCCATGCCGATAAACAGGTAACCATCCGGTCCAAAATGGAGGTCGCCGCCATTGTGATTGGCGGCGTCCTGCTCAATTTCCAGTATCTTGGTTTCAGCCGGGTCTGCAACATCAGGATTGTCGGCGGATACCCGGTAACGGGCAACGGTTGTCAGATCTTTGGGAATGCCAGGATCACGTGTGTAATTGACATAGAAGTAACCGTTATTGGCGTAATCAGGATGAAAGGCCAGCCCCAGCAATCCCTGTTCAGTGCCCGTGTCATCGATAACACCGGTCAGATCCAGAAACGGCGTTGCATTGATGATGCCGTTCTTCACTATCTTAATAAGGCCGGTCTGCTCAAGAATAAACAACCGCCCGCTGCCATCACCGGCGTGGACGATACCCACCGGTTGACTCAGCCCGGTTGCAAATTCCTCAAGCGACAGCAGCTCGAAATTCTGCGCGAATAACGGTGTGGACAGGCTTATCAGGATAGCTAGCGCGAGACGCTTCATCTGTGTAACTCTATGCAAAAGAATCCCCGTCTGCAACTACTCGACGCCGTCTCTGAAAATCACATCCGGGTCATTGAAGTCCGCGTGCAGTGCTGCACCTGCAAAAATACCCAGCGGCTTGTATTCGTTAGCTGTGAAACCCGGGAAAATATCGCCAAGCTTGTTGTTGTGCAGCCTCTTCAACAGCATCTCACCAAATACACTGCGGAAATCTGTCGTGGCCCACACATCGGCGCCCTGGAACAGGACATCCTCCTGCAGACCGAGCCAGTTACCATAAAATTGGCCGCCATTGACACCTCCCCCGATGGCCAGGCAGTTGTTACCCCAGCCATGGTCGGTTCCTGCATCGGCATTATCGAAGGCCCTGCGCCCGAATTCGCTGTAGACAATCATGGTGGTTCGGTCCGCCCAGCTGCCGCCACCCGGCGCGGGCATATCGAGATCCCGGAAAAAAGCATTGATTGAACCGGCAAGATCGCGGACGTTATCAAAATAAGGACCATCCGGGCCTGCATTGCCCTGGCTATTGTGCGTATCCCAGCCGCCGATGTCGGCCTGTGCGAGTCGCACGCCCGTTCCTTCCTTGATCAGCTGGGCAATAATTTTCAGTTCTTCAGCGAAACTGGTCAATTTCGCAGGGTTATCGAGCTTGGTCGGGTAGGCCGCATTATTATCCGGAATATAGCCATTGAAATCGATGGTTTCGATCAGAGACATCGCGGCCAGCGCCTGGCTGCCGGCGATATCCAACTCGCCATTTTCTATTCCGTACATCTGTTCCAGTGCGGTCTCCTGTTCCTCTTCATAGTAACTGGTGTCAAAGTCGAAAGAGGAAGGGTAGCGCATGGTGATCGCAGTGGGTTCCCGCAGGAATGAATAGCGCACCGTGGATTCCGTCATGACCGCCGGTATCAGCAATTCAGCGGGAATATTAGTCGCTGTCTGCATGTGTCGTGTCAACCACCCGGTCGTGGTGAAACGGTTACCCGGTGTACCCAGTTCGACATAGCGCTCTGCTTCGAAATGACTGCGGTTGGCCCATGGCAAACCCACTGCCTGGACGATGGCCAGGTCGTTCTGGTTCCACAGGTCTTTTAGCGGCGCAGCCGAGGAAATCAGGCCCCAGCCATCTGAGAGTGCTTCCAGCTGGTTACCGGGTATCATCGTGCCATTGGTGCGCAGGGCCTCGTAAAAACCGCGGTCCGGATGGCCGTCCATCGGCGCTAGGAAACTGAGGCCGTCAATACCACCACGCTGAAATACAAACACAAAGATATTGTCGCTGTACGGGTCTTGCGCAAAACTCAAAGAAGGTCCCAAGCCTGCGGCTACCATGGGTGCAAGCAGGGAACTCTTGAGGAAATCGCGTCGTTTGATCAGGCTCATGAGTAATTCTCCTTAGCGCCGCATGGCGTTTGGCGACATCAGGATCAGTCCCACCGCAGCCATGATGATGCGTTGATAGATGCTGGTCGGGCCGGTATCTGAAGTGTTGATACCCGGGTCGAGTGCCTGATCGGCGCCGGCCACCTTGGGAAGACCGGTGATAAAATCGATAACAGTCTGCGCCTGGGCCGGTGACAATGAATAACCGAGCGCGCGTGGCATCCACAGGTTTACGATATTTTCAGGTGTGCGATCGACCTCCAAAGGAATTTCGGTATTGGTCCTGGCAGCGAGGTTGACCTCGGTACTTTCCCTGAGCATGCGGGTGACCGTTCTCCAGGTCTGGATCAAAGGTCCACTGCCCTGCCATTCTGAACGCTCATCCGGGAACCCGGTAGGCGCTGAATAATAAAATGGATAGTGACTGGTATCATCCAGACGATTAACCAGGTTATTGCTGGGGCTGTGATCCATCCGGATGGTAAAATCCATATCCGCAGCGCGCAGCGCGCCGATCACAATCTCCATTGGACGCTTGATCTTGAGACCCCAGGTGGATTGGAAATCTGTGGATTCCAGCACATGCCGATAGACTTTCCGCATCTGTTCCGGGTCATCACGGTTGGCGTAAAACACTTCAGCCGTGCTGGAAACCAGTGATTCATCGGGATCATCCTCGACCAGGCGTTTGCACAATTTCCAGGCGATATACCTGGCCGTACCGTAATGCCTTGCCAGGTAGGTAAGGATATCGGTCACATCGGTCTCACCACCACCCGGTGCGGTGATCGTGACATCCATTACCTGGATGTCACCCTGGGAAAAATTATAGTGCTGGTTACTGCGAAACAGGAATTCTCCGGTATCCTCTGCACCGCTGCGCCCATCAGCCACACCCCAACCGGTGAGGGCCCTGGCCAGCTGGAATACATCAATTTCCGTGTAACCTGCCCTTTCCGATTTTATATTGGTACCAACAACACCTGGATCTACAGCACCATAGTAGTTTTCAACCGCACCAAGGGTGTGCAGTTCCATCACTTCACGGGCATAGTTCTCATTGGGGTTCGGCCAGGTGTTGGCATAGTTGTCCAGGTAATACAACATGCTGGCGGTACGCGCATTTGCCAGCAGCATGTCTTCGAATTTACCAAATATGTGGGTGCGAATTTGACGGTCGTATTCCGGCATCATGCTGAAAGCCGGGAATTCGCGCCCGTATACATTGAAATGATTAAACCAGAAGTCATAAAGCACTTCGCGCAACTGCCACTTACTGTAGGCGGCGCGCAACAGCGTGAGTCGCTCCATTTGCCAGACCGGTCTGAGTCGCACGCTGTAATCTCCACTGAGCCCCACTTGCCAAAGTTCAGCGGGGGTTTTATCAATCATGTCGTAGGCGAGACCGGGGTCCGTGTAAAGACTGACGCGATCATTCAATTCCGTATCGAGTAAATCGTCGGGGTAAAGCTGTTCATCCAGCCACAGACCCAGCCTGGCGGTGTCATTGACACCCGGCAGACTGTCAAATGCGCTTACCTCTCCGGGTCGTGGACCATAGGCGGCCTTGTTCAATACCAATACCGCAAAGGGTGGAAGTGACGGCTCAACGGCTTCTGCTGTTGAAAACTGTGCTGCCGGACGTAGCGGCCTGAGTCCGGCGAATTTTGCAGGGGTCTTTTGCGCGCCATGAACCAGTGGTGTAGATATCAGACCGGCTGCGCCAATTACGCTGCCTGTACCCAATAACTGCCTGCGCGAAAGCCTGCTTGTTGCATTGCTCATGAGATCGTTCCTCCTTGAACGTTTAATCCCAATTTTTGTCGCCTGGAACCGATTGTAATCGTCCGGCGGAATCGTATTCCCATATCCACGGGAATGATTATCATTTATAGCATAATGATGACGGGATTGCAGTTGATCATCTGATATCATCATCCGTTTAATAAACTTAAGGGAAAAGACCTATGCGGCGACGGGGTATTACACGTACTTTGATGGTGATGATTCTTGTTGTATTTGCCCATACGGACCTACGGGCGGACGTACTTGAGTTTCCGCCCGTGATGGACACCACCTTGTATGAAGACGGCAACGGCCGGCTCGGTAACGGCTCCGGCCAGTACTTGTTTATCGGCCGAACCTGGGACGAAAACGGTATTGATAAACTGCTCAGGCGGGCGCTGCTCAAATTCGATCTTGGCAGCCTGCCGCAGGGTTCCACGATCAATTCAGCAAGCTTCAGCATAACCATCAACCAGGTACCACCCGCTGCAACCGGTGCCATCATCAGCCTGCACGCGATGACGGGGGCCTGGGGCGAAGGCGCCTCGAACGCACCGGGTGCCGAGGGCCGCGGCACCACGGCCCAGGTCAATGACGCCACCTGGTTGCATTCTTTTTATGCCAGCGGGCTGTGGAATACACCCGGTGGTGATTTTGCAGCCGGGGTCGTGGCCAGCGAACCGATATCAAGCTCGCCACAGAGTGTTACATTCGCCAGCAGTCCGCAATTGGTGGCCGCGGTGCAGGGCTGGGTGGATGATCCCGCCTCCAATCATGGCTGGATTCTGCTCGGCGATGAAGTATTTACACAGAATGCGCGCAGAATTCTGAGTCGCGAATATGCGGGCCCCGGTGGTCCTTTGCTGAGCGTTGAGTTTACCCCGCCGCCTGTTGGTATTCCTGCACTGACCACGACCGGCTTGCTGGCACTGGTTCTTGTGCTGCTGCTCCTGGGCCGGATCTATTTGCCGTGGCATTCAAGCCGCGCTGCTGTCAAGCAACGCTGACGATCTATATAAGGCTAAATTGACGTTCGTCCATGAACGCAACGCTGAAACCGGAAAACCCGGAAATTGATGAACCGACACAAATTTCAGTCGTCATCCCGACCTTCAATCGACCGGATAAGCTGAAGGCCTGTCTCCATTCCCTCAGCGGGCAGACCCTATCGACAAAAAATTTTGAAGTTGTCGTGGTCGACGATGGCAGCGATATGGACCTCAGCCAGGTAACCAACGGGTTTAGGAAACATATTCAATTGCGTCTGTTACGCCAGGATAATGCCGGACCGGCCAGCGCAAGAAACGCGGGGGTGGCGGCAAGCAGGGGCAGGTTCATCGCCCTGACCGATGACGATTGCCTGCTACACGAGGACTGGCTGTCAATCATGCTGCGAAATCTTCAAAGCAAGCCGGGCGTGCTTTTTGGCGGTAAAACCATTAATCAGCTTGATGACAACATCTACTCGCTGACCAGCCAGCTTCTGATTGATCATCTTTATGACTACCATACAAAAAAAAGCAGGAACCTGATGTTTTTCACCAGTAACAACATGGCGCTGTCGCGCGCGGGCTTCCTGGCTTGCGGTGGCTTTAACGAGGACTTCCCGATGGCCAGCGGTGAAGATCGGGAGTTCTGTGACCGATGGTTACATGATGAAAACGACCTGGAGTTTGAGTCCGCTGCAACGGTATATCACCGTCACGATCTGCACTTTGGCAGTTTTTGCGAACTTCATTTTCGCTACGGAAAAGGGGCAAAGCGATTCTGGCGTTGTCGAACCAAAAGGGGCCAGGATTCCCTGACGATCGGGAAACTGGCTTTCTATGCCAGTCTCATACCCCTCCCCTGGAAGCGCGGACTTTCCAGACCCTGGTCGGTATTCTTCCTGTTGACGCTTTCTCAACTGGTCAATGTGGCAGGCTATTTTTCTCAACGCGATTGAAACCGGGTGACAGGCCTCCCAGGCACCACACGGCTTGTGCAGTAAAAATTAAAATGGCCACACGTGACAATGATTGTCAGTTGTTAAACACTTCATGACAAAACAGCTCTCGACAAACCAGCCTGATACAAGTTTTCAGACCATATATTATTGATAAATATGTTTTATTTTCTAATTGCGATTATTGGCATAATCTTTGCTTTACTAAGGGTGAAGGTAAATGTTTCTGACAGCTATCTTCTCTCCTGAACCGATGATTGAATGGACAAGGATGTTAGTCGCCACCCGCGACGCAGCTGTACTAAAGACAGCTATCGGAAAGGTTGCACCAACGGCAACCATCGAAGGCGTCAGACCCACGGAATGGGTTGTTGAAAGAGTTAAGAACTTGGGGGGACACCAAGGGGTCAGAAAGCCGATTCAGTTTGGCAGAACGATCCAAAAAAAAGGGGATGGTGGACAAAGGCTAATTCCTCCAGCCGTCCACTAAAGAAAAAGACCCGTTTCTACGGGTCTTTTTTTGCCCGCAAAAAAGTGACTATTCAGACACTGAATCTGCTTCAGCTTGTGAAAAGCGATGCCCTCACTCAAGCATCGTCAGCGGCTTCCCCACCGCTACCGGTCAACGCAATGGATATGCTTTGGCGATACATTAAAAATGCTCTTATAGGGGGTCAGGTTGATTTAATCGTAAGCCTGCGTTTAAATCAGCCTGACCCCTCTGAAAGGAACCAAACAATGAAATTCAAGCCATGCAACGGTGAATGCACCGATGACGGTATCTACTGTGAAGGTTGCGGGCGTACCCACCAGGAAATTGACGCGATGCGTCAGCCGGTCGAAGTACTGGTGGCGCTGGCCAAAAAAATGAACTACGAGAACCTCGACGATTTTGCCAACGCGGTCGCCGCCAGCATCAAGTACAAAATGGGCGCGGGGCACTAGTGCCAGTGGGGATAACTTCACCACATTTTATTGCATTCACTGCGATCAAATAAACCTGGGCCCGTGGACTAGACATCTATGTTACGCAGCAAACTGCCAGGCAAGGGCACCACCATATTCACCGTCATGTCGAAAATGGCGCAGGATCACGACGCCATTAACCTGGCACAGGGCTTTCCGGATTTTGACGGACCACAAGCCCTGCGTGAACGGGTCAGCTATCACATGGCCCATGGGCACAATCAGTACGCCCCGTTGTCCGGGGTGCCCGGGTTGCGTGAGCAAATAGCCGGCAAGGTACTGGATCTTTACGGTTACGTAATCGACCCTGACAAGCAGGTGGTGGTCACGCCCGGCGCCACCGAGGCGATTTTTTGCGCAATTTCCGCAGTCGTACACCCGGGCGATGAAGTCATCCTGTTTGACCCGGCTTATGATACCTATGAACCCGGTGTCACACTCAACGGTGGCGTGGCAAAGCACATAGAGATGCGCTACCCGGACTTTTCCATCGACTGGCAGCAAGTGCGTGACACAATAAACGATCGCACCCGCTTGATCATTCTGAACACACCGCATAATCCAACCGGTAGCATGTGGGGCCCGGCGGATATTCAGCACTTGCGTGAAGCCATTGCCGGTCACGATATCCACCTGATCTCTGACGAGGTATATGAACACATCAGCTTCGATGGAAAATCACACCTCAGCCTGCTGCGTTACCCGGACCTTGCGGAAAAATCCTTTGTAATTTCTTCCTTTGGCAAAACCTACCATGTGACCGGTTGGCGGATTGGTTATTGCATCGCGCCGCAGGCAATGATGGACGAGTTTCTGCGCATCCACCAGTTCACCAATTTCAGCACCAATACACCGATGCAATACGCGCTGGCGGATTTCCTGCGCGAATGCCCGCAACATCACCGGCAACTGGGTGATTTTTACCAGCAAAAACGCGATCTGTTCCTGGAGTTGATGACCCCGTCACGATTCAGCCTGATTCCCTCTTCCGGAACCTACTTCCAACTCGCCGGCTACAGCGCAATCAGCGACGAGCGCGATACGGATTTTGCCATCCGGCTGACCCGGCAGTACAGGGTTGCAGTGATTCCGGTTTCCGTATTTTACAAACAGGTGCCCGACCAGCAGGTCGTTCGTTTCTGTTTCGCAAAAAACGATGACACGCTGCGCGAGGCGGCACAAAGACTCGTGAATCTGTAACCGCAGATCGACCTGATTTTGCAGTAGACAACTGGCTCAACCAGCCCCCTTTCCTTTGAGATAATCCTGTTCATAATCGTATATTTATCAGAAATACTTAATTCAAAGTACAATTCTTTGGCTTTCGGCTTGCGAAACACCCTGTATATGCGTAACCTTTCACTCTGGAATCCAAATTACGGTCACCCATTGGTCTAAGGATGGAACAACAAGGTGTTCACAATACCCGACAAGAGGTATTGAACTCTTCAAGGAGACTGCCACCATGAAAGGCGAAAGCACCAACGTACTCGGTCACCTGATCGAAATAACAGGCGAGTATTTCATTGCCAAGTTAACAACTGACCTGGAAGGTCTGTCCACCGACAAAATGATCGGTATGGACAAGGTCAGAATCGGCCAGGTCGGATCTTATCTGATGGTTAAACAGTCCGGCACCAAGATACTGTGCATGGTCGACAACATGTGGACAGAAACGACCAGCGATGGCCGGGAAACCTATAAAATTAAGGTCTCTCCACTCGGTGAGTTCAATAGCAGTGGCAACTTCGATCGCGGCATCCACCATTTCCCGACCGCAGGTGCGGAACTGCACATGGTGTCCAGTTGGAACCTCGAACGCATATTTTCCGATTTCAGTGAGGTCTTTTATAAAGTCGGCAAGTTGAGTTCATTTGAATCCATCGATGTGTATCTCGATGCTTCAAATTTTTTCGGCCGGCACGCCGCCATCCTCGGACAGACCGGTTCCGGCAAATCATGGACAGTTACCAGCCTGATCCAGTCCGCGCTTCGTTACATGCCCAATGCACATATCATCATCATGGATATGCACGGCGAATACGGCGTAAAGAAAACCGATGAACTTTCTTCTTCGCCTTTTCCAAGTAACAAGGTGCGCTGCATGGACGCGCTCGAACTGGAAATGCCCTATTGGTTATTGACTTACTCTGACCTGTCAGATCTGTTTATCAACCCTGATGATATCCACGCCTCGCTGCAGCTTGCCTTTTTACGCAATGCGCTGGGCGAATTGAGAATTGAGGCAAACAAGAATGCCGCCCTGGGTCACATCACCGTTGATTCACCCGTCTATTTTTCGCTGGAAGAATTGCGCGACAAATTCGAACTGGCCAACCAGGAAACTGAAGATTTCGGACGCGTCAAGGGACCTCTTTTCGGCAAGTTTGATCAACTGCTGGTGCGCCTGAACAGCATGATGAATGACAGCCGTTATGATTTCATGCTCAGTCCAAAACTACGTACCTCCACGGCGACCCTGGTGGACCTGATGCGTGACTTTGTTGGTCTGGGTGAACCGAAGGCCAATGTAACGGTACTGAACCTCAGTGCCGTGCCCTATGACGTGGCACCAATGGTCACAGCGCTTATCGGCCGCCTGGCATTCGAATTCAATTTCTGGAATCCGAAATGCCTCGAATTCCCGATCTGGCTCGTGTGCGAAGAGGCGCAGCAATATATCCCGCGGGGAACCGATTCGCGTTACAAGGAAGCCCGCCGGACCTTCGAACATATCTCTAAAGCCGGACGTAAATATGGCGTTGGCCTGTGTGTTGTCAGCCAGCGCCCCCACGAGGTTTCTGAAACGGTGCTGGCCCAGTGCGGTACCTTTTTATGCTTACGCATCGCCAATCCCGACGATCAGGAATACTTGCGCGACATGGTCCCGGATTCAGCCCGCGGCACATTCTCAGCCATCACTTCTCTGAGTCGCGGCGAGTTGGTCGCGATGGGTGCGGCCGTGCCAATGCCGGTACGTTTTCAAATGAACCTGCCAAATCCTCCGCCGAATTCTCAGGATGTCAACTTTGCCGAAAAATGGAGCAAGGGCGGTGAAGAGATCGACGTGGCACAGCTGGTCAGAAACTGGCACAGGCAGATTCGCTAATCACAAAACTCTGGCTGCACACCCTCGGCTAAGTCCCTGCAGGCACAACAATGATTTCAGAAAGTTGCGCACGGCGGTCGGTTGGTGCTGGGGCGGTTATTGACTAACAGGACCTTACGAGACAGGGATGTCGAGGAAGAGACCACAGGGATGTGCATGTAGCGTGTCCTGGTAGTCAATAACCGCCCCAGCGCCTCCACTAAACCAATGAAAAACTCGCTTTTCAACTTAGCTGAGACCACCCAACGCGACGGTGATTGCCTGACCGCTGACGCCGCTTGATTCCTCGGAGGCGAGGAAAGCAATCATCTCTGCTACTTCACGGGGTGTGGCAACACGGCCCGGCTCATACAATGCCGCACGCTTCTGCCAGACCTCCTCGGTGGTGATGCCATTGGCCTGCGCTTCTGCAAAGGCGGAACGTTCGGCCATTTCCGTACGCACCCAGCCCGGCAATACGGCGTTGGAAGTGACACTAAAAGCACCTGCATCCCTCGCTACAGATCGCATAAGACCAATCAGGCCATGCTTGGAACAATTATAGGCAGAGCCAGCATGTTCAGCGACCTGGCCGGCAGTCGAACTTGTGTACACCACGCGTCCATAGCGGTGCTCGACCATGCTTTTTAATATTAAACGCGACAGGTAAAACGGGCCGTCCAGGTTGATACGCATGGTCTCCTCCCAGGTCGAAGGTTCCTGTTCCCAAATCACGCGTTCGTGGGCGGAGCCTATCCCGTGGTTGCAGACAAAAATTTCAATCGGTCCAAGCCGTTCCTGCGTTTGTGCTACCGCCCTTTCGCATCCTTCAACGGTGCCCAGGTCAGCCACGCTGTATTCCAGGCCGGTTTTTTGTAATTCATCTTCGCTGCGTGCCACCGCCATCACACGCGCACCCCGGTTTGCCAATAGCTCGGCCGTCTCTCGCCCGATTCCGCGACCGGCACCGGTCACCAACGCAATCCTTCCTTTTACTCCCGCCATGAACTTGTCCCATAATGAAAAGTCGTATTATAAAGAATTTCGCCAATGCAAAATTAATTGACAAATATCAAGTCGCTGCAACAATTCATGACCTACTATGCAATCCGAATCATCCATGCATAGAATTAATATCTTCATTATGAAGACGCAGGATTTTTATTTTTAATTCCTCGGGTACTGGGAGTAAGTAGAATTGGACAGGCCAGCTAACAACAAAGTGACGATCAATGTAGTTCCTGAGCATACGGTTGAGATGATCACCAACTCGGGAGAAGGCGCTCAAAAATGCGCCCAGATTTTCGGCCAGACATGCGCCAAAATGGGCAACGGCGTCTGGACCGTGGAGATCATTCCAGCCGAAATCGAGCCCCCGCATCATACGGTAACCAGCACGTCGGGAAATATCATCCGCTTTGGAACACATAAGATCACCAACTGGGGTGACCAGTCAAAACTGGCGATCGCGTTCAATGACCAGGTATGTCTTTCCCGTCACCGCCTGGGTTCCTTCGATGATAATTGCATCATTCTGCTGGAAAGCGCCTGGGAAAACGACAAGGACGAAGCGATTCGCAAAATGTACAACGAAGCCATGGAAGAAATGTCTTCCAAGAACTATCGTTTCATACTTGTGCCTATCGAGGAAGAAACCCTCAAGGTTGTGGACAACCCGCAGCATGGCAAGAACATGTTTGCACTTGGTTTGCTTGCGGAGATTTATCAGCGCGATATTTCAATTATCGAAAGGCAAATTGCGCAAATCTTCAAGAAAAAGCCAGCAAAAGTCACTGAACTCAATGTCCAGCTTGTAAAAAATGGAATGGCCTGGGCACGTGACAACCTGGATTTCCAGTTTCAAATTGAAACCATACCGGCCGAGGAAGAGAGGGTCGTAATGAACGGCAACCAGGCCGCGGCGCTCGGTGCAGTCGCTGCCGGTATGGAAATGTGCGCCATGTACCCGATTACACCGGCGACATCGGTTTCGCATGAGCTTGCATCCATTATTGAAAATTATGGTGGTATGGTGCACCAGGCGGAGGATGAAATTGCCGCTGCCGGCGTGGCGCTGGGTGCTTCCTATGGCGGCAAGGTCGCGCTGACGGTGACCTCCGGTCCCGGTATGGCGCTGAAGACCGAATTCCTGGGCCTCGCCATAATGACCGAGATACCGTTGGTGGTTCTGGATGTCCAACGTGGCGGGCCTTCAACCGGTCTGCCCACCAAGGTAGAGCAATCTGATCTGTTATCTTCGATTTTTGGCCAGCATGGCGACGCACCGCGTGTTGTGATAGCCCCGCGATCAATCGAAGAGTGCTTTCATGCCATGATCACCGCTCGCCGTATTGCCGAAACTTTCCGTTGCGTGGTAATCGTGCTGACAGATGCCAATCTTGCAACAGGTGTGCAGCAGTTTACCCGGCCCAAGTTCGACCCCCACTGGCAGCAGGAGCCGATAGATTTCTCACCGATACCGAAAGGCCTGCGTCCCTATGACTGGGACAAGGAAACCGGTCTGTCCAGACGCTTCATACCCGGCACCCCGGGTGGCGCTCACACGGTGACCGGCCTGGCGCATGATGAGTTCAGCAATGTTTCCTACGATCCGCAAAGTAATGAACGTGGTTGTAAAATGCGCAGCCGTAAACTGGCTGTATTCCAATCCACGCTGGAGCCGCCGGAAATCCATGGTGACCCGGAGGGTGATCTGCTCGTGGTTGGCTGGGGTTCAACCCAGGGCGCCATCGAGGAAGCGGTCGACCGGGCCCATGCGGGGGGGCTCAAAGTTTCAACCTGTCAATTGACATTCATGTCACCGCTGGAACCGGGTCTGAAAGAGATTTTCAGCCGCTTCAAAAAAGTCATGACAGTAGAGATCAATTACTCCGATACCGTGGGCGACCCCTACATCACCGAAGAGACACGCCGCTATGGCCAGCTTGCCTGGCTGCTGCGCGCTAATACCCTGGTTGATGTTGATTGCTGGACGAGTTGTCCGGGACAACCACTCCGGCCCAATGATATCTATAATTCCATTATTGCAATGAGTAAGAAAGGAGCGTCCAAATGAGCAGTATTCCAATTTCCCTGCTGGCGCTTGAAGCTGACTCCTCGTCATGCCTGGTGGCAGATGACTATCAGAAACGTGAAGGCAAATGGTGTGCCGGTTGTGGTGATTTCGGTGCGCTGAACGCAGTTAAAAAACTGCTGGCAAATCATCAACTGCAACCGGATAAGATGGCCTTTATTTCAGGTATCGGTTGCTCAAGCCGTTTCCCGCACTATGTCAATTCCTATGGGTTCCATGGTATTCATGGACGCGCTCTGCCGATTGCGACAGGTCTCAAACTGGCACGGCCGGAGCTCGATGTATTTGTCGTTATGGGTGATGGCGATTGCACCTCCATCGGTGCCGGGCACTGGATTCATGCGACGCGTTACAACACGAATATGACCGTGTTATTACTTGATAACAACATCTATGGTCTGACCAAGAATCAAACCTCACCGACAACACCCCAGGGTCATAAGTCAAATACATCGCCACGCGGTGCAGTTTTACCAGCGCTTGACCCATTGCAGGCAACGCTGGGTATCTCGAATGCATCCTTTGTAGCGCAGACAGCAGACTGGGTGCCGGCACATCTGTACGCTACCCTTGAAGCAGCCTATGCGCACCCCGGATTTTCTTTTGTCCGTATCCTGCAGCGTTGCCCGAAGTTCACGGCAGACGTTTTTACCGAAAATGTCAAGAACCCGGATCTGACCGAATTACTGATCCACGATAATGGTGTAAATGTGCCTGGTCTGGATAAGCTGTTCAAAGCACAACGTGTACATGACCCGAAAGACCTTGATTCGGCACGTTCGCTGGCTCAGCGTAAAGATATGCTCCGCCTGGGTATCTTTTTCCGCGATGATAGTTTCCCTGTCTATGATGAAGTCCGGGCCGTTCCGCCCGCGTCGCCGGAAGAAAAGATTCAAAGACTTGAAAAGGAGTTTGACCGCTATGCAGTTTGAAGAGAAAAAGGCCTGCGCCCTGGATGCGGTTCGCTCCCGCATAGACCAGTTTCATGCCTCACTGACCGTGACCTCAGAAGAGGTTCGTGGCTTGCTGTCAGGTTCAAGCGATACCGATGAAGACCGCTCAGAGTCGCTGGGATTTTTTGCCAGGGGCAAAGTGAACCTGGAACGCTTCAATTCCTTTGCACCGAGGGCGCGCCGCATCGAAGCCGATGCAGAAGCACCCGTCCGTGCCGCCCAGGCAGTCCTGAAATCACTGCTGGCCGAGGGTGATAATCTGTTTATTATCGACATGGATGAAGGCAAGGGCCTCGGTCACTCGCTGAGTGTAAGGCTGGCATCCATCGGACGCGCATTTGCAGCAGCAAGGGTCGTGGATATGGCCAGGAGTGGCGCCTACAAGGAAGACAAGCACGCAGCCACCCTGGAACGGTTTCCCTACGCCATGTGGAATAGTATGGAACGGGCCCTGGCCCCTGCCCTGGTGGTAAATGTTTCAGGAGAAGATTTCAAACCCTCTTCGGTTGTGCCGTTGCTCGACACCAATATGAAGATCGTCTTTAACGTGAGTGGCGATGCACCCGCGGCCGCCCTGGCGCGCGTCATATCCCCACGGGTATTTGTGCAGCAGATAACCGGTGAACCGGATCTGGAGGCATTTAAAGCCTACAAGGGAATTGCGGTGGCTGCATTTCTTCCGGAGACCGCTGTCAGTTTTGTACACGACCCTTCAGCAGGCTCGACGACCTATGAACGTTTTGTTTCGATAAGCTTTCCATCTGAAGTCAGGAAGCGTGCCATCGGCGGAATCAGCCCGGCGCAACAGGCAGAAGATTACACATTGCTGGAATCACTGTCAGTGCCACCTGAAATTGCAGGAGAGGCAGCATCTGATCCGGCCGGCAAACTTTCAGCCTGGTTATTGAGCCAGACGAACCTCGCCGACTTGTCCGCCTGAATACGGAGCCTGATTCATGACCGGAAACCCCATATTGGATTCAGCCCTGGTGCTCGGTGGGCTTGGTCTGTTCTTTGGCTTCCTGATCGCGATGGCGAACAAGAAGTTTTATGTTTGGGAGGACCCACGAATCGGCGAAGTGGAACAGTTACTGCCCAACTCAAACTGTGGTGCCTGCGGTCAACCCGGTTGCCGTGCTTTTGCCGAAGGCGTGGTCAAAGGAACATTGCAACCCTCAGGTTGTACGGTGATGGGCGAAGAAGATATGGCCGAAGTCGCCAACTACCTCGGTGTTGACGCCGGCGCGGCAAATAAACGCGTAGCCCGTTTACTGTGTGCAGGCGGCAAGAATGAAGCGGCACGCAATTCCGATTATGCAGGTCTCGAGACATGCAAAGCCGCCGCTGCAGTAGCGGGTGGCGGCAAGGCATGTAATTGGGGTTGCCTGGGGTTGGCTGACTGTGAAAGCGCCTGCTTGCTCGATGCCATTTTCATGAATGACGACCTGTTGCCGGTGGTTATTCCCGAGCGTTGTACGGCATGCAATGATTGTGTCGTGGCCTGCCCCAAAGATCTTTTTGAGCTGATGCCCATCGAGCAGAAGCTGATTGTACAATGTAAGAATTTACTCAAGGGCGATGCCGCGGAAGACCTCTGCAGCGTTGCCTGTAACACCTGCAACCGTTGTGTTGCCGATTCGGAGCCCGGTGTGATCGAAATGATCAATAACCTGGCTGTTATCAATTATGGAAAGAACGAGCTGACCAGCCCCAAAGCGATTGAACGATGCCCCACAGGGGCGATCGTGTGGGTTGAAGGTCAGCAGTTTAAAGAGAGCTTGGTTGAGCTGGAGAAGAAAGTCGTATGAGTCAGTTAATGAAAGACGTCAAAAATCCCGGAGCCAAATACCCCGGAGTTTTTAAAACCGATGATGGAAGCGCCGCGGTTGTAACAATGGAAACGGCGGCCAGCGAGGCGGCCGGCGCCTATCCGATCACACCTTCCACGCAAATGGGAGAGGGTTGGGCTTCCGCAGTCGCGAGGGGCCAAAAGAACGTCAATGGCCGTCAGCTGATCTTCTTTGAACCTGAGGGTGAACATGCCGCTGCCGGTGTAACGGCCGGTATGAGCATGGTAGGTTTGCGCTCAACCAACTTCTCAAGCGGCCAGGGTATTGCCTATATGCATGAGTCGCTTTACGCGGCGGTCGGCAAACGCCTGACCTATGTTTTGAACGTGGCCTGCCGTGCCATGACCAAACATTCACTCAATGTCCATGCCGGGCATGATGATTATCATGCTGTTGATGATACGGGGTTTTTCCAGTTATTCGCCAAAGACGTGCAGAGTGTTGCCGACCTGAACCTTATCTCACACCGGGTTGCAGAGCTTTCATTGAACCCCGGTCTTTGTGCGCAGGATGGCTTCCTGACGAGCCATGTTATCGAATCATATTTTGAGCCCGAGCGGGAACTGGTCAAGGAATACCTCGGTGACCCTGCAGACATCATCGATTCACCCACCGGCGCACAACGGGCCGTGTTTGGCAAGCAAAGGCGACGCATACCCGAACTGTATAATTTCGATTACCCGGCGATGCTGGGTACGGTTCAAAACCAGGAATCGTACGCACAGGGCGTAGCCGCCCAGCGTCCCTTCTATTTCGACCATATTGCGCCTTTGACTGACCGAGCGATGGCGGAATATGCCGAGCTTTCCGGTCGCGAATACAAGCGCGTGATGGGTTACCGGATGGAGGATGCCGAGTACGTCATCCTTGGTCAGGGCTCGGTGATCTGTAATGCCGAGGTTGTTGCAGATTACCTGCGCGAGGAACGCGGCATAAAAATCGGCGTCGTCAATATGGTGATGTTCCGGCCTTTCCCGGCCGACCTGATTTCGCAGATGCTGGCAGGTAAAAAAGGCGTGGTCGTTATGGAACGCACCGATCAGCCACTGGCAGTTGAACTGCCGATGATACGTGAAGTCCGTGCCGCGATGGCACAGGCCGCCGAAAACGGCCGTAAGGGTAATGACAACAGGGTTACGCTTCCTTATGAAGGCCTGGCAGCACTGAAACCCGACCAGGTGCCTGATTTTTACTCTGCCTGCTTTGGTATGGGCAGCCGGGATTTGCAACCGGGAGACCTGGTTGCCGCGGTTGACAACATGCTTGAAGGCGGACGTAAACAACGTCAGTTCTACCTCGGATTTGAATTTATCCAGAAAGATACCCGCATGCCTAAAATGCAAATCTGGCAGGAAAAGATTCTTGCCGATTATCCGCACGTTGGCGATCTTGCACTTCCATCCGCCGGTGATTTGAATCTTTTCCCGAAGGATTCGGTCGAGCTTCGTATACACTCGGTAGGTGGCTGGGGTGCCATCACCATGGGTAAAAACCTGGCGATGACCGCTGCCCAGTTACTTGGCATGCACATCAAGGCCAACCCCAAATACGGTTCGGAAAAGAAAGGCCAGCCAACCACTTTTTATGCGATGTTGTCGGAAGAACCGATCCGCTTGAATTGTGAACTCAAGCACGTCAACGTCGTGCTGTCCCCCGACCCGAATGTGTTTTTACATTCAAATCCGCTTGCCGGCCTGTGTGAAGGCGGCGTATTCATCATCCAGAGTGAACTCTCGGGCGAAGAACTATGGAACAGTTTTCCAAAAACGGCACAAGCCGAGGTTCGTGCTAAAAATCTCCAGGTCTATGCAGTCGATGGTTTTAATATCGCGCTATCGGAAGCCTCTAAACCGGAGCTTCGTTTCCGTATGCAGGGCGTGGCCTTCATGGGTGCGTTTTTCCATGCTGCACCGCTGATGAGTGCCCATGATCTGACGCGGGAACGTTTGTTTGAAGGTATTCGCAAACAGCTCAACAAGAAGTTCGGTCACCTGGGCGAACGCGTGGTTGAAGATAATGTACGTGTCATCTCCCGTGGTTTTGATGAAGTCAAAAAGCTTGATCTCGAAGACTTTCAGGATGCCGGACATGAAGAACTGCTGCCATTGATTCCACACGCGATGGCAGGTATGGACATCGCCAGCGGTCTTGGCAACCAGGCTGATTTCTGGAACCAGGTCTGCGTACAGTACAAGACCGGTAAAGACATTATTGCCGATCCGTTCACCGCCATCGCTGCCATACCGGCTGCCACATCCAGCATGCGTAACATGTCGGCCGTTCGCTTCAATGTACCTGAATTTGTTGCGGAAAAATGCACCGGCTGCGCCAAGTGCTGGACCCAGTGTCCGGACTCAGCCATCCCGGGCGTGGTCAGCACCGTTGAAGAGGTCCTCGAGGCCGCTGTAAGGACGGTAGCGACACCGGAGAACCCATTGTCGCGTTTTTCCCAGCTCATCAAGAACCTTGGCAATGAGTCACGCAAGATCATGTCGAGCGGCACTTTCAAGACCTACGCGAACGTTTTGAAGCAGGCCTATACGACGGTCGCTGCCAAATCGAATTGGGATGTCGAGCGGCGTGCTGAAGTCGATGCCCAGTACAACCTCGTCTATGCTGCAGTAGCGGACTTCCCGCTGGCCAAAACCGCTCCTTTCTTTGATTTACCGGAAAATAAAAAGAAGGGTTCAGGTGGTTTGCTTTCAATCACAGTCAACCCGGAAACCTGTAAGGGTTGTGACATCTGTGTCGCCGTTTGTTCGGATGGTGCGCTGAAGAGCGTCCGCCAGACCGAAGAATACCAGGAGACCATGGAGTCGAACTGGAAACTCTGGCGCAACCTGCCAGAAACCGATGATCACTACATCAAGATTTCCAGCCTGGATGAAGGCATCGGCGTTATGTCATCACTGCTATTGAAACAAAGCAATTACATGTCCATGACCGGTGGTGATGGTGCCTGTATGGGTTGTGGTGAGAAAACAACCATTCACCTGTTGCTATCAACGGTCAACGCCTTCATGTCACCACGTGTCGAAGCGCATGTGAAAGAACTGGCTCGCCTGATCAGGGAACTGGATGAAAAAGCGCACACGATACTGATTTCAGGAACCGACCTTTCCGATGTGTCCGCCGATGCGGATGATCTGTCAGTTGCATTGACAGGAGACAAGAAAGAACAGGTACTGCTGATTCGCAAGACCATTGAAGAATTGAAAGATCTCAAGTGGCGTTACGAAGAAGGCCCGAGCGGTCGCGGTCGCGCTCATCTCGGCTTTACCAATTCCACGGGCTGTAGCTCGGTATGGGGTTCGTCCTATCCTTATAACCCCTACCCGTTCCCATGGGTAAACCACCTGTTCCAGGATGCTCCATCGGTAGCTGTCGGTGTGTTTGAAGGGCATATGCGCAAGATGGCCGACGGGTTTATCGTCCTGCGCCGTGCGGAAAAACTGCTTTCGGAGACCTACGATGCCACTGAGGACGAGAAATTCTTCTCAGAGTTTGAATGGCAACAGTTCACAACGGATGAATTTACCCTGTGTCCGCCGTTGTTCGCGGTCGGTGGTGATGGCGCCATGATGGATATTGGCTTCCAGAACCTGTCAAGGGTAATGGCGACCAATAAGCCGATCCGGATAGTGGTTGTCGACACGCAGGTCTATTCCAATACCGGTGGCCAGGCATGTACATCGGGCTTTACCAGCCAGGTGTCTGATATGGCCGAATACGGCATGGAACACCATGGCAAGGAAGAGGTTCGAAAAGAGCTTGCCCTGATCGCTATCGCGCACCGTGGTGTGTTCGTAATGCAGTCATCGCAGGCCACTCCTTCGCACCTGATCCAGAATGTTCTGAAGGGCTTGCAGGCAAGACGGCCTGCCCTGTTCATCCTGAACACACCTTGTCCTCCCGAGTGGGGCCTGGCTGACTTTGGTGCGCCCGATGCCGCCAGGCTTGCCCTGGAGAGCCGTGCCGTACCGAATATCGTCTTTGATCCGGACCAGGGTACAACTTTCTCCGAATGTATTGACCTTGAAGGCAATCCGTCGCCTCATGACACATGGACGACCTATGACCTTGCCTTCCTGGATGAAAACGGTGAAGAGAAGAAATTGAATTTACCGGTCACAACCGCAGATTGGGCATTGGGTGAAGCACGTTTCCGCAAACATTTCAAAAAGGCTAAGGACGAGGATGACCTGGTACCTTTCCATGAATACCTTGAGATGGATGAGGATGAGCGCGAGGGCGAAACAGCCTTCATTTACACGGTCGATGCTGAACGTCATTTAAGCAAAATGACTGTTTCTGATGAAATCGCCAAGCTGGCCGAGGAGCGTTTGCGTCATTGGGCCCAGTTGAAAGAAATCGCGGGTCTGGATTTTTCAGACGATACGCGTGATTCGGTCGCGGATAGCATGACCGAGGAACTGGAAGCCAGGATAACAGCGCTCACGGCCGAGTATGAGGCCAAGATCGCCAAGCTGACGACCCAGTATCCCCTGTTGATAGCCCGAAGGATGGCGGAAGGCCTGTTAAAGGGCAATGCCAACTCGACGGTTTCACAATTGCTTGAGAAAGCAGAAAGCTGGAATGGTCCGACCTTTGAAACCCCGGCCGACTTCAGTATTGCAGCCCCGTCTTCCGCGCCGAAAGCGGCACCGGTAGCGGCTCCTGCGGTTCCGGCAACTGCGGCAGCGGAATCAGCAGCGGCACCGGCGGCAGCTGCTCCGGCACCGGCGGAGGACGATGAGGTCATGGGCAACGAACCGTATATCGATACGATACGCTGTACGTCCTGTGATGACTGTCTGAAAGTTAATCCTAAGGTGTTCGTCTACAACGGCGATCAACAGGCGGAAATCGGCGATGCAAGGGCGGGAACATTCAAGCAGTTGGTGATGGCAGCCGAAGCCTGCCCGGCAGAGTGCATTCATCCGGGTGATCCGTTGAATCCGAAAGAAAAGGACCTGGACAAGTTGATTAAGCGCGCTGAGCCTTTCAATTGATAATTAGACGGGTAGTTCAACCATGAAGGGTTTGCCGAGTTTTAAGCACGGTGTTCATCCGCCGGAAAACAAGGAGATAACTTCGGGGATACCCTCGAAGCGGTTCCCATTTCCGAAGGAAGTGATCCTGCCCCTGTCGCAACATATTGGTACGCCGGCGAAGGCCCTGGTCAAGGTCGGTGACCGTGTTGAACGGGGTGACGTGATCGCAGAGGCGGCCGGTTTCATTTCATCCACCGTGCACGCCACGGCGGCCGGCACGGTTAAATCGATCGAGCTCTGGCCGCACCCCAACGGCCTGATGGTGCCATCTATCCGTATCGCAGTGGATCCAAATTCATCGCAGATGCGCAGAAACCGTATTGTTCCGCGATGGCAGGACGTGAAAGAGGAAAACCTTTCCAAGGAAATAGCCAAGGCAGGTATTGTTGGACTGGGTGGTGCAGCATTCCCGTCGCACGTCAAACTGTGTCCGCCAAAAGACCAGCCGATTGAATTGTTGCTGATCAATGGATGCGAGTGTGAACCTTATCTCACCTCGGATCACCGGGTCATGCTGGAACAACCGGAAAAAGTCTACGAAGGTATCCGCATTGCCCTCAAAGCGCTGGGTATCACGCGTTGCGTGATAGGTATTGAAAACAATAAGCCCGATGCGATCGAAATGATGCGCAAGACCAAGCCTGCTGACCTGGATGCCACCGTGCAGCCACTAACCGTCAAGTATCCGCAGGGCGCAGAGAAGATGTTGATCAAAGCCGTCATGGGCCGCGAGGTTCCGTCAGGCGCCCTGCCAAGTGCGATCGGCGCGATGGTGCAGAACGTGGCCACCGCGGCCAATGTAGCGGCGGTGTTTGAGACCGGACACCCCCTGATCGAACGCATTATTACGGTGACTGGCCGCGGTATCCGCCAGCCGGGCAACTGGAAAATTCCCTTTGGCACCAAACTGCGTGATGTCATCGAACATTGTGGCGGTCTGACCGAAGACGCTGCCGAAATCGTATTCGGTGGCCCGATGATGGGACAGGGGCAATCCAATCTTGACGTTCCCATCCTCAAAGCCACGGGTGGCATACTGATTCTTTCAAAAGATGAGTGCAAACGGCAGGACATCATGCCTTGCATCCGCTGCGGCAAATGTCTCGAAGCCTGCCCGATCTTTCTGAATCCACAATGGATGGGGGAACTGGCGAAGGCGGAACGTTACGAGGAACTGGTCAACAATGCACATCTGAATGATTGCATGCTGTGCGGTAGTTGCTCGTTTGTGTGTCCGTCCAATATCCCCCTGTCACAGTATTTTGCCATGTCAAAAACACAATTAAGAAGACTACCAAAATCATGATGATTCCTAATATTGCAGCAACCGGTTCCGGACAAGTGGCCCCTATCCCGGCCCTGACTTGTCCAGTTGCGCCTGAAATTGAGCTTCCCTCCAGCCCTGCGCCCAGCCGCACGTGGCCTTCGTCAACATCCTGGATACTGTTGTAATATGGGAAATGTAAAAATAACAGCGTCACCGCACGTCCGATCGGCTGACTCCACCATCCAGATCATGTGGTCGGTGGTGATAAGCCTGGTGCCGGTGGTTGCCGCATCAATCTATTTCTTCGGCCCCAGTGCCATCCTGGTCCTGCTTGCAAGTGTCGCCGGTTGCCTGTTGACAGAGCGCTTGTTTGGATCCAATCCGGGTTCGGTCGCAGACGGCTCAGCCATGATTACCGGTCTGTTGCTGGGTTTGACATTACCCCCGGGATTTCCACTGTGGATGGCATTCCTCGGTGGTATTTTTGGCATGGGTTTCGGCAAGATCATCTATGGTGGTCTGGGTCAGAATATTTTTAACCCGGCACTGGTGGGACGTGCTTTTTTACAGGCGGCCTTCCCCGTTGCGATCACCACCTGGCCTTCGAAAACAGAGCACTGGTGGACGTTACAGGGTGATAACCTGGCCCTGCCATTTATGAGCCCGGTCGTGGACGCCGCAACTTCGGCAACACCACTTGGCAATTTGAAATTTGGTGATAATCCGGTCGTGACACCGCTGGTTGACCTGTTCCTCGGCACCACGGGTGGTTCACTGGGTGAAACCTCAGCCCTGTTTATCATATTAGGTGGTATCTACCTGGCCTGGCGTGGGCATTTGAACTGGCATATCCCGGTTAGTATTTTCGTTTCCACTTTTGTTATTGCCGGTCTGTTTTATGCCATCGGCATATCACAGTTCCCACCGGTGTTCATGTTGTTCTCGGGCGGGATGATGCTCGGAGCCTGGTACATGGCAACCGACATGGTGACCTCACCGTTAAGCAATAAGGGTTGCTGGGTTTTTGGTATCGGTATTGGTTTCCTGGTAGTCATCATCCGCGTCTGGGGTGGTCTGCCGGAAGGTGTGATGTACGCCATCCTGCTGATGAATGCCCTGGTTCCCTTTATTAATCGCGCCACCCAGCCGCGCCTGTTCGGGACCTCCGGAAAGAAGAAGGAGGCCAGCAAATGAGCCAGGATAATAACAGCGAAGACCGCATCGACGTGGACATCCGGTTGGAAGACTCTGAAGCACCGAAATCTCAGGATGAACCGGTGCGAAAAGAGGTTTCCACCTTCCGCCTGGTAGCCACGCTCGCTGTAGCGGGCACCCTCGCTGGTCTGTTGATCGTGCTGGTAAACCTGCACACCAAGCCGATTATCGACAAATACAAGGCCGAACAAT
>Ga0210074_1000183_pt1 | contig 24335 bp, 19 predicted proteins | sample China_Galinas_Co_FD_184860 | JGI IMG/M metagenome (GOLD analysis project Ga0210074, IMG submission 184860) | Wetland microbial communities from San Francisco Bay, California, USA, that impact long-term carbon sequestration -... | ecosystem: Environmental > Aquatic > Marine > Wetlands ... | reverse complement strand
GCCCGCCTCTGTAATCAGCCAATATGCCGAGAAGTAACCCGCCTGCACTCACCGAACAGCGTCCACCCAGCCGTGATCTGCGCGTACTGAAGCAACTGTTCACCTTTCTGCGGCCCTACCGCCGTACGGTTCTGGGTGCGGCAGTCGCGTTGCTGATTGCGGCCGGCGCAGTCCTCGGCTTTGGTGTCGTCCTGCAACGGGTCGTCGATCACGGCCTCAGCAGTGGCTCGGGTGCGGCGCTGAACCAGGCGCTGGCGCTGTTCCTGATCGTGGTCACGGTGATGGCGGCCTCGGTGGCGGCCCGCGTCTACCTGGTTACCTGGATCGGTGAACGGGTGGTGGCCGATATCCGCAAGGCGGTGTTTGCGCAGGTGCTCAAACTGGAGCCGGCGTTCTTCGAAGTGACACGCACGGGCGAAGTCATCTCGCGCCTCACCACGGATACCTCGCTGTTACAGGTTGTGGTCGGATCGACGCTGGCGATCGCGGTGCGCAACGCGCTGCTGATCTGCGGCGGACTGGTGATGCTGGCCATCACCAGCGGCAAGCTGGCGCTGCTGGTATTGCTTGGTGTTCCCGTGGCGGTGATTCCCCTGTGGCTGCTGGGGCACCGGGTACGCCGCCTGTCGCGCAGCAGCCAGGACCGGATCGCCGATATCGGCGCCTTTATCGATGAGGTGCTCTACGGTATCCGTACCGTACAGGCCTTTTGTCACGAACACATCGACAAGCGACGCTACGGCGAGCAGGTAGAGGCTGCCTTCGATGCCGCCGTCCGGCGCACCCGGGTCAGCGCGCTGCTCACCGCCACGGTGATGTTGCTCACGTTCAGTGCGGTGAGCATCGTCTTGTGGGCGGGTGGCCATGATGTACTGGCCGGGCGACTCAGCGGCGGGCAGCTCTCGGCCTTTGTGTTTTATGCCCTGCTGGTCGCCGGATCGGTGGGCGCGCTGAGCGAGGTAGCCGGTGACTTGCTGCGTGCTGCCGGCGCCACCGAACGGCTGCTGGAACTGCTCAACACCGAACCCGTCATCGCCACGCCGGCCACGCCCGTTGCCCTGCCCTCTCCGGCGCGGGGCGAAGTCGAGCTGCACGCAGTCACTTTCCGCTACCCGTCGCGGCCCGATACTCCCGCGCTCAGCGAACTGTCACTGACCCTGCAACCCGGCCAGAAGGTGGCACTGGTCGGCCCGTCGGGCGCCGGCAAGTCCACGGTGTTGCAACTGCTGTTACGCTTCTATGACCCGGACGCCGGCATGATTCGTTTTGACGGTGTCGATATCCGCCAGACCGATCCGCAACAACTGCGTCAACGCATGGCGCTGGTGCCACAGGACCCGGTCATCTTCGGCGCCGATGCCCGGGAGAACATTCGCTACGGCTTTCCCGGGGTCAACGATGCTGACGTACGGCGCGCCGCCGAAGCCGCGCACGCGGCGGAATTCCTCGACCGGTTACCACAGGGCTTCAGCACGTTCCTCGGTGAACGCGGTGTCCGCTTGTCCGGTGGACAACGTCAGCGCATCGCCATCGCACGCGCCCTGCTGCGCGATCCCGCCGTGCTGCTGCTCGATGAAGCCACCAGTTCCCTCGATGCCGAAAGCGAAGGCCTGGTGCAGGATGCGCTGGAAAAACTGATGCAGGCACGCACCACGCTGATTATCGCGCACCGCCTGGCGACGGTACGCAAGGTCGACCGTATCCTGGTAATGGACCACGGCCGTATCGTTGCCAGCGGCCGCCATGACGAACTGGTGGCTGCGCACGGGCTCTATGCACGGCTGGCAGCACTGCAGTTCCACGACTCACCGGAGCTGCCGGCGCAGCCTGCCAGCGGTCAGTTATAAACGTGCGGAGAGCCCCGTAACACCGGCGCCACAAAGCCCTCAGGTACTGTCTGGGGGATACAAAGCCCTGCATAATGCCGGCTCTTTGCTGCCCCCCAAGCCGACTTTAACCGGCCGCGTCTGCGACTGCTTGCCGCGGTGTTTGCCGCGGCGGCAATCGGCAATATGTATTACCATCTGCTTCACCTGACAACCCAGCTGGTTCACGGCGACGTACTGGACGCTGTGAATGTACTGCGCTCCCGGCTTTGCTACTGCCTGTTACTCGCCATCGGCCTGTATGTGTCCATGGCGCGGCAACAGCAACGGGGTGGCGAGCCGCCATCCGCCCATCGTGCAGTGCGTATCCGCAGAATTTTCGGGGTGTGGACCTTTTTCGGCCTGATCTCCATCTGGAATAAAGGCAGCGAACCTTTTTTCACCCGGGTGGACTTCTTTCTGGGTCTTTTTGGCTTGATGTAAACTCGCTTGCGGAGAATGATTCCGGAATGTTACTTGACCTGAATACAGGACATCTTGCCGAACCGTTCAGTGGTCGTCAGTGGGACGGCGAGGAAATCCGTCGGCAGGTGTCGCGCCGCATTGCGCGCTTTCGGCGTCAGCAACTCGCCCGTGGCGACAGGGTGTTTCTGCCGTTCGGAAACAGGCTTGAATTTTTTGCCGAACTGCTCGCCATCTGGCGCCTCGGCGCCTGCGCCGTGCCTGTCGACCCGCGCCTGACGTCATTCGAGACCCGCGCCCTGCTCGATACGGCTTCGCCGCAACTCGCGGTTGTCGACGAGGTCACGGGCCCGCCAGGTCTGCAATGCCTACGGAATTACCGAAACCGGCAGCTGGGCGGCCGCGAGCGCGACGAGATCAACAAAGGGGGTATGAAGATTTATCCTGCGGATGTGGATGCCGTCGTGGAGCGTTTCGAGCACGCGAGCGATGTGTGTACATTTGCCGTTGACGATGAGAGTTACGGGCAAACGGTCGGTATCGCCGTGGTACTAAACAACCGGGGCGACGCGACCGTCCGCGCGCTGCACCAGTGGATGACCCGGCATATTGCCGAGCACAAACTGCCAACCTCTGGTGGATTGTCGATAAGATCCCGCGGACCTACGGAATTGATTTCATGGCCCACGGTTTCGAACCGGAACGCCTCGCCTCAATGACCTCGATACTGGACTTCGTCGATGAAGCCGGCGCATGAACGCCGCAAGCAGCCGGCTCAATCGGCTCATGGCCCCGATGTCGCATTGACGGGAGAAGACGTTGCCTGGTCCGGATCGTGTGCTCCGGCACCTGGATCCGCCTGATCTCTCAACAGACGCGTTGCCTCTCGTGACAATCCGGCCGCTTGCGCCAGCCGCGCCGCCTGCTGCTGGCGCGCTGCGTCGTACGGATAGGTGTCAGCCAGCAACACCGCCACATGTGCGGCCGCCAGCGTATTCTGCTGCTGCAAATAATACGCCTGCAATTGCTCCATGGCACGTGACCAGGTCGTCCCGCGGGTGAACAGGCTGTAGGCAATCTGCTCGATCTCGTTGCTGCGTTCCGGATAGGACAGCCGTGTGCGTTTGGGACGAAACGGCCAGTCAGCCGTCAGGCGCAGGATCTCGTAGTCTGCCTTCTTCAGGTCCACGGCAGTCACCGGGAGTTCACTCCAGGCCTGTTCCCGTGACACCCTCTGCACATCAGGACCGGCCAGGCCATCGTCCAGCAGGGCCTGGTAGTAAGCATCTGCAAGCAGAAAATAGCCCCACAGGTTGGGGTGCAGATGTTCCAGCATCAGCTCGTTGCCGATAATACCGTGTTCTGCATGCTCCAGCAGACCGGCCTCGACCTCGACGACCTGCGCACCCTGCCGGGTGGCGACTGCCCGGATGATGCGATTGAAGTCCTGCGGTGCACGAAAGCGCAACTGATCGCGGTCCCTGGCCTCAAGATAGGCCCTGCGGGCAGCAGCATACTCACCCTGTTTCTCATACAGCCGACCCAGTGCGAAGTGTGCAGCGGCGGCGGTATTATCCAGCGCCAGCGCGGCCTTGAATGAGGCCATCGCCGCTTCGATATCGTCGGCCTGCAGGGCATCGACGCCTGTTTCAACATACCGTCGCCAGGCATCGGCATCTGTCCCCTCTGCCAGCACACTGGCGAAAGGCACCAGGTCTTTCTCGTTACTGGCCAGGGTACCAATGAAGACGGGAATGCCGGCATCGCGATAGCGTTGCAGCAAGGCGGTCAGATTGTCACGAAACTGCTCAACACCCCTGTGATACAGCGACGAATCAAACGGAATATGCGACTCGCCGACAATGCGGTGCATCAACGTAGGACCGGATTGCGCACGATCCCCGTCCGGGGCACCCATCGTCGTGAAACGCAAATAGGTATGCTTCAGCAGTTGCAGGATGCGCAGCTCACGCAGGGCCAGGTAGGTCAGCACCACGGGACGCGTGCGCCCTGCCGAGACCGCGGAGCCCACGCCGAGGACGCCAAGGTATTCGTTGTGACCGGCATAGATAATCACCGCATCCGGTTGCTGCGCAATGATCTCGTCGGCGAAGTCCATCAGGGTATAGGAATTCACTGCCGTCATCGCCGTGCTGATCACCTCGATATTGCGCCCGGGCAGGCTTGCCTGCAGTCGCTGCTGCAACATGCCTGCCAGCGAGGCGCCGTGACCGTAGGGCCAGCCGGCTGCCGTTGATCCGCCCTGAACAACGATCCGCAGTGTATCGGGGGCCTTGTCTTCCGGGAACGGAACCGGCCAGATCGCCACCTCCGGCTCACGCGTCTCCTCGACCACAAAGCGTCTCACGACCTCCGGATTGGCCTGCAGGTAGCCCGGTGCCTCGGCAACGGGAATGAACAATGGATAACTGTGCCCGTAGCCGCCCAGACGCAGACCGGCCTCGAGCAGGACAAAGAACAGCACCGGAATGGCGAGGACCGTCAGCCGAAACAACCAGCGGCGGGCCGGTGTCAGCGGTTTTGGATCCCCGCTTACAGCCATAACGGCTCAAGGCAAGGTGAAGGTTTCATCTGATTCTGTATTCCGTATGACAGGCTACACAGGCAGACGTAACCTCGGACAGTGCATTGTATGCCGGCAATGCCTCTTCCTCCTGTGCTTTCAGGGCAAAACGACTCGCCGCCTCGTGCATCGCGGTACCCGCCTGGCGCATCCCTTCGGGCATAAACCCGGCCATATGACGGGCACCGTGGGATTCCAGCGAACTCATACCCAGGCGGTATTCCGCGATCTCCGCAGCTTCTTCAAATTCACCATTACCCAGATGTATTAATATTTCATTGATAGCCACCAGGTGGTCGCGCATATTAAACAACATGTGTTGTTGCATCATTTCCGGCAACGGAACCAGGCTTCTTGCATCGTCATCTGCCAGTGAGACGCTGCATGCACATGCCAGGAGTATCGGTATTGCGACAGACAGGTGTTGTTTCATTTTTCATATTCCTCATCCAGTGCAGTGCTGGACACATTGCGGTTTCCATTTTTCAGATGGCTGCTTCGCCTGGCAATCAGCAGCGAAACGAAAAGACCAATAAACGCCAGCACCCAGACAATGACCGCACCGGCGGGCAGATCCAGCAGCGCCGACAGGAACAGTCCGGCTGCATAACTCGTGATCCCCAGCAGAAACGCAATGATCAGGGCATATTTCCCGGCACGGCGCGCTGACAGGGCCGGTATGATCAGGCTGGCGAACACCAGGTAGACCCCGACAAGTTGCACGGAGGCTGTAATCGCCAGTGCAAACAGCATATAGAAAAGCACTGACCGGCGTGCTCCGCCGAAGCCGAACCACACCGTGAGGATCAGCGCGTACAGCACGGCGACAGGTACCAGCTGATCAGTGTCCACCCAAAGAACCTGCCCCACCAGCAGATCCTTCAAATGCTCTCCACCGTGCGGATTGTTCGCGAGTATCAGGATGGCGGCGCTCGCTGCCAGGATAAACGATGTACCGATCACTGCCTCCAGCACCTCGGGCCATCGCCGTTCGCAGTGATACAGGGCCATTGCGCCGAGTAGTGCTGCAGAGAATGCTGTCAGCTGTATCGTCACGGCGCTGCCCTCCCACGCCATGGCATGTGCCCACAGCACGCCCACACCGGCAATCTGGGCGATTGCCAGGTCGATGAAGATAATCCCCCGGCGCAGGACCTGCTGCCCCAGTGGCACGTGAGTCGAAAGTACCAGCAGCCCGGCGAGAAAGGCCGGGCCGAGTATGCTCGGATCCAGTCCGTCGGTGTTCATGGCTGCGCCTCCAGCAACAACGCGATGCTTGAGTCGAACAAACCGAACAGATCCGCGGCCTGTGCATTGCCACCGACCGTGTAGGGCAATTCAAGCATCACGATACCGGTCCGCTTGCTCAACCATTCCGATGCGCGTGCGTCCTCGAAAGGGGCACGGATAATGGCCCTGGCGGGTGTTGTCTTCAAGGTCTCGAGCAACCCGGACAGATGACTGCTGCTGGGGGGGACGCCCGGTTTGGGCTCCAGGGTGCCGACCTGGTTCAGGTCGAGCCAGTGATTGAGATAGGTCCAGGACTCATGGTGCACCACGATCGGCATCCCCCTGAGGGACGCTGCCTGCGTTTCCCAGCGTCGCAGTGCGTCCTGCCAGCGCTGCCTGAAATCTTCCAGACGCTGGCCATAATCCACGGCATTCCCGGGATCAAGCATGGCAAGACGGTCACTGAGCGCCGGTGCGACACGTTCGATATTGCGCGGATCGAGCTGGATGTGCGGATTTCCCCGGGCATGTATATCCCCTTCGGCGCGATCCAGGCGCTGCGGCACACCCCGCATCGGGACAAAATTTGCCGCCTCGAAGTAGCCGTCGCTCCCTGGCTTGATACCGGAATTCCCCCCGCGTGCCATTAGCACCGGTAGCCAGCCGGCTTCCAGTCCCGCCCCTGTGCAAACCACGAGATCAGCACGACGCATCTGTGCAATCAGGCTGGGCCTGGCCTGGATATAGTGGGGGTCCTGTTGCGCCGTTGTGGCGGTAAACACATCGGCATGATCGCCCGCCAGCTCCGTCACCAGCGATGCCCACTCGGGTTCGCAACTGAATACACGCAGGGTGGCCGGGACGTTCTGCGGCAGCAGGAGAAGTGCGAATAAAACGGGTAGTAATAGATGTTTCATGGCCTCACCGTGATATCAGAATTCGTGGGCACCATGGGCACCGAGGCCCATGATGTATTGCAGGGTCCAGGCATTGTTGACCTGGTTGATGAGGGATTCATCATGTTCATACTGCAGACGCAGGCGACTGAACTCGCTGGGTGACCAGTCCATCATTACCGACCAGCGATGCGGATGATAGCCAAAGCTATCCATGCCGGAGGCATCGATAACCGCCTGGCTATTCGGGAATCCCCCGAGGCTGGTTACGTCGAAATCGTTGTCCGCACTGAGGCGGTCATACCGCAGCCCGGCACGCCAGTGTGCCATGAACTGGTACACCCCCTGCGCATACCAGCCATGCTGCGTGCCGTCATAATCCATGAGACCGTTGTTGCCGTCGTTCTCGACCGCGACATCACCCGATTCGTCGCGATAGAAGTACTCGCTCTGGAACTTGAAATAGCGCTGCGTGGCGTTACCGTTCGGCGACCACTTCCAGACAAAATCCCCGAGCAACAGATTCGAACTGCCGTTGAAGGTGTCACGGGTATCGCCCGGCACGTCGGTCTGGCGATCATTGGCATCCACCCACAACCCGGACAGACCCGCCAGCCAGGCATGGCTCACACCCACGTCGCCACCGAGTTTCACAAACAGGCTCTGAACGTTACCGGGCACCTGGGTGGAGCTGCCGGCAGGGAAACTGTTACCGGCAAATGTCTCGCCACCGATCAGTAGATAGGTATCGGTGGGAGCCAGCCAGTCGAGACGCAGGCCCGTATCACCGTATTGCTTGTCGAGAAAGGCCGAGTAGGCCAGCGGGGCATCGTGGAAATCCCAGACATGCGTGTGAAAGCGATTGAGGTAACCGATATCCGAGTAAAACTTGCCGAAGCGCATACCCAGACCGGCCGGGAGCATCAGAGGATCGACGAAGGCCTCTTCGAGACCGACTTCGGTACCACCAGCGGCTTCATCCGCAAGACTGATCGTCGTCTGGCCATAGAAATACGGGTCAACACTGGCAGAGAGCGTAATTTCAGTTTCGTCCAGGGTGAAACCTTCTGCGGCAAGACCGCCCTCCTCACCCAGCTGGAAGCCCGGCAACGCGTAGTCGTCAGGATTGATGGTATAGCTGTTGATCGAGCCCTGCAGCACCGCAGAGAGTGACGGGTTGAAGGCGTTGCCCACACCCGGCATTTCCGTTGATGCAGGTGGGGGGACGGTATCGGCCTCCGCCAGCTCGGTCTGGTTCTGCCGCACCTGGGCTTCGGCCTGCTCCAGTCGGGATTCGAGTTCCTTCAGTCTGGTCTCGTACTGCTCTTGCAAGGTTTCCATCTGCCGGCGGATTTCCGCCAGCTCGTCATTTGCCGCCGCGTGGACGCAGACAGGCAATGTCAACATCAATATCGTGATACAAGCGTTAACGCCTGGATTCATGAGATACCTCCATACACTGCACGCATGCCATACGTAATGGCATGCGATGTGGATTTAACCAAGGGGTTAAATTACGCGTGCAGTGCGGAGACAGGCGGGGAGCGTGCGACCTGCCGTACCGGGTTGCGGGATAGCAGGAAAACGGCCGGCTTGATGGCGGGAGGTTCGACTCCAGCCAGGGCATCCAGGACCGGTGCACCTGAGACAAGTCCGTGATCAAGCGCATGGGATGCCAGACAGATCGAGCATTGCTTTGCATTGGCGTGATGCTCAACATCCAGCCGGTGAAGGACCAGAAAATACTGGCTGATAACCAGCAACAGGACAAGCAGGAGCCTGTACATACTGCTGGACGATTGTCTGCCGGCTGGAATCCGATGGGTCACGGACGGGAAGGATACCCAAAGTTCAGCGTTAGTAACAGCTGTTTACCGCGTTCGACGGACGTTCTGCATGTTCAGTCATGCGTGGCGAAGCCCCGCAGCCGCGGGGCAATGCACCCTGCACATCCGGCCATCTGCATCCCTGATCGTAAGCACGGCCAGCTCTTACGGATTGATATCTACCAGTTCAACCTCGACAGTGGGGCCGCCCTGCAGTTCCCTTATCAGCACCAGTCCGACATAGGGGCAGTAGTACTTGAACTCGACTGCACCGGGTTCCAGCGGCGTCCATTCCTTGGTCTTCAGACAGCCGGTATACTCGCTGCTGGCCAGATTGTTCTCCATCTCCAGAACGACACTGGCATTCAGGCGCTTCACCTTCCCCATGTCCTGTGCCTCGTCTTCATAGTACTCCTGCTCGTAGAACAGGCCCGGCGCAGCGAGTACTGAACCTTCAGTGGCAACATCGGGATTTGCCAGCATGATGATTCCCGGCTCCGCGATGCTTCCAACGCCGGCAACATCCTTGCCTGCCTCCCAGGAACCTTCAGTACTCCCCTCCTCATCAACCGTATCTTCGCCAAAGTACCAGATATGCCCGAAATCATCCTGAGCATACCAGTCACTGGTTACTTCCAGCGGGTCACCGTCACCGGTGCCGTCGCAGTCCGTATCCGCCCATTCCCTGTCATCTATGACCCTGGCGGTAATTTGATCATAGGGTGCAACAAAATCATTTTTTATCATCCCGGTAACGGTGACGATGTTCACGATACACTCATCGTCCTCAACGGCCTGGTAGACGAATGTGTTACCCGGCTGCAATTGCCAGTACGGATTATCGATGTTGAGTGGAGTAGTAAAGTCATTATCAAAGTCAATATCGACTTCTACCAACCCGCCCGCATTGACAGGCCCTGCACTCGCGCCGATCAACGCGAGCAACGAGATCAACTGAACACTGATTGTGTGACTATAAATTTTCATGATTACCTCCATTGCCTTTATCCCATTGCTTTGATTACCAGAATTAGACTTTTCCGTGTCGGCAGCCGGGTGATATCACCCTGAGTATTTGTGCTCACCACTATGAGTATAGGAAATAATGTACGGTCCAATGCTTTCCCCGCACTACCATTTGGTCATATTTTCGTTTGTGTCAATCCAGCCATTATGCAGCGCGCACATGTGGTTGCACTCCTGTATGAAAAGTACGGCGTTACTCACCACTTTCCTGCCAGAAAAATACCCGCGACACCGCCACGGCGAGCAATAGCAAACCAAAAGGGTGATTACCGGAGACAGGTTTGTTATACCGTGGAGCGGTCAGACTGCAAGAAACCGGCGCGCTTGAACTCCCTGTATTCCCGTACGGGGAGGATCAGCTCACAACCGGCCCGGCATTACTGATTTCCGGACCCGCCTCCCCGGCTATGTGGCGGAAGTTATCCTGAAACCGTTGCGCCAGTTCCCGTGCTTTCTTCCGGTAGGCATCGGCGTCCTGCCAGGCACTTGCCGGTTGCAGTACTTCATCAGGGACACCCGGGCAATGTCTGGGAATTGATACCTGGAATACAGGATCTTTGTCCATCGGCACATCATCCAGTTCACCATGTATCGCCGCATTCAACATGGCGCGGGTATGATGGATATCCATACGCTTGCCTACACCATAAGGACCACCGGACCAGCCGGTATTGATCAGCCAGCAGCGCACCTTGTGCTTGCGTATCTTTTCCCCCAGCAACTCACCGTAAAACGACTGGTGCAAAGGCATGAAGGGTGCGCCGAAACAGGCGCTGAAGGTAGCCGTGGGCTCGGATATGCCAACCTCCGTACCGGCAACCTTGGCCGTGTAACCGGAAAGGAAATGATACATCGCCTGCTCCGGCGTCAACCGCGATATCGGCGGCAATACCCCGAAGGCATCACAGGTCAGCATGACGATGTCCCTGGGATGACCGCCAACACCGGGATAGATGGCATTGGGGATGTGTGTTACAGGATAGGAAGCACGGGTATTTTCCGTCAACCGCGCATCATCAAGATCCAGCCGGCGGTGGCGGGTATCCACACCGACGTTTTCCAGAATGGTCCCGAACATTCTCGTTGTTTCGTAGATTAATGGTTCATGTTCCCTGGATAAATGAATCACCTTGGCATAACAACCACCTTCCAGATTGAACACGCCATGGTCGCCCCAGCCATGTTCGTCATCACCAATCAATTTACGCGCCGGATCGGTTGACAGCGTGGTTTTACCGGTACCGGACAAACCAAAAAATACAGCCACATCTCCGTTTTCAGCCATATTGGCCGAGGCGTGCATACTCATGACGCCCTGCTTGGGCAACAGATCGTTCATTACGGAAAACACGGCCTTCTTGATTTCACCCGCATAACGGGTTCCACCCACCAGTATCAGTCTGCGACTGAAATTGAGGATGACGAATGCTTCCGAGTTCGTCCCGTCAATCGACGGTATCGCGCGCAGCTCGGGTACATGCACCAGTGTAAAGAAACGCGGTTCGTCCGCCGCCAGCGTGCGGCCGAGGTTTTCCGGGCGGATAAACATGTTCCGCGAGAATAATGCATGCCAGGCGGTCTGGGTGATAATACGCACCGGCAGCTCATAATCGGGGTCGGCACCCGCAAGGCCGTCGGTAACAAAAATTTCACCGCCTTCGAGAAAATCACAGGCGCGCTGGTACAGGGCATCAAACTGTGACGGGGTAAACGGCTGGTTGATCGGGCCCCACGCGATTTCGTCGTGGGTATTCTCGTCATCGACAATAAATTTGTCATTGGGTGCACGACCGGTAAACGTACCTGTGCGTGTCACCAGTGGTCCAAGGTGGGCCAGACGTGCCTCGCGTCTTCGTACCGCGGCTTCATAAAGCTGCGGCGAGGAAAGGTTCCAGTGGATGCTTTCAATATTTTTCACACCGATGTCGGCAAGGCACTTTACCAGCAGCCCCACATCACCACTATACATCTCTACAATACTCATGCCTTCCTCTCTATGACAACATTACCTATCAAAAAATGAACGCTTACCTTAAGCGAAATACAGTCCTTTCGCATCACAACCACACCTGCAACCCGATCTCCAGAACCCGCTCTTCCGGTAGATGGTAGTAGGCGGTCGCGCGCGCGGCATTGCGTGCCAGCCAGACAAAGATGCGTTCCTGCCAGAATGGCAGGCCAGGCACATCGCGCCGGGCAATCAGTGTTTCACGCCCGAGGATATAGATCACCGCTTCCGTGTCGATCGGTATCCCGACGTGTTCACCCAGCTTGAGTGCAACGGGGATGTTCGGCGGTTGCGAGAAACCGTAATGGACCTGCATACGCAGTACTCCACTACCCAGATCCTCAAAATCCAGTCGCTCGGCAGCGGGCACATGTGGCCGGTCGGCAGTGACCACGGTAAGAAAGATGACGCGTTCATGCAACACCCGGGTGCAGGCCATGTGATGCACCAGCGACGCCGGCACGCACGATTCACCATGACTGGTCACCACGACCGCGGTACCCGGTACACGGTGAGGTGGATCGGTCTCGAGCTGCTGCAAAAACGCGTCCTGTGTGATTGAGCGCTCTGCCAGACGCATCGACAGCAGCGCCCGGCCCGCGCGCCAACTCCACATCAGCAAGAAGATCAGTGCGGCAATCAGCAGCGCATACCAGCCGCCATCGGGTATTTTCGCCAGGTTGGCGCCAAGAAATGCGCCGTCGATGGTCACGAAGAACAAACCGGCGCCCAGCGCAATCAGTGGGCGCCAGCCAAAGCGCCACGCGACCGCCACGGCCAGCAGCGTGGTCACGACCATGTCCATTGACACGGCCACTCCGTAGGCGGAAGCCAGCGCATCGGAGCTGCCGAAACCCACTACCAGCGCGATGCAGGCAACCATCAGCAGCCAGTTGACCAGTGGCAGATACACCTGGCCGGATTCCTCCGCCTGCGTGAAAATAACCCGCATGCGCGGCAACTGACCGAGCTGAATTGCCTGTCGGGTAAGCGAAAAGGTACCGCTGATGACCGCCTGCGAGGCGATGATCGTGGCCACCGTGGCCAGCACAACCAGAGGCATGGCAGCCCAGTCCGGTGCCAGATGGAAGAACGGCGCCTGGATAGCGTCTGGTTGACCGATCAGCAGCGCACCTTGTCCCAGATAATTCAGCAGCAGCGCCGGGAACACGATCAGAAACCAGGCACGCCGTATGGATGCCAGACCGAAATGGCCGAGGTCGGCATACAATGCCTCGCCACCCGTCACTACCAGGAACACCGCACCCAGGGTGAGAAAACCGGTCAAGCCGTTAGCGGCGAAAAACGTCACGGCATACCAGGGATTGAACGCCGCGAGCACTGCCGGTTCCATGGCAATACCGCGCAGCCCCAGCAACGCCATCACCAAAAACCACAGCAGCATCACCGGCCCGAACAACAGGCCAATACTGGCACTGCCGTAGCGTTGTGAGGCAAACAGGCCAATCAGGATCACAATCGTAATCGGCACCACGAAACTAACCAGTCCCGGTGCAGCCACATGCAGGCCTTCGACAGCGCTCAGCACCGAAATGGCCGGCGTGATCGTCCCGTCGCCATACAGCAAACAGGCACCGAACAAACCCAGCAGCATTAACCAGTAACGCGCCTCACCCGGTTTGCTGCGCCAGGGATTAAGCAGTGCAACGAGTGCGATAATGCCACCCTCTCCCTGGTTGTCAGCGCGCAGCACGAAGACCAGGTATTTGATCGATATCACCAGCACCAGCGCCCACAGAATCAGTGATAGCACACCCAGCAGATCGGGCCGGTCAAGCACTGGCGCAGCGGAGCCGCCGAAACTTTCGCGTAGTGCATACAGAGGACTGGTGCCGATATCGCCGAACACCACACCCAGTGCAGCCACCATGGCCTCACGTTTCGGTGTCGGGGTGTCTGGTTTTGCCGGGTTACTTGCCATAGGCAAAATGCATCGTCAAGTGAAAACCTGATCGCCAGGACAGCTATCCCCAAAGCCCTGCAGGGCACAGCTGTGCTCGCAAGTTCGCAGATAACTATCCAGACAGCGAATAATCCGTTCGCATGGCAGCGCAACAGGCTGCACGGGCCAAACATACCGGCAACAATAATCGATGTCTATTAAAGGATGCGTTTGACAGGCTCCCGGTATCCGCACGGTTCATGAGCAGCCGGGAACAATTTCGCGCGTAACGCTCGCATGGTTTGGTCGACAACGGGAAGCACCTGCCTGTCGGACACATTCTGCTGGAATACCACGAGATACCTGATCACCCCGGCCTGCATGTACCCTGCCCGGCCACGGCTAACGGTGACCGTGGTAGCCGGGTGCTGTGCCTGTGCACGGCTTCCCGGTGATACCATCCTGTTGCTAACGGTATGTCGTCGATACCCGGTGCGTGCAGATCAGCGGCAACCTGATTGCAACCGGGCTCATGGTCCTGCCAGCCGTCAGTTACCGATACGTATGCTGTCCAGCGATCCCAACACGCCGAATACCTGCAGCAGCCACAGCACAACAACAATGACAACGACGATGTTCAGGATGTTCTTGATCTTGCGGTCCATGGGTATGTAGGTATTGACGAGCCAGAGCAGCACGCCAACCACAATCAGTACGACGACCAGGTTAACTAGTGGCATGTAAATTCTCCTTTTGATTTTGATTGAGACGGTACGCCACGAAATCGCATAGGTCTGTGCGCTAGCAAACATACAAAGGCTTATAACGCGGTCGACGACCCCTGGACAAATATGATGGAAACCGGTCAAACCGGATACATAGCACCCGCATCAGCATCCGGGCGCGGACGTTCGGATTCCGTCTTGACCATCTGACAGCATTCGCAGACACGAGCCCGCTCCGGGCCGGTCCACCACGGTGATCTTGCCGCAGCAGCAGTGAATCAGGCCGGCGCGCCCGGATCAGTGGATGGTGCAGCGTTCGGTGGTATCATTGGCCACGAAGTCAGCCAGAACGACGGATGGTCGGACCGAGACGCACCGGCACGGTTGTTCGCAGCTACATGTCAATCTTTTAACAAGAGGTATGAATCATGAAACCAGTCCAGACCATCAGTGCAGCCCTGATTATGAGCGCGTTGCTTGTCGCACTCCCCGGCTGCGAGAAGCAGGAAGGCCCGATGGAGAAAGCCGGCCAGAGTATCGACAACGCGACAGAGTCAGTTGGGGAACATGTCGAAGATGCCGGTGAAGCCATACAGGACGCGGCAAAGGGCGACAACTAGTCGAGAAACCCATGGAATAACTACCCGGGGTGACCGAAGCACCCCGGGCACCGTGGTACCTGCGACTGGCGGTGGATTAACGCTGGTCGCTAAGCGGTTTCTGTGGCGCACTCATCAGAGAGGGAGTGATTATGCTGGTTACCTTTTCCTGCCCTGCCTGTGCGAACATAACGATGTTCGGCGACGTGGCAGTCCACCTGCTTCAATTGATGGGTCACAGCGGCACGGTGCCCGGTGCCCTGCTTGCAGAAGAGGTCCCGGCTGCGCTGGAGCGTCTGGAAGCCGCGGTCGCAGCACACAAGCAACTGCCTGAACCGGAAGACTCCGGGCGAGATGAGGACGACGAACCTCCAGTAAGCCTCTCCCACCGCGCCTTGCCGTTGATTGATTTACTCAAGGCAGCGGTAGAGGATGAATGCAACGTGATGTGGGACAGCAGCCAGTACAGCACCGGCGTGTAACAGCCACGCGGATTCCTGACCGCCGATGACCAGGCGTTGTCGCGCCTGTTGGCACAGCACAGGAAAACTGCCGGGGCACTGCGGCCACGACCTCATTCACCTCGCACATGCCTGAACGCCATCGCAACCCGGTACACAGGCACTGCAACACTGTGCTGGACAACCGGGAGAATGAAGGTAGCCGTTGAGCAGCAACTGACGCCTCGCGACAATCCTGTTCGACTGACACGGAAACCGTGGCGCGAGTCGGTGTCGTCGCGTCGGATGCGGGTACTCCAGAGGGAATATACCGGCACGGATGTCGACCTGCGCCTGGCCTCCGGAACGGCGGCGTGAAACAACCTCAGAAGTTCTCCGCTCGAAGGATGTAAGCACAGGATGCCTTGCCGCCGCTCGTATACACCTTGTCAGCCACCTCCTGGATCCGGTTACGTGCCGCATCGAATGCCTGCAGAAATCCCGGTTCGGTGTCAACCATATCCGGACAAAGCCGTTTGAGCACTTCCATTCCTACGAAGAATGAAATCTCGATGGTTCGATCATATCCCCAGAAACAGACGTGGCTGTGGCCGGCATCGAAGCAGCGGCTCGGATTCGGAAAACTCAACCTCATTGCAGGGCACCGGCTGGCGCCCGGGCCGGAAGGACATCGCTATCCGGATTCATGCCTTTAAGAAACTTGAACAGGTCGCTGTCCGTGGACAGCACCAGGGTCGTGTTTTCGGCGATGATGGACTTGTAGGCCTGCATGGTCCGCGTGAATTCATAGAACGCCACCGCTTCGGGGCTCTGGTTGTACGCACGCGCATAGATTTCGGTGGCCCTGGCATCCGCCACACCGCGAATCTCCTCGACCTGCCGGTAGGCCTCTGACTGAATCTTGTTCAGGTCACGCACCCGGTTACCACGGATCCTCGCGGCCTCACCGTTGCCTTCCGACAGGAAGCGTTCCGCAATCTGCCGGCGTTCGCTGATCATGCGATCATAGATCTTCGGGCGCACGCTTTCATTGTAGTTGATACGCTTGAAGCGGATATCCAGCAACTCGATGCCGAACACACGCACCTTTTCGGCGGCTGCGGTGAAAATCTCCTGCTCGACCAGCATGCGCCCCTTCTGGATGGGTACCAGCGACCCCATGTCGCGTTCCGCCTCCGTCAGCAGGGTGTCGCGCAGCGGCACGCGATCCTTCGTGGTGCGGATGATCTCGATCAGCTCGTGCTTGGCGACCGCGTTGCGGGTCTCGCTGCCCAGGATATCGTCGAGGCGGGACTGGGCGCTGCGTTCATCGCGCAGGCGCAGGAAGTACTGCAGCGGATCGATAATCCGCCAGCGGGCAAATAAATCGACCGAAATGTAGAGCTTGTCCTTGGTGGGCATATCCGACGGATTGCCGTCCCACTCGAGCACCCGCTTGTCAATCGGGTTCACTTCCTGGATGAAGGGCACCTTGAGCTTCAGACCGGCAGTCGTCACGGGTTCGCCGACCGGTTTGCCGAACTGGGTGATGATCATCTGCTCGACTTCGCTCACCGTATAGATCGAACTCATCAGGAGGTACGCCACGATGCCCAGCACCGCCAGCATGGCCAGTTGTTTGTTCATGGCTGGCCCTCCATGCGAGTGTCGAGATTCAGCAGGGGCAGGATGCTGCGTGCCTGTTCATCGATAATGATCTTGGAGCGTATACCCGGCATGACGTCCTGCAGGGTCTCGATATAAATACGGCGTCGGGTGACCTCGGGGGCCTTGCGGTATTCCGCCAGCAGGGCGCTGAACCGGGCGACGTCGCCTTCCGCTTCATTGACCCGCTTGAGCCGGTAACCGTCTGCCTCGCGGATGCGCTGGTCCTTCTCACCCTCGGCCAGCGGGATCACCTTGTTGTAATCGCGGCGGGCTTCGTTGATCAGTTTCTCTTTCTCCTGCTGGGCCTGGTTGACCTCGTTGAACGATTCCTGCACCGGTTCGGGTGGATTAATGTTCTTCAGTTGCACCTGATCAATGCTGATACCCATGGCGTACTTGGTGGAGAGCGCCTGCATCTTGGTCAGCGCTTCCGTTTCGATTTCCTGGCGGCCGATGGTAATGACCTCGTCCACGGTGCGATCGCCGACGACTTCCCGCATGACGGATTCTGAAACATAGCGCAGGGTCTCACTCGGTTCGCGCACCTCAAACAGGAATTTGACGGGGTCCGAGATGCGGTATTGCACCACCCATTCCACCAGTGCGGCGTTCAGGTCGCCGGTCACCATCTCGGTTTCCCGCTTGCCGTCATGAGGGCTCTGGTAAGGATCGCTGGCACCCGGAGTGGTGAATCCGAATTCCTGCTTCAATTGCCGCTTGACGGGCACGATGGTCGCCGCATCGATGCCCAGTGGCAACTTGAAATGCAGACCCGGCGGAACTTCCTTGAGATACTTTCCGAAGCGTTGCACGACAGCGACCGAGTCGCTTGGCACGGTGTAATAAGCCGTCCATGCGCCAAAAACGGCCAGCACCAGCAGCGCCAGGGCGATGGGGCCGCGTGAACCACCACCTGGCAGGAGTTGCCTGAGCTGATCTCGCCCCTGCCTTACCAGCACCTCGAGGTCGGGGGGTGTACCCCCGCTGCCCCAGGGACCGCCCTGACCGCCGTTACCGTGCTGTGATGGCATTGAAATCCTTGCTGATGTTAAGGTTTAAAGCCGCGCCCTGATGAACAATCATTCCATTGTCGTCGCGCTGTTCGACCGCCAGAGGGTCGACTGCTTCCCGGGACGGGCCGTCGCTGGTGGAGTGAACCTGTGCCGGGTATATCGCGGAGCTGTTCAATAGCTGGTGCCAAAGGAACCGTCGGTGGCGTTTGCGGGTGCGCGCAGGTTGGCAAGGCGGCTGCCTTGTGTAACCGGACCGCCGGTAAACAGGCTATAGAGATACTTGTTGCCACCCTGGGCCGCGTATTGCCTGTTGAGGGCGCGCGCCGTTGTCCTGGCAAACCTCGGCAGGCCGTGTTTGAGATACTGCGTGCGCAGGTAATTAATGACGTGCCAGTGCTGGTCGGTCAGGCTGATGCCTTCGCGCATTGCGAGCTGCGCGGATTTGTTCCGGTTCCAGTTCTGGTCGATCAGTTCCGCCAGACGAATCCCGGCGTGTTGACTGGATGTTTCCGTATCCTGGGCGTTTTGTGTGAATTGTGTCATAAGGTTTTCCTGGATGAATACAGCAAACGGTGCGGTGTGCCTGTTCCCTGCCTGTAAGCAAGCGGTCGCACAGGGCAGGAGGCAGATCGGAGCCCGCAGGTAGCGGGTATGACGGGCAACAATGACCGTTCAGTCAATGTTGTGCGGCAGATAAGCTTGCATACTGACAGACGAAGTGCTGGACACAGTGTCCTCGCATTGTACCCGGAAAGCAAATCAACCAGGTTAATGAGGCAGATTATCCCTGCGTAGTCGTGTTAAGGCTTTTTCCAGAGATGATAAGCCTTGATCTTCAGTGACACTCTGTAAGGCCCGTATAACGAATAGCCCTTAAAAGAGGCAAGTACCATTACTCCTGTCCCAGATCCACATCGATATAGTGTTCCCGACGATCGTCCACAAGGGGAATTATTCCGTCTTGCGGTCGTCCTGTACCCATAGCTGTTACCTCGGTAAGGGCTCCATCGACAGTCACCCGACTGACGTGCTCTGATTTTTCACCGACGCGCCTGACGGTGATGTGGTAGACCGTCGCGCGATAACGGTAGTGGATTTTGTACGAATCCCAATGAGCCGGAATACACGGTGCGATGCGTAGCTTATCCACTTCCAGTCGCACGCCCAGCAGTGTCTCCACAGTCAACTGGTACATCCAGCCTGCCGCGCCGGTGTACCAGGTCCAGCCGCCCCGGCCGGTATGTGGCGGCGTAGCATAAATATCCGCGCTCATGACGTACGGCTCGACACGGTAGCATTCGATGTCATCCGGCTGACTGCCATGATTGACGGGATTAAGCATGTTGAATAATTCCCAGGCCCTGTCCCTGTTACCCAGCATGGCGAACGCCATCGTGGCCCAGATCGCGGCATGTGTATACTGACCGCCGTTCTCCCGGACACCGGGCACATAACCCTTGATATAGCCGGGTTCAAGTCCTGATTTGTCGAAGGGCGGATCGAGCAACTGGATTAACTGCGCACCGCGGCGCACCAGACGTTTGTCCACTGCCGCCATCGCCTGACGGGTGCGCCCGGGATCGCCACCACCCGAGATGACCGCCCAGCTCTGGCTGATTGAATCGATCTGGCATTCGTCATTGTCGGCCGAACCCAGGGGAGTGCCATCGTCGAACCAGGCGCGCCGATACCAGCCGCCATCCCAGGCATGGGCCTCTATGTTGTTGCGTAGCAGCGCGGCCTGCCCGGTGCAGACTTCGGAAAAATCAGTTTCACCCCGGCTTCGCGCCAGGTCTGCAAACAGCTGCAGGTTCTCGTACAGGAACCACGCCAGCCAGACGCTCTCGCCCTTGCCTTCCCGGCCGACGAGATTCATGCCGTCGTTCCAGTCGCCGCAGCCCATCAGTGGCAATTGGTGTTTGCCGAAGCGCAAGCCATGTTTGATTGCAAGCACGCAATGTGCGTAGAGACTCGCCGCTCCCACAGAACGTTGCGGTGTGTCGTAGTACGCCTCTTCCTCCGGATTCAGCTCGCGCCCTTCGAGGAAGTGTACGGGCTCGTCAAGAATGCCGGTATCCCCGGTCGCCAGCACATAACGGCAGGTTGCATACGGTAGCCACAGGTAGTCATCTGAAAAATGGGTGCGCACGCCTTGCCCGTTGGGTGGATGCCACCAGTGTTGCACATCGCCCTGGAGGAACTGATGCCCGGCGCAACGCAGCAGCTGCTCGCGGGCGAGCCACGGTGTCGCATGGATCAGCGCCAGGGTGTCCTGTAATTGATCGCGGAACCCGTAGGCGCCACCGGATTGATAGTAGCCACTGCGGGCCCAGAGCCTGCACGACAATGTCTGGTAAAGCAGCCAGCCGTTTGCCAGAACATCCAGCGCCTTATCCGGCGTTTCCACCTGCACTGCGCCAAGAGAGTTATTCCAGTGTTCCCACACCGTTTCCAGTGCCTGCCGGGCACCGGCCGTGCCGCCAAATTGCCGGATAAAATGCTGCGCTTCATCGCTGTCGCGGGCCGCGCCGAATATGAACACGATCTCGCGCTCCTGCCCTTCCGCCAGCTCGATTCCGGTCTGGATCGCGGCACACGGATCCAGTCCCGCACCTGCCCGCCCTGACAAACGCACACGACGCATCGCCGCCGGGCTGGCGAGTGTACCGTTGCGACCGATGAACTCGGTACGGTTTCCGGTTACCGTACGCTCTGTCTCGCTGCGGCCTGCATTGCTGACATTGGCAAAGACAACCCGACCGGCGCATTCCCGGCCGTACGCATTGCGGGCGAACAGCGCACCGCTGTGCGGATCGGTTTCGGTCACAATGTGCATCAGATTGGTATGCCGCCATTCACCCAGCACCAGTTCCCAGTAGCCTGTCACAGACAGCTGACGCGGGCGTCGCGAATGGTTGCGCAACTTTAATACCAGGAATTTCACCGGCGCATCCATGGCGACGTAGGTGAACAGCTCCGAGGAAATACCGGCTTCGTAATGCTCGAACACGCTGTAGCCGAACCCGTGCCGGCACACATACCCGGACTGGCCGCAGGCGGGCAACGGCGTCGGCGACCAGAACGCCCCCGTTTCCTCATCGCGGACGTAGAGCGCCTCGCCGCTGCTGTCGACAAGCGGGTCATTGTGCCAGGTGGTGAGCCGAAACTCGTGCGCATTTTCCACCCAGGTGTACGCACTGCCGCTTTCGCTGACGACCGTGCCAATGTGCGGGCTGGCGATTACATTGACCCACGGCGCCGGCGTGCTTTCACCGGGTTCCAGCGTGACGACGTATTCGCGCCCGTCGGGAGTGAAGCCGCCGGGACCATTGCAGAAAATGCGATCGCGCGCCGCCAGCGGATAGACCGGTTCTGTCGGTGCTTGCCGCAATGGCTGCAGACGATCCGGCAGGCGTTCTGCCGGTATGCGGCGTTCCATCTGCTCGAGCAGGGTCTCGGCGGAATCGGTCAGCACAACCCGGGCTACCGTCTGGAACAGAACCCGGTCCTCTTCGGTCAGCTCTTCGGCACGCCGCACGAATACCCCGCCCGGTTTGTCGAGTATCTGCGCTTCCGGCCCCGTGTTGACCAGCCCCATGATCTGGTCCTGCAGAACGGCCCGGTAACCCGAGAAATCATCGTTCAGGATCACCAGGTCCACAGCCAGGCCTTTCACCCGCCAATAGGCATGGGCTTGCAGCAACTGTTTTACCAGGTCGATGCGCTGCAGGTCACCGATGCGTATCAGGACGATCGGCACATCACCCGAGACCGAAAAACTCCACAGCCCGGACTGGCCCTGCCGGTTGCGGGTAATGACACTGGGCGCTGCGCGGCGCATGGCATTGCTGTAAATGACCGAGCTGGCCAGGCGCCCATAGACCTGTGCGTCGGCTTCGCCCGCATTGAGGTGGCGCAGCACTTCCTGACTCTGGAACCATGCCATTTCAAAGGCGCGCTCGACAAAATGCCGGTCATAATACTTCTCAAGCATGGCCAGCGCGGCTTCGCGCGTGTCGGCGACGCCGGAGATGATCTGCACACTCGCCGACTCGTCGGGTGACAAGCGGATGGTACGACGGATCGCCACGACGGGGTCGAGCACTGATCCGTCCGTATTCGACAGCACCGATGTGTTGCCACTGCCTGCCAGCACTACCGGATTGGCCGCCGTGCGACCCCGCCCGATGAATCTGCTGCGATCAGTCTCGCAGGACGGCGCTTCGGCAACCGCGCCGGGCGCCGCCAACAGGTGAAACATCCACGGGGTCTGCTCTCCCGGCGTACGCTGGCGCCGCGTACAGAGAATCGCCTGCCGGTCGGGCAGGATTTCGGTCTGCACGAACAGGTTGCTGAAACAGCGATGGGCCAGGTCGGCATTCAATGGCGCCAGCACCACCTCCGCGTAACTCGTTACCTCGATATGACGGGTACGCGACGACAGATTGGTGAGTGTGACACGGCGGATCTCGGCCTCGTCCTCGGGTGAAACACTGATCTCGGTGTGCGCTTCGATCGCCTCGTCACGTCGCCGGTACTCGGCGCGTGCCTGCACGAAAATCGCTTCATAATGATCGGCCTTGCGCAGTGTCGGCTGATACGCGGTGGACCAGTAACGTCCCGTGTCCCGGTCGCGCAGGTAAATAAAGGTACCCCAGCAGTCGGCCGTCGCGTCCTCGCGCCAGCGGGTGACGGCCAGATCACGCCAGCGGCTGTAACCGCCACCTGCACTGGTTGCCATGACGTGGTACCTGCCGTTGGACAACAGGTGAACTTCGGGAATCGGCGTGTTCGGGGTGTTAAACACGCGCATGATCGATCCGGCTTCCGTGGCGGCGGGGCGCGTGGCGGCGCTCACTTCAGCCGCATGCGGATGCAGCGTGGCGCCTTTTTTCGGCACCCGTTCCTGCAGCAACAATTCCGTCGCCCGTACGAGGGGATCTGACATGAAACGCCGCTGCATCGGCTGGTTGAGTAATACATGCGCAAAGGCCAGCAGACTCATGCCCTGGTGATGCGCCATGAAGGTACGCACAATGGCATGGTGTTTACCCCGTGGTACACGCGATGGTGTGTAATCGACCGCCTCGTAGAACCCGTAGGCGCCAAGGAATCCATCGGCGGCAAGCCGCTGCAGGTTGCGGCAGGCTTCCGGTGGCATCACTGTCAGTGCCAGTGCGCTGGCATAAGGCGCGATGACCAGATCATCTGCCAGCCCGCGCTTGAAGCCCAGCCCGGGAACGCCAAAGGCCCGGTATTGATAGACCTGGTGCATATCGGTGGCGTTATAGCAGGACTCGGAAATGCCCCAGGGGACGGCGCGTTGCCGGCCGTATTCGATCTGCCGCGATACGGCTGCCTTGCAGGTCGCTTCCAGCAGGGTGTTCGCGTAGCCCGGCATGACCAGCCGCGGCATGAGGTACTCGAACATCGAGCCACTCCATGAAATCAGGCCCACGTCGCCGCCACGACTGGTCAGCAGACGCCCGAGTGCGAACCAGTGCTTCTGTGGCACCTGTCCCTGGGCGATGAGCAGGAAACTGGCCAGTCGCGCCTCGGATGCAAGCAGGTCATAGCAGGCAGGGTCGCGGCGCCGCTCGCCCACATCGAAGCCGATGCTCAGCAGGCCGCGCGACGTGTCGTAGAGGAATTCAAAATCCATCACCGCCAGTTCGCGGCAACGATCGACCAGCGTGTCGATGATTCTGAGCCGCTCCATCGCGCCCTTGCAGGGTGATCCTGCTGCCACGGCTGACGCCGGTACAGCCGTGGCATCAACCGCGCGCGCTCTCGCCAGATCCATCAGTGTCGGTATGTTGCTGAAGTGCCGCGACCCGGACAACAGCAATCCAAGATCATCCCGATGGGCACGGGCTTGCCGGTCGAATGCCTGCGCCCAGTAATACAGTTCGCCATCGATATCGATGTCTGGCGGCAGCCATGCAACCAGCTCCCCGGCAGCTCGGTGGATCTCATCCAGCAGGGCAGCGGCGGCAGTCAGGGTCTCCGGTTGCCCGTTCAGCGTGAGTAAATGCAGCTTGTCCTGCAGAAACTTCACTTTTCCTGCAAGATCCGGGGTCGGCAAGGCGGGCACGTGTTCGGCGAGCACCAGCAAAGTGTCCTGCAACC
>Ga0210074_1000181_pt1 | contig 24574 bp, 18 predicted proteins | sample China_Galinas_Co_FD_184860 | JGI IMG/M metagenome (GOLD analysis project Ga0210074, IMG submission 184860) | Wetland microbial communities from San Francisco Bay, California, USA, that impact long-term carbon sequestration -... | ecosystem: Environmental > Aquatic > Marine > Wetlands ... | reverse complement strand
ACTGCCGGGGGCTTGTTTTTTATTTCCCATCAACCCGTTTTGCTCTCGAATTCCTTCATGAACTTTATTAAAGCCTCGATACCTTCAATTGGCATTGCGTTGTAAATACTTGCACGCATGCCACCCACTGATCGATGCCCCTTAAGGCTACTCAGCCCCGCAGCCTCCGCTTCAGCAACAAATCGTCCGTGTAGGGATTCATCAACGATCTGGAACGGAATATTCATATGCGAGCGGTACGCTGGCGGTATTTCATTCCGGTAAAATGAACTTTGATCGAGGTACTGGTAAAAGGTATCCGCTTTTTGTTGATTGAGCTGTGCCATACGTTCTACACCGCCACTGGCTTCAATCCAGTCAAACACCAGGCCGGCAATATACCAGGCGTAGGTGGGTGGTGTGTTAAGGCGTGAACCCTGCTGATGCTGAATTTTCCATGATTGTAAGTCAGGTACGTTAGCGGGAAGATCCTGTAGCAAATCTTTTCTGACGATAACCAGGGCCAAACCAGCCTGGCCGATGTTTTTTTGCGCTCCCGCATAAATGACGCCAAATTTCGAGACGTCTACAGGCCTGGAGAGAATGTCAGATGACATGTCTGAAACCAGCGGTAAGGCACTTTCAGGCGGATGCCTGAATTGCACACCCGAAATCGTCTCATTGCTCACGTAATGAAGGTAGGCAGGGTTACCCTCCAGGTTCCATTCGCTTTGAGGTGGAATCGATTTGAACCCTGATTGTTCGGAGCTGGCGGCCAGCCGCGCGAGACCCATGCGTTGTGCAACGCTGAAAGCTTTTTTGCTCCAACTGCCATCGACGATATAGGCTCCCGGCCGGTCGGGGGTTGCCAGGTTCAGCGGAACCTGGGCGAACTGCATGGTCGCACCACCGGCAAGAAACAAAACAGTGTAGTCACCCGAAATGGACAGTAGCCGCCTGATGCAAGCCTCGGTTCTGTCTGCCAATTCATCAAAGGCCGCACTGCGGTGGGAAATTTCCATAACTGACATGCCAAGACCTTGATAGTCAAGCATTTCATCACGGGCCTTTTCGAGGACCGGCAGTGGTAAGGTTGCCGGACCAGCACAAAAATTGAAAATTCGTGTCATTGGATTAAACCACTCTAAAGAAAGTCTGTTACTTCGCTGCATGATAAAGCTTGCGGAGCCTGCCTACCATAGCGAAATAAGGAAATCAGCCAGTCAGTCGTGCTCTTGCAACATGGCTTTTTTCAAGCTTGGCCTGATCGGATCGCTGGTTCTGTAAATCTTCGAGGTATCCATCTTCGACACCCGTAACATATTCACCGGAAAAACAGGACGTATCAAACCTCGTGATGCCGGTATTGCCCTCACGACAGGCAGCAATCAGATCGTCCAGTCCCTGGTAAATCAAGCGGTCCGCACCCAGTACCTCCTGGATTTCCTGTTCATTACGACCGTTGGCAATCAGTTCAGAGGGCGCTGGCATATCGATGCCATAAATATTCGGATAACGCACGGGTGGGGAGGCCGAGGCAAAATAAACTTTCCTGGCACCGGCATCCCGTGCCATCTGAATAATCTGGCGCGAAGTTGTTCCCCTGACGATGGAATCATCGACCAGCAGGACATTTTTACGGCGGAACTCCAGGCTGACGGCATTTAATTTTTGCCTGACCGAACGTTTACGTTGCTCCTGTCCCGGCATGATGAATGTGCGGCCAATGTAGCGGTTCTTGATAAAGCCTTCACGATACTTGACATTCAAATCGTAGGCCAGCGGTAAGGCCGCCGTTCGGCTGGTATCCGGAATCGGTATAACCACATCGATATCATGATCGGGCCACTCCCTCAATATCCTGCGGGCCAGTGCCTGGCCCATTCGCAAACGGGCCTTGTAGACCGAAATCATGTCGAGCATGGAGTCAGGACGGGCGAAATAAACATACTCAAAAATACAGGGACTGGCTTCTTCCGCATACTGGCTCTCGTGGGTATGCAACTTGCCGTCCAGGGTAATGAATACGCACTCACCCGGCTTCAAATCACGCATCAGGGTAAAATCCAAGGTATCCAGGGCGACGCTTTCAGATGCAATCGCATATTCCCTGCCCTTGTCTGTGTCTTTATAACCCAGTACAACCGGACGAATACCATGCAGATCCCTGAACCCCAGCACGCCCTTGCCGCTGATCATCGCGATGACGGCATAGGCTCCCTTGCAGCGTTGATGCATCCTGTCAACTGCCTCGAAAACATCCTTCGGCTTCATCCCGGCCGGACCAATCCGGTGCAATTCATGTGCAAACACGTTGAGCAATACTTCGGAATCCGATTCGGTATTCAGGTGGCGGCGATCGCTGTCAAATAATTCTTTTTTGAGGGCCGCCGCGTTAATCAGGTTGCCGTTATGACCCAAAACAATACCGTAAGGGGAATTAACGTAGAACGGCTGGGCTTCATCGAGGTTATCGGAGCCCGCCGTCGGGTACCTGACGTGGCCGATGCCCACGTTACCTTTTAACTTCACCAGTTCGGCATGCGGAAATACATCAGCGACCAGGCCATTGGCCTTGCACAGCCGGATTTTGTGACCATCGAGTGTGGCGATGCCGGCTGCATCCTGTCCACGATGTTGCAATATGGTCAACGCGTCATACAAAGAGGGTGTGACCGCCTGCTTACCGACAATACCAATGATTCCACACATTCAGAATGTCCTTGCCTTAACGGGGCTGATAGCGCGCGCATTTTACCATGCTATGTGCCGGCAACTGCGACTTGTTTATCCGCTTTTTTATCCGGGTTCAATTGCATATATTCCAGAATGTAGTCAGGCAAAAATTGCGCTGACCACTCGGCCAGCGGCATCAGGCTTTGTATGGTTCGCGATTGTTGCCACCACGGATCCTGTGGTACCGGTGTCAATCCCGCGAAGAGCATGATGACCAGCACAAGAGCCAGGCCCCTGACAGCTCCAAATACCCCACCCAACAACCGGTCGGTACCACTGAGCCCGGTTTTTTCAACCAATTTCCCGACCAGGAATGTCAGCAAACCACCCACCAGCAATACCGAAAGAAAAAGACCGGCAAAAGCCAGTGACGTGCGTACTGATGGCAGTTCAATGTGCTCTTCAAGGTGCATGGCCAGCGCCCCGGAATATTGAAATGCGATCAGGAAGGCTGCTGCCCATACCGCCAGCGAAAATGCCTCTTTGACAAAACCCCTTACCGCACCGACCAGGATCGATATCACAATAATAGCGAGTACAATGTAATCAGCGTACTGCATCGGTTATCCGGCTATTCCTGCGTCGTTACGAAAGCATCCAGGTCATGATCGGCTTTGACTTTTTTCGCCAATTCCGCCGCCTTGTCACGATCGAGCTCGGGACCGATACGAACCTTGTACGCTGTGTCCGTTGCCGAGGTCACCTTTTCTGAAAATGCGCTCAACCCTGAAAGACGCAATTTGGCGACCAGTTCTTCCGCACTTTGCGGGTTATTGAAACTGCCCACCTGCACAACCCATCGAACCAGGGGATCTGAAGGTGTTGAGACCGGTGCACTCTCATCCGGTCGCAAATCCAGCACACGCGGTGTCAGGTCCGTCATTTTTGTACGCAGACTGGAAACCAATGCATCGGCGTCGGGACGTTTGGCATAAGGACCAACACGCACCCGGTACATACGCCCGGCCGGCCGGTCCACGACATCCAAAAGCACCGGAAGGTTCTCAGCCGTCAGCAGATTGGCCAATGCGTTGGCGTTTTTCTCATTACTGAAACTGGCCACCTGCACAAGGTAACGTGGCCCGGCTTCAGACCCTTCAACCGCCTGTGTAAGTTCAAGCGATTCTGGTTTCCCGGAAGTCAGGGTAATTGAAGTCACCTTTGTTACCTCAACCCCGTCACTCTCCATCGTTTCAGTCTCCAGCGTCTCATTTCCGCCGGCATCCACGTCATCACCCCCCGTCAGTGGCAACGGATTTTCATCAGTGTCCGGTTGCGGAATGGAGGCCTGTTTTTCAATATCAGCAGGTGTGGAATCAATTATATCGGTTTGCACCTGTTCCAGGTTGACCGCTTCCGCGTTATCCAGAACTTCCTGCCCTGCTGCTGGTGCAGGCTTATTTGGAATTCCAACCGGGAAACGACGGGTCTCAATAGATAGTTCATCAGGCTTCGGTGGTAATTCGATCCGGCTGGATTCCTGCTTCAGCCTGTCGGATCGTCCACTGAGCAGCATGGGTAATACGATGACCGCAAGAATAATCAGTACACTTGCGCCGACCAGTCTTTGTTTGAGTGCTTTATCCATTTGATTATTCTCAGGGACCCTTTCCAGATTCGTCTGTGGTGATTCTATCAGCATCAAGACTGTTGTGCTGCAAGCCTTTTTTCAGCCACTCGGCGGCGGCCGCGACCGTCGAAAATGAACCAAATACCAGGATCGTTTCATTCTTTGCTGTTTTTGAAAGCGCCGCCTCCATGGCCTCGGCCAGCGGTCCATAAAAGCTGATTTCCGCAGCGGGCAAAACAGATCGCAAACGTTGGGACAGGCGTTCTCCCGATTGACCCCTGGCACCCGGCGAATCGGCACAATACCAGCGTTTGCACACGTGACCCATGGCAAGCGCAACACCCTCGGCCGACTTATCTGCCAACATGGCCAGTACACAGCCTGTATTTGCGCGCTGGCCGTTTTCAAGAAAAGTGGCCAGCGCCTCTGCAGCCAGTTCGTTATGCCCAACATCCAGTATTATCTCAGGTGATGAAAAAACTTTCTGAAGGCGGCCAGGCACCCTGCAGCTTCGAATTGCAGCCGAAATCTCATTGGCTTTTTGCATACAACCAGGGTTCAGCAAAACCAGTGCGGCCAAAGCAGCGGACAGGTTGTCCAACTGGTGTTCCCCTCCCATGACTGGTGCGGAAACGACCATTGATTGATCACCCATTGTAAAAAACAGCAAGCCGCTATCCGAATACCCGTGTTGGCTGAGGTTGTAATCTGTACCGCGCCGGACCACCGGCGCCCGCAAGCGTGCCGCGGTTTGCAATATTGGCACGGGTGGATCTGGCTCCGCACAAACGACCGGTGCGCCAGGGCGGATAATGCCCGCCTTCTCAGTTGCAATCGAAAACAAGTCGGGCCCCAGGTATTCCTGGTGATCCAGCCCAATGGGCGTAATCACCGCGCAATCGGTATCGACGAGGTTAACCGCATCCAGACGGCCACCCAAACCGACCTCCAGGACCGCACAATCCAGTTTCGACCGGTTCAGAATCAACAGTGCTGCCAGTGTTGTAAACTCAAAATAGGTCAGCGAAATTTCTGCACGTGCCGCCTCAACCTCTTCGAACGCCCGGACCAGGGTTTCATCGGAAACCGGTTCGCCCATGATGCTTATACGTTCGTTGAAACGGAATATGTGGGGGGAGGTGAAGGCACCGTAAGACTGACCCAGGCTGCCGCTCATTGCCGCAATGTATGCGACAGTCGAACCCTTGCCGTTGGTGCCGGCCACCGTAACGACCTTTTTGCAGGTCTGGGGCATCCCATGCGTTTATAGACAGCACCACAACGCCCGAGACCAAGCTCAATCGCCTGCGGATGGCGCTTTTCGAGCAAACCCAGCCACGCGTCAAGATTCATGATATTTTTTTGTTTAACTGCAGAAAATCAACTTTTCATCAATTCGCCACTGACAGGACGCGGCAACCTGCCGGAGCACAACACTGCCAGCAACGCGGCGATCTCGTCACGCATATTGCGCCGGTCAATGATCATATCGATCGCTCCTTTTTGTAACAGGAACTCGCTGCGCTGGAAGCCTTCCGGCAAAGTCTCACGGACCGTTTGCTCGATAACCCTGGGTCCTGCAAAACCGATTTGTGCCTTGGGTTCTGCTATGTTGATATCGCCCAGCATACCAAGGCTTGCGGAAACGCCACCGGTGGTTGGGTGGGCTAACACGGATATGAAAGGAATACCCTGCTCACTCAACCTGGCCAAAACCACGCTGGTTTTGGCCATTTGCATAAGCGATAAGAGACCTTCCTGCATACGCGCTCCGCCACTTGCGGAAAAACATACCAGCGGTGCTTTCAAGCGCAGGCTTTCCAGACCTGCACGGGCAAATTTCTCACCCACCACCGAGCCCATCGAGCCACCCATGAAGTTAAATTCAAAGGCGCAGCTAACAATATCAGCGCCTTTTAGCTGCCCTGCCAAAACAATCAGTGCGTCGGTTTCCCCGGTTTTCTTCTGGGCGGCGGAAATACGGTCTTTATACTTTTTGCTGTCCTTGAAACCCAGCGCATCCACCGATTCGAGTTTCGCTGCTATTTCGCGTTGTACCCCCGGGTCAAGAAACTGCTTGAGACGGTTGCGGGCACCGATGCGCATGTGGTGGCTGCACTTGGGGCAAACCTGTAAATTCCTGTCCAGTTCCGGGCGGTACAAGACAGCCGCACACTCGGTACACGTGGTCCACAGACCTTCGGGCACGTTGCGCTTATTACCGCCCTCGGTACGGATTCTTGAGGGTCTGAATTTCTGAAACCAACTCATATCAGTATAGTTAATCCTGTGTGTGCATCCGCCGGTCTGGCTGCGGTCAGCCTGTATTGTCCAATGACTTGCGCACCGGCGCAACAAATGCAGTTGCGACCGTACAGGCCTCCTGCCTGGTTTTAGCCACCGAAAGGGCTTCAACCAAAGCACTGCCAATTACAACAGCATCGGCATATTCAGCTACCTTTACGGCCATTTCGGCGTTCTTGATACCAAAGCCTACCGCCACCGGCAGCTCACTGAACTCCCTGATCTGACGGACCGGTTCAATTGACTCCAGGGCATTCAATTGTCCTGCGCCGGTGATACCCTTGAGCGAGACATAATATATAAAACCGTTGGCAAGGCCGCTTATGATTTTGACGCGATCACGGGTTGTGGTCGGGGCAACCAGGCAAATCCCGTCGAGACCAGCCTCAAGCATCGCAACACCCAGGTCACCCCGTTCTTCCGGCGGACAATCCACCAGCAACAGACCATCGACGCCCGCCGCTGTTGCATGCGCCGGAAATCGGGTCCGCCCATAATGTTCAACCGGGTTCATGTAACCCATCAGCACGACCGGTGTCAGCGTATCGGTTTGGCGGAATTCCTCTACCATTTGTAACACCACGCTGAGGGAAACATGTTTTTCTATGGCTCTTTCACTCGCCAGCTGTATGACCGTTCCATCTGCCATCGGATCCGAGAAGGGTACGCCCAGTTCAATCAGGTCAGCCCCTGCATCCACCAGCGCATGCATCACGGCGACACTCCATTGCGGGTCGGGATCACCGGCGGTAATAAACGGGATCAGGACCTTACGTCCGGTCTTGCTGGCCGTTGAAAAGCATTCAGCTATTCTGTGGCTCATAAGCTAAGTCCTTCCAATTCAGCAACGGTCTGTACGTCCTTGTCTCCCCTGCCCGACAGATTGATCAAAATCCGTTGATCCGCTCGCATCGATGCGGCCAGTTTGAAACCGTAAGCCAGGGCATGACTACTTTCCAGCGCCGGCATGATACCTTCCAGGCGGGTGAGCTGGTGAAAGGCAGTCAATGCCTCATCATCCGTGACACTGACGTACTGTGCCCGGCCGGTATCCTTTAACCAGGCATGCTCAGGTCCGACTCCCGGGTAGTCAAGCCCGGCAGAAACGGAATGTGTATGCCGGATCTGTCCCGCATCATCATCCAGCAGGTACGTACGGCAACCATGTAAGACACCGGGTTTACCCGCACACAACGAGGCGGCGTGTTCACCTGTTGCAAGACCGCGTCCGGCTGCTTCAACACCGAACATCTTGACATTTTCGTCCTTCAGAAAAGGATGGAATAAGCCCATGGCATTGGAGCCGCCACCGACACAGGCAACCAGGGCATCCGGCAGACTGTCGCACAGCTGCAACATCTGACGGCGTGCCTCACGACCAACGATGGCGTTAAAATCCCGTACCATTTCAGGATAAGGATGGGGTCCTGCGACAGTTCCGATAATGTAAAAAGTGTCGTCAACATTGGTTACCCAGTCGCGCATGGCCTCATTGAGGGCATCTTTGAGCGTCGCTGATCCGGATGAAACACCGCTCACCTCCGCACCCAGCAAACGCATCCTGAATACGTTGATCGCCTGTCGCTTGATATCGACATCGCCCATGTAGACCCGGCATGACTGGTTTAGCCTCGCCGCTACCGTGGCCGTGGCTACACCGTGCTGCCCGGCACCGGTTTCAGCAATGACACGATTTTTTCCCATGTAGTGGGCCAGCAAGCCCTGGCCCATGGTATTGTTAATCTTGTGTGCGCCGGTATGATTCAGGTCTTCGCGTTTCAGGTAGATTTTCGCGCCACCTGCCGCTTCCGAATAACGCTGCGCGTAATACACGGGTGACGGACGGCCGACATAATTAGCCAGATCCTCATCCATTCTTCGCACAAACTCATCATCCTTCCGCCAGCGGCCGTAAGCATCGCGCAATTCATCCAGCGCATGTATCAGGGTTTCGGAGACAAAACGTCCACCAAATTTACCAAAATAGCCTCGAACATCCGGCCACACCTGTTGCTCTTCAATCATCTTTTAATACCATCTTCAGTTCACTTTCAGCCACTTTGACCGCCTTGACAAACGCCTTCATTTTGGCTGCATCCTTGATACCGGGTTGGGTTTCGACACCGCTGGATACGTCCACCGCGTACGGTCTGACAGCATGTATGGCCTGTCCAACATTATCGGCATTTAATCCGCCGGCAAGCCAGATTGGTTTTTCCGCAGATCCCGATAATGACCAGTCAAACAAGCGCCCACTACCTCCGCGTTTTCCTCTTGCGTGGCTGTCCAGCAGCAATCCCGCGGCGCCCGGATAGTCGCGCTCCGCCTGCTTTACAGATCCGGCGTTTTCCATTGACACCGCTTTCAGCCATGGCAGTTTGTAAATGCTGCACTGCTGCTCGGTTTCACAGCCATGGAACTGCAATAGGTCCAGCGGTACAGAACTGACCACCTGCTCAATTTCCGACCTGTCCTGATCCAGGAACAAGCCTACACGCAAAACACCTTCGGGAACATAACTACTCAACCGAATTGCCGTGTCGATGGAGATCCGTCGCGGGCTCGCAGTAAAAACAAATCCTGTGGCATTTGCACCGGCTTCGATGGCAGCCTGCACATCTTCAGCCCGTGTCAACCCGCAGATTTTGATGATTACCCTTGTCATGAGTATGGAAATGGTTCCTTGCAGTCCGGCAGCTTGTACATCGGATCATAACGTACATTCATTAAACAAAGCCCCTGCGGCTCTGCCGTCACACCGGCCAGCGTGCGATCGAGTCCGCCAAAAACATCAGCAAACCACTGGCCCGGTTTTTCACCCGTTCCCACCGGGATAAGACTGCCCACGATATTTCGGACCATGTGGTAAAGGAAGGCATTGGCGGTAATATCGATACTGATGACATCTTCCTGTCTACTCACGTCGATCGCTGTCACTTCACGGATCGCATGCTGGGCGGAACAGCCTGCCGAGCGAAAGGCGCTGAAATCGTGCCTGCCATGCAAAACCTGTGCAGCCCCATGCATCCGCTCTGCATCGAGAAGCTCCCGGCACCAGCCATACTGGGAAACGCCGATTGCCGGACCCACCCAACGGTTCAAAATACGGTATTGATAGCTTCTGGAAAATGCGCCAAAGCGCGCGTGAAAACTGTCTTCCACCGCACGCACCCATAAAACCCTGACCGAAGCAGGCAGGTTTGAATTGATACCAAGCACCCATTGTCTTTCCGAGCGCTCGGACGGACTGTCAAAATGGGCCACCTGGCCACGCGCGTGCACACCGGTATCCGTTCTTCCTGCGCAAATGACTGTCACTGGATGGTTGGCAACTGCTGCAATTGCTTTTTCAATGCTTTGTTGGACCGAAGGTGCATGGCTTTGCCGTTGCCAACCGCAAAATCCGGCACCATCGTATTCGATTCCGAGTGCATAACGCATGAATTAGACCTGTTTGGAAGAGACCGCTTAAAGCCAGGCTCAAGTGCTCCGCTTATCGAAATTTCGAAATGGAATCACTCAGAGTTCATCCAGCATTTGACGGGCCTCCGCTTTTTGAGCCTCACTGCCAATCTTGATGACCTCGTCGAGCATTGACTTTGACGCCTCCTTATCACCGAGGGATAAATAGGCACGTGCCAGATCGAGCTTGATCTCAGGATCTTCTTCCCGATCTTCGTCTTCCCGATCCTCATCTTCCCAATCTTCGCCTTCTTGATCAACACCTTCCTGATCAACATCTTCCTGACCGAAATCTGCAGCCGGCCCGGATTCGGTATCCTGAGACACTTCTGGTGTCTGCAGCACCACTGTCGGCCCTTCGTCTTCCTGCGTAGTCTGAATTTGCGGGAACTCTTTAAATTCAGGCTCAGGCTTCAGCTCTGGCTCCGGCTCTGGTTCCGTCTCCGGCTCTGGCTCTGGCTCCGGTATGGATTGCACAACCGTTTTGCCTTCATCGCCGCTACTATCCAACGTACGCAGGATATCCTCTGCATCATCGGCGATGGCCTGCACCTCTGAAGCTCTTTGTGTAGTGAGCAGACCCATGCTTCTGCGCCGCAGACCCCAAACGATCAACGCGATCACAACGATTGCAACACCCCCGATCAGGGCTGTCTTGCCGGCATACCAGGCTTGTTTCTCTCCACCGGGTGTGATTGCCAACGGTGGTTCAGGCTGCCCGGCAGCACGATCCTGCGCAAGCTTGGACTCCATGCTTGCCAACCCTGAATCTGTGACCGCGACAGCTTCTTCCTCACGCAGCCTGGCTTCGGCCTCAAGTTCCTGGATGCGATCCGCCAGGTAGGTGTTTTCCTGCCGCGCATTAACCAGTTCTTCCTCGGTGCGGGACAGTTCTTCCTTCAAGGATTCAACAGCAACGTCCTCCTCCGCTACCTGTTCCGAAGGCGCAGAATCCTGATCTTCGTCTAACGCCGGCGGCACCAGTTCGAGATAGCCCTCTTCCTCTTCCAACTCGGGTTCGGGCGCCTCCGCAGCTGCCGATGCCTGGTAATCGCCGCTATCAGCGACGGTCGGAGTAGTGAAATCAGGCGCTACCGAACGAGTGCCGGTACGCAATTCTTCTTCCTGCCTCAGGACCTCAAGCATCGCCTGTCTCGAGGTCAGTTCACCCAGTTCACTGAATGCCGGTAAACGCAGGATGGCACCACTTTTGAGCGAGTTTATGTTGTCCTTGATAAAGGCTTCCGGATTTTTACGCTGCAGGGCAAGCATGGCCTGGTTGATAGAGTAGCCACTGCCCTTACTATATTCCCGGGCAATCCCCCACAGTGTTTCACCGCGAGCGACCGGACCGTAAACCTCGCCCTCGGAAGGACTCTCGGTTGCCGGTTCCTGTTCCTCTGCCGGTTCTTTGCTTTGCTCTGCGGTCTGCCCTGAGCTTAAATCTTCCGCAGCTGAATCCGTGGGTTTTTCTGCGCCTGATCCTGGTGTTTCCAGTGCAGGCTCAGGTGTTGCAACTTTTTCCGGCCCGGGCGCAGGGGTTTTCTGAATAGCCGCTATGGGAGGTGCCTTGCTTTCCACCGGTGGTGCAGAGACCGGCGCGGGTTTGACGACAACCGGCGGGGCGGGCGAATCGATCGTTGGGGGATCCAGGAACAATGTATATTCACGCAACATTCTTCCACTGGCCCAGACGACTTCTACCAGCACCTGCACAACCGGTTCGCCGACCCTGAGGGAACTGGTGACATGAATATAGGGTCGGGCCACATCCGTGACCAGTTCGAATTCCAATGGTACGGTGATCGCGGTACGACTCAAGCCCAGCAATTCGAAGTCATCCGCAGATGCAAGGCCGGCGGTTATGCTTTGTAATTCCTCATTGGACTGGCTGATGAGTTCAATCCTGACATCCAGTGGCTGATCCAGGTACGACTCAACAACCGCCCCGCCAAGGCCCAGAGCCAGCAACGCAGGACTGAAAAGACTCAGAACGGCAAATATTGTCCAGTGGATTCTTTTATTCATGGTTTCCCCGTCACTCCCTGACTGTCAGCCTATTGTTTTCAACACCGACAGTCATGAGTGTACTTTTGCTGACATCATGTTTCCACTGGCATTTCGCCCGTGACCATCATTTTTAGTATTTGGACCGCGTTTAATGCGGCGCCTTTCCTGACATTATCACTTACTACCCACATATTTATGCCACGCGGATGAGTGTAATCACGCCGCAGCCTGCTGACATACGTGTCGTTCTTGCCAGCAGCATGTGTCACCGCGGTAACCTGTGCTTTCGCATCGGTATCTTCGACCAACACCAGGCCCGCTGCCTTGTGCATCGCTTCACGAACGGCCTCCATACTGACATCCCGGGCAGTTTCCAGGTGTACGGCTTCGGAGTGACCATAAAATACCGGCACCCGCACCGCGGTTGCGTTGACAGCAATCGAGTCGTCACGCAGGATCTTACGCGTTTCCCAATGCAGTTTCATTTCTTCACGGGTGTAATCATTGTCCTGCATGGTGTCAATGACCGGAATACAGTTAAAAGCAATCGGCAGCGGAAATACGGATGGTGTGACCTCCTTGAAACTGAGACGGTCCATGGTCTGGCGTGCCAGTTCTTCCAGACCTTCACTGCCGGCACCGGAAACTGACTGGTAAGTTGCAACGTTAATACGGCTAATACCGGCGATTGCATGAATCGGAGCGATTGCGATCAGCATCTGGATGGTTGAACAATTCGGGTTGGCGATGATGCTGCCAGGTTTTAGGTCTTTGAGAAGATCGCCATTTATTTCCGGTACAACCAACGGAATCTCATCGTCAAGCCGGAAAGCGGAAGTATTGTCGATAACCGTGCAGCCTGCCTTTGCCGCCCGTGGGGCATACTTCAGACTAATGCCGGCACCGGCCGAAAACAGTGCGAAGTCCATCCCGGTGAAATCAAAATCGTCCAGCACTTCCACCGGCAATTTTCGATGACCAAAATCTAGTGTTTTACCCAGTGATTTCTCACTGGCAACTGCATGTACATTGGCATCCTTGTATCCGAATTCTGCAAGAATGGTCAGCATGGCCTCACCCACGGCGCCAGTTGCGCCAACCACTGCTATGTTTAATTTTTTACTCATTGCCAGTCTAAGTCCTCTATATCATCCGTTCTGTGCGCGTTGTCTGAGCACATGATCCATTAGTACGAGTGCCAGCATGGCCTCGACAATTGGCGTCGCCCTGATGCCCACACAGGGATCGTGGCGGCCCTTGGTAATCACTTCCACGGCATTGCCATTGATATCCACACTCCTGCACGGGATACGCAGGCTGGATGCCGGTTTGAAAGCCACACTTACCAGCACATCCTGACCACTGGATATACCACCCAGAATACCACCGGCATGATTACTCAAAAAACCATCGGGTGTAATCTCGTCCCGGTGTTCGGTCCCCAGTTGCTCAACACAATCAAAACCTGCGCCAATCTCCACCGCCTTGGCCGCGTTGATACCCATCATCGCCGATGCCAGGTCTGCGTCAAGTTTGCCATATACGGGCTCGCCGAGACCGGCCGGCACATTACGCGCCACCGCCGATATCCTTGCACCACAGGAATCGCCGGATTTTCGCAAACTGTCCATGTAACTTTCAAGTTCACCAAGAACACTGGCGTCCGGGCTGAAAAATGGGTTATTTTCAATGCTGCCCATGTCCATGACATTGTCAGTTCTAATGGGACCCAGTTGGGCCAGCCAGCCCTGGATTTCAATTCCCAATTGTTCGTTCAGGTATTTCCGGGCGATAGCACCTGCCGCAACCCGCATGGTGGTTTCACGTGCGGACGAACGTCCGCCGCCGCGATAATCACGGAAACCGTATTTTTTCCAGTAGGTGAAATCCGCGTGCCCCGGCCGGAATTTCTCCGCAATGTCGGTATAATCCTTTGAACGGGCATCGGTGTTTTCAATAACAAGAGCAATAGGATGGCCGGTCGTACGTCCTTCAAACACACCCGAAAGTAGCTGTACCTCGTCTTTTTCCCTACGCTGCGAGGTATGTCTGCTCTTGCCGGTCGCGCGCCGTTTCAGTTCCCCTTCTATGTAGGCGGCATCGATTTCCAGTCCCGGCGGACAGCCATCAACGATGCATCCGATCGCAGGACCATGACTTTCACCGAAGGTCGTCATCCTGAATAGACGTCCGAAGGTATTATCAGACATTGTTCCGTTGCTCCATTACAGCCTGCACATCAGGCTGACATGCAATTAATTGATCATACTCCAGCAGGAATATCCCGTCTCCGCCTGCGTGAAAATCCAGCCAGAAAAATGGCAGGCGGGGTAATAATTCCTGCAATGTCTCCGCACTTTCACCGACCTCCACAATCAGGATACCCTGTGGTTTCAAATACCCCGGTGCAGCATCCAATATTTTCAGCACAATATCCAGTCCGTCTTCGCCGCAGACCAGTCCTGCGGTAGGCTCGGCCCGGTACTCCGCCGGTAACTGTTCAAATACTGCGGCGGATACATACGGCGGATTGCTGACAATCAGGTCATAGGCCGTCTTGTCGAGTACGGAAAAGAGATCAGATCGTATCAGCCGCACGCGTTCACTGACCGCATGACGTTGAACATTTTGAGAAGCGATTGTCAATGCCTCATCCGAGATATCAACGGCGTCAACAGTGCACTCAGGCATCGCTACAGCCATTGCAATGGCTATGCAGCCGCCACCGGTACACATGTCCAGAAGCCTGGCCCCTTCATTTAAATCCAGCCAGGGCGAAAATTTTTCCGGTATTAGCTCCGCCAGAGGAGAGCGTGGAATCAAAACCTGCGGGGTAACAATAAAATCCAGCCCGCAGAAACGCGCCTCACCCGTCAGGTAAGCCAATGGGCAGCGCTCACTTATCCTGCGGGAGAGCAGAGACTTAAGCTCATGCTGCTGCACATCCGTGAGTACCACATGCCAGTCTTGATAGCTCCCATCCAGGGGTTTCTTCAGCACATGCAGAAGCATCCAGGCAGCCTCATCATGGGCATTGTCGGTGCCATGCCCGAAGAACAGGCCCGCACGCTTCATTTCACCGGCGCAAAACTCAAGCCAGTTTTCGGCAGTTTGCATAAAAGTCCTGTTGAATCTGTAAATCCATGGTGCAATATATGGGCTAATTGACCCGACAGGCATTATAGTTGACTGTCATTAACGTCGTCAGATTCTTCGCACCCATAGGTTTGCAGAATGAAATCAGTCATTGAGCGCATACTTGCAGGCTTTCAGTATATCCTGCCACAGCATTTCCTGTCCCGCATCGTTTACGCCCTGATGCGCTGCGAAACCAGGTGGGTCAAAAACCTGCTGATCAGCCTGATTAGCCGGATCGCCGGGATCAATTACGACGAGGCACTTTCACCCGACCCGGCTGACTACGTCAGCTTCAACGCCTGGTTCACACGCGCTCTCAAACCCGGTGTGAGAACCTTTGACCCGGACCCGAAGGCGTTTCTTTCACCCTGTGACGGCAGGATCAGCGAAACCGGTTCGCTACAGGAAAACCGAATTTTACAGGCCAAGGGCAAAGACTATTCACTGCAGGATCTGCTAGCCGACGACCCCGTCTGTCAACAGCTTGCCGGTGGCTACTTCTCCACTATCTACCTGTCACCCAAGGACTATCACCGTATCCACATGCCCCTGGGCGGTCGTCTGAAACGAATGATCCACGTACCCGGCAGGTTGTTTTCTGTTGCCCCCTACACGGTTCGACAGGTGCCGCGTCTATTCGCCCGCAATGAACGCGTCATATCCATTTTTGAAACCGATTCAGGGCCGATGGTGATGGTGCTTGTTGGTGCAATGCTGGTTTCCAGCACGGAAACGGTCTGGGCTGGTGAAGTGACACCTACAAAGAATAAGGAAGTAACCGTTACAGACTACCCTGATGGAGATATCACACTGGCAAAAGGTGATGAGATGGGACGATTCAATATGGGATCTACGGTCATTCTTTTGATGCCACCAGGCGCGTTAAAAAGCCTTGTTGACCTGGGTGCAGGCAATGCGGTCAAGCTTGGGCAGCGATTAGGAGTCGTTTGAAAGTCCGGGCCAGGTGACCGCGGCGCTGCCAGTATCCCCCTCAGAGACACGCCGCGATCGGATAGCAATACTTAACGGGCTCACCAACCGCATTGACGACCTTGATTCTGCTCATCCAGCCAGGCTTTCAACGGTGCGAAGTAGTCAAGCATGGCGGTTGCATCCATGTCCCGTTGCCCGGTCAGGGCTTCCAGTTCGTCCGGCCACGGTTTGCTCCGACCCATTTCCAGCATGGCATTCAGACGTTCACCGGCCTGCTTGTTACCGTAAATTGAACAACGGTGGATCGGGCCTTCATCACCGGCTATTTCACATAGCGCACGGTGAAATTGAAACTGTAAAATGCGTGCCAGGAAATACCTCGTATACGGTGTATTTCCGGGCACGTGGAACTTGGCTCCCGCATCGAATGCATCAGCGGGTCGTTCGTTTGGCGCTTTGACACCCTGGTATTTTTCGCGTAACTGCCACCATAACTCGTTATAGCCTTCAGGACCGGCTTCACCGGCAAATACCTGCCAGCGCCATTGATCCACCATCAGGCCAAACGGCAGGAATGCGATACCTTCCAACGCCCGTTTCATTAGCAGGGGAATATCACCGGAGGCATCCGGAACGGTCTCAATCAGACCGATCTTTTGCAGGTACTCGGGTGTGATGGAAAGTGCGATTGTGTCACCCACTGCTTCGTGGAAACCATCATTTGCACCTGAACGGTAAAAGTAATTTTCTTTGTTATAGGCGCGTTGATAGTAATTATGCCCGAGCTCATGATGAATGGTTTTAAAGTCTTCGGCGTTCACCTTGATGCACATCTTGATACGAAGATCATCTTTTTCATCCACATCCCAGGCAGAGGCGTGGCAGACGACTTCCCGGTCTTGCGGCTTGACGAACAGGGATCGCTCCCAAAAGGTCTCCGGCAACTTTTCAAAGCCAAGTGAACTGAAAAACGCCTCACCCGTCTGCACCATCCTGATGGCATCAAAGCCCTGTTCATTCAAAATTGCCGTCAGGTCATAGGAGGATGCAGTCTCCTCGGGTGCCACCAGGGGGTAAATGTTGCTCCAGTCCTGCGCCCACATATTTCCGAGTAAATGCGCCGGAATCGGGCCATTTGGAGGAACCAGGTCAGTACCATACTGTTCTCCGAGTTTTGCCCTTACATGGCAGTGCAGCGCCTCGTAGAGTGGTTTTACTTCACCCCACAGACGATCGAGCTCCGCCGGAAAATCTTCGGGCGGCATATCGTATGCTGAACGCCACATCGAACCGAGGTCAGAAAAACCCAGCTCAGTGGCACCCTCGTTGGCCAATTCAACCTGGCGTGCGTACAGGTCTTTCATCGGCGGGGACACCTGCCTCCAGCCATTCCAGGCTTCCAGCAAGGCGTCGGGATCGCGGGATTCTGCCATGATGTCACTCAGATGCCCTAGATCAAGGCACTCACCGTCAGCATAACAGTACTCTCCCTTGCCATACATACCACCCAATTTGGCCCCGATCTCTGACTGCTCCGCCGTTTTGGCCGCATCACTTGGTGCCGGAATGGTGATCCCGCTACGCAGGATATTCAGCTTGCGCCGGGTGTCATCATCAATATCTGCAATCCCGTAATACCTGGCTGCCTCGACGGCCAGTTCCACCTGCTTTGCAGTAAACTTCCTGGTGGCCAGCGCCGCCAGCATCTCGGTATCGGAAGTAATGAAATTACTGTAAACCCAGGCCATACGCTCGTTTTCCGCCAATAATTCGGCCAATTGGATCTCGGATTGAGCGAGAAACTCAACGGCATCATTCGCGGTTAATTCGCCGGCCCCGGCCGTTACGGCGGGTGCCGCATCATCCGTCTGCTTACAGGCAAACAATACCAATGGTAATAACAATACCAAGAAATACCGGAGCGTCTTAAACATTATGGGATACCTTTTTCAATTTAGATTCAAAGACTGAATGCCCTGTCTGCATATTTCAGGGGCAAGGCGCCTGACTGATCCATTTCTGGTCTTCAATCCAGCAGTTATCTACGAAACGATCTCGTAACAGGGGCTATAGGTTGTGCCGGGTAATTTCATACGCCGTTGCCTGATAAACGACGCCAGCAAACCGTCAAGCGCCTGCATGATTTCTTTTTCGCCGTTGATTTTGAACGGACCCTGTTGACGTACAGACTTTATCGTGTCCGTTTTTACGTTACCCGCAACAATACCGGAAAACGCACGACGCAGATTAGCCGCCAATAAATGCCTGGGCTGGTCCCTGTGCAAAACAAGGGCCGCCATATTTTCATGGCTGGGATCGAATGGTTGCTGGAATTCCGCCTGGATCTGCAGCAGCCAGTTAAAATAATAGGCGTCCTTGTGTTCCTTGCGATAATTTCTGACCAGGATCATACCTGACATCATGGTCTGGGCAACTTTTTCCGGATCATTGATAATAATCTGGTATTTTGCCCGCGCCTCTTCACCCAGGGTCAGACCGATAAAGGCGTCGATCTGTTCAAAATATGCTGCAGATTCAGCCGGTCCGGTAAGCACGAATGGAAACGGCATGTCAGCATTCGCCGGATTGAGCAGAACGCCTATAAGAAAAAGTATTTCCTCCGCAGTTCCGACGCCGCCGGGGAACACAACCACACCATGACCCAGGCGCACAAAGGCTTCCAGGCGCTTTTCAATATCCGGCATGATAACCAGTTGATTTACGATGGGATTGGGCGATTCGGCGGCGATGATACCCGGTTCGGAGATGCCGATATAGCTGCCGTTTGATACACGTTGCTTGGCGTGGGCAATGGCGGCCCCTTTCATCGGACCCTTCATCGCACCCGGTCCGCAACCCGTGCAGATGTTCAACTTGCGCAGACCGGTTTCATAGCCTACTTTTTTTGTATAGTCGTATTCAACGCGCTCTATGGCATGCCCACCCCAAAAAACGACCACGTCAGGTTCCCGCGCCGGATTCATGGTTTTTGCATTACGCAAAATTTCAAAAACCGCGTTGGTAATACCTTCCTGGCTTTCCAGGTTGGTGGACGGACGGCCGCTGATTTCCGTATCAAAATAGACCAGGTCACGGATGACTGCGGACAGGAGTTCCCGCACGCCCTGGATCATGATGCCATCGACAAAGGCGGAACCTGGCGCGTTGCTTAACTCCAATCGGATACCACGATTGACCTGCTGTATTTCTATCTGAAAATCTTTATGAAGGGTCAGCAGTTCTTCCGCGTCATCGCTTTCATTGCCACTATTGAGTACCGCCAGCGCGCAACGGCGCAGTAACTCGCCAAGCGCGCCACGACTGGCGTCACGCAAGCGTTCAACTTCCATGCGGCTTAGCATGGTCAATATTCCAGCCGGGTAAATCCGGGCGCTTATAGGTTCAGCAGACAAAGCAAACTCCGATTATTGCAAAATAAACATTACCCCGGTATCTAACCGGGTTTAACACCATGCCACGGGATCAAACCCGGGTCTATCATGGAAAAAGAGAGGCCAGCTATTAGCTGGCCTCCCGGTCACTCCCCCAAGTGTATATCAGGCAAACATCAGTTGAACTGGTAACGAATACCCAGCTGAATACGCCATACCGAGTCATCCACATCATAGAAAGTCGGGTTGTAGCCCGGCGCGCTGACGTTATTATTACCCGGGTTGAAGTTTGAATAAATATACTGGGAACCATCGGCGCTGAGTGCCGCATCCAGCACCGGCAAACCTTCCTGTACATCACCCGTGGCGTAATATTTTTGCAAACCTTTACTGTCTGATAACAGGTTCAGGAAGTTCTCGATATCAAAGAAGAATACCAGGCGATGATTGAATTTCGGCAACGGTATTTCCTGTGATATACGTATATCCATATCTGTATTCCAGGGTTGCTCAAAGCCGTTCTTCGGTGAAATCTTACCAGCATACTTGTCCAGACCCTTACGTGCCATCCAGTCAAAGAAATCCTGGGTGGTACCCTGTGCGTCCAACTTACTGAAGTCAACGAGGGGATCGTTAGGACCCGTTGGTACGTAGAACAGGTTGCGCTCTTCGTTGTCAGAATCACCAAACACGAGGGTCGGTGTATTGTTGTCATAGACATAACTGAACGGATTGCCGGAATAGCTGCGCATGAATATACCAATGGATGTCGCCTGGTCTTCCCAGAAGTAATGCTTGAAAGTTGCTCCCAGGACGATATTGTTCTTGGTAGCCCATACCGCCGGGCCGATCTTGGTACGGTTGATTACGGCAACGGCGACCTCTTCAAAACTCGAGGTATCCGTGGAACTGTTAACCGGGTTACCAACCTGGGCGTTGGTGTAGGCATAACCGAGACGCAGGTCAAGTGAAGATTTCTGACCGATATCCCAGTGCTTGCTGCCCTGTATCGATATGGATGTGGTCGTACCGTTGGGTCCGTTGGTCATCAGGATATCCTGATCGTCACTACCCGCATTGCAAGCCGTGGTGACGTTATCAAAGCCTTTACCCGGGCCGGCAAAAACAGCATTACAACCGGGACGTAATGGATCAACCGCCATAAATTTAGGACGACCGTCCGGTAGCCAGATCAGATCACCGTTGGCATCAACCGCCTGTGTGAGCGTCAGGTCCAGCCAGTCGACAGCGTTCTTGGCTTTGCTGTAGATAACATCAAAGTTGACATCCCACCCGTCCCAAAAACTGATTGACGATTCGGTGAAAAGGCTCAGGCCAATGTTCCAGCGGTTCTGGGCAGGCAACTTGAAATCGGGATCAACCGCGGTGGCACGACCGGTGTTCAGAGTCGCCTCAGCAATCTGCTGTGCGATAATGCAGGGCGGAACACCCTGGAACGAACCTGAACTCAAAACGTTATAATCTGCGGCGGTGCAAGGCGCACGGTCTGAGTAGCCATTACCGATGGCTCCACCAAAGTTCTGGTATGAGTTGGCAAAATGAACCGTTGGATCACCACCGGAGAATATACCAAAGCCTGCACGCAACTGCATTGCGCCCCATGCATCCCAGGGCATTTCATAGGTCAGGCCAATTCTCGGTTGAAGGATGTCGAGGCCGTCAAATGCCTGGGTATTTTTGAACCCGTACCTGGCCTCCCAAACCGGATTTTCTACCGGAAGGTCGTTGGAAGTATACCAGTCATAACGCAGACCACCGGTAACGGTCAGGCGATCATTAACTGTCCACACATCCTGCAAATAAACGGTGTTAACGTCACGTTTGAAAGCAGCAGCCGCGTCATTGATATCGCCGGTATAAGAACCGGCACCGGTGATACCTGGAGTGAAACGGTCGATATCGCTGACGATGCCAGCTTCAAGATCATCTATCGATGCAAAATTAAACGTGCCGGTGGCATCGGTGACAAACAGGTTAAAGACATCAAGCCGATCCAGCTCATAACCACCGGTTATCCTGTGCTCATTCACCTCATAGGTGCCGGCAAACTTGTACTGTTCCAGTGTGTAATCCAACTCGTTGGCGCTGCGGAATGTTCCGGGCCCGCTGGTCATGATGGCATTGCCATTCTGAAATACGGTGATGCGCGGTATATTATTATCCTGCGCTTCACCACCACCTACCGGTCCCTGGATATCCTGAACATCTACTTTGGACGCACGTACCTCTGTTGAAAACCTGTCTGTCCAGTTTGAATACAGACGTACGGAGTACGATTTCGAATCGGTTCCCTGGAGCTCGAAGTTGTCGGAAAGAGTAAAGCCGTCAAAGCCGTAATCGTCTTCGTCCTGGGCTATTTCCTCCAGTCTTGTATAGGTGGCCTCAACACGGTGATTATCGTTAATATTCCAGTCAAGACGGGCAAATGTACGCTCGCTGTTTTTAGGCAGGGTACGAACAATGGTACCGGGATCCCGGCCGTACGTGCTTTTCAGAATATTCGCGATTCTGTTGACACTGGCTTCATCCAGGTACTGCTCGTTGGAAAAATCACAACCGATACAGCCATTGTTTTGTGTACCGCCCTCATCGGTTTTTTCATAGGCACCGTAGAAGAATAATTTGTCCTTGATGATCGGTCCGCCAACTTCGAAACCCCAGTCGGTGTCTTCGAATGGCTCCGTAATAACTTTATTGCCATCGATTGAATCACCAGTCAAATCCTGATCGTTGTAAAGGTAAAAGGCCGAGCCGAAGAATTCATTTCCACCCGATTTCGTAACAACGTTGATCATACAACCGGTGAACTGGCCATAGGCCACATCAATCGGTGAAAACTCTACCGATGCCGACCGCATGGCATCGTAGGGAATCACAAACGAGGCGCGGGCTGCGTTACCCGAAGCATTCAGACCAAAACCATCAGCAGCGCGCACACCATCAACGGTGGTCGAGTTTGATTTTACACTGCCACCCAGGCAGGAAACGCCAAAACCGTTACCACCGGCGGCGCGTTGAACATTGACGCGCGGATCGAGCCGGATGATATCGCGTACGTTACGGGTGATCGTGGGCATGGCATTAATTTCTTCGAAACTGAAACTGGAACTTGGTCCAATTGCAAGGTCTGCCACTGCAACTGAAGCGGACGCCACAACAATGACCTCTTCAAGAGCTCCCTGATCCTCCATCGTGATATCGAACACGGATGCGCCTGAAATCTTTGTATAGACATCAGTGACGGTGGTACTCCGATAATTGTCAGCAACGACCGCGATTGTGTACGGACCGCCTACGATCAGGTCGCGGGCTGTGAAAATACCGTTGTCATTCGACTTGACTACCCTGGAAGTGCCGGAACGGGTATCAGTGATGGTCACCGTTGCCCCTATAACCGGTTGCTGGTCAGGTGTGTTCAATGTACCAAGAATGGTACCGGTGGTCTGCTGAGCGATAACTGAAAATGGAAGGGTGATAATTAATAGGAATATCAGGAAAGCAAATGAGTTTCGGGTTCTTTTATACATTGGTTTGTCCACCTGTAAATCATCAAGGAATTGTTGAATTTCAGGGAGTCAGGAAGAGGTTCAATTGTTTTGTCTGATTTGAATTCAAATTACAATGATTCCAACTGGACAAACGATCAGGCCCCTGCAAACACTGCCTCCTTCACATTACTCTTGTAATGATCGGGGCGATTGTAGCAAGGATTTATTACAAAATCTTAACAATTGACGATATTTTTTCGATTGGATGTCCAGCAATTTGTAGCTTGTCACTCTATGTGATTGTTGGCTGGTGTATTTTCCGCTTGCGGCATTCAAATAAAGTTTCATACAGCAGGACAAAGGACGCTAACTGAGTCTTTCAAAGCGCGCCCCGCGCGGTTAGAATACGCGCCTTAGTCGGGGTGTAGCTCAGCCTGGTAGAGCACCACGTTCGGGACGTGGGGGTCGTGAGTTCGAATCTCGCCACCCCGACCAATATTCGCGACGTCACCACCCGGGTGACGTCTCAAACTGGCAGGACCTGGTTTTACAGGTCCGGCTTGTCCTCCATATCCAGTGCAGTAGCGATTTCACTCAAAGCCATGGGGTCATCGATGGTCGCCGGCATCTTGTAGTGCTTGCCGTCAGCGATATTGCGCATCGTACCCCTGAGTATCTTGCCTGAACGGGTCTTTGGTAAACGTGGCACGATGTAGATATCGCGGGGTGTCGCGATCGGCCCCACCAGCGTGCGCACCGTGTCGATCAGGCTCTTCTTCAGTTCCGAGCTATCGACCTTTGAGCCACTGTTGAGCACCACGAACCCCAATGGCATTTCTCCTTTCAGCTTGTCTTCGACACCGATGACAGCGCACTCGGCAACATCGGGATGGGACGCCAATGCCTCTTCCAACGCTCCGGTCGAAAGACGGTGACCGGCCACATTGATGACATCATCAATTCGGCTCATTACCCATAAATACCCTTGTTCATCCATCACACCGGCGTCGCCGGTCAGGTAATAGCCGTCAAACCGTGACAGGCAGGCATCGTAAAAACGTTGCCGGTTGCCCCACAAGGTATTCAGACAACCGGGTGGCAAGGGCAGTTTGACCATGATGTAACCGGATTGGCCCCGGGGCAATTCTTTGCCCTCATCATCAAGCACCCTGATGTCATAACCCGGCACAGCCACCGTGGGTGAACCTGCCTTGACCGGCAGGTATTCCACACCCATCGGGTTGGCCGCCATCGGCCAGCCACTTTCCGTTTGCCACCAGTGGTCGATCACCGGTACTTTGAGTTGGGTTTCCGCCCAGTGCAGGGTGTCCGGATCACAACGTTCACCTGCCAGGTAAAGGGCTTTCAGGCTGCTGATATCGTACTGTTTGAGAAGTTCTCCTGACGAGTCTTCGCGACGGATCGCGCGGAAAGCCGTCGGTGCAGTAAACAGGCAATTTACCTTGTGCTGCTCGATGACACGCCAGAATGCACCCGCATCCGGCGTACCCACCGGTTTGCCCTCGTACAGGATGGTAGTA
>Ga0210074_1000180_pt1 | contig 24709 bp, 19 predicted proteins | sample China_Galinas_Co_FD_184860 | JGI IMG/M metagenome (GOLD analysis project Ga0210074, IMG submission 184860) | Wetland microbial communities from San Francisco Bay, California, USA, that impact long-term carbon sequestration -... | ecosystem: Environmental > Aquatic > Marine > Wetlands ... | reverse complement strand
TTTTTTTATAACGATCAATGTCGTTTTGTGGTGCAAAGAAATTTGGATCGTCTGTATTTCTAAATTGCCAGGTAACGAAATTTACTGATGATAATGAGTCTTCAAAACCTGATGGATAATAATTTGAAATAGTTGGTTCGGAGCCTAAAAATTGGATTCCAATATAGCTGTCAGAAAATCCTAAGTCCCCTGCAGCATCAAATTCGTAAGCAATTTTAATTGAATCGTTATATCCGTTACCGCCTTTATTAAAAAATGCACTTCCTGAAGGCCTGCCGGTAATTTTTGTATTTCGAACAACAGTGTCAGTCCATAATCCTACAAATACGCTATCAAGATATTTTTGGTTTACATTTTTTATCCAGTAATTAAAAATCACAAAGAAATCTGCAAAAGGAAAATTCCAGGCATAAGATTCACCATGAATTGAAAGCCCGAGTGGTGAATGATCGGTTATTGGTTCACCGTTCTCAAGAACTCTGTTTGTATCTACGAAATCGAGTAAAAAATCCTGATGAGAAATAGCATACGGACTGTAATATCTTGAATCATATAATGAGGAACGTTCAAGAACAAAATTACCCAGGGCGTTTGTATATTCGAAACCGCCGCCGCGTCCAGCAACTGAGGAAGCATCAACTGCACCCGTAGTAACAAATGGACCAACTTTACCCTGCCCCAATGAATCATTTGCTATAAATCCACCAATCCACAAGCCACCATCAAAAATATGTTCTATTCCGCTGCCGAGTGGATATTCACAGCTTGGTTGGTCAGGCCAAAGAACAAACCCATTTCCATAAGTTCCAAAATTGGTAACCGTAATCCCAATGTTGCCAACATTAGTAGACTTACTGTTATCATCGTTAAGAATTTTGGGAAATGATTTATCTTCATCACCCGGATTTATGATGAAGGCACAAAAAATCAGGGAGAGATATAAAATCCGGTGGTGTAATTTCATCAGTTAAAAAAAAGTAAAAATATTCTTAGTTAAATTCCTGAGTTGCCCTTAAACACGTCGTTAAAATACGAATAAAAATTAACTGTGTAAATAAAGGAAATGTTAATATTTATTTTAAGGCAATTCTTTGTGCGGTCTGAAAAAATATCCTCAATATGAGATAAGTTAATAAAAAGCTAGAATTATTTTAATAGAACCTATCCGCCAAAGCTTTAGCGTAGGAGGATCATCTTTTTTGTCTCGACAAAATTTCCTGCTCTAAGCTGATAGAAATAGGTTCCACTTGGTAGATTGATTCCATCGAATGTCAGTTCATATTCTCCAGCAGAAATTTCTTCATTTACCAGTATTAAATTTTCATTCCCTAATAAATCATATATCTTCAATGAGACAAATCCAGCATCCGAGATCCGAAATCTAATATTGGTAGTTGGGTTAAACGGATTTGGATAATTTTGATAAAGAATGAAATCAGCAGGAAGAATCCCATCATCCGCAATAATACCGTTTGGAATAGCCGGAAAAAAGTAGACAAGCATTTTGTCAATTGTAGCTCTCCACAATCCCCAACTATGTCCTTCCGGTCTTTCGAGCCAATCTAATTCATAATTTGTCAAAATTAAATAATCTCGTAATGATCTCATATTTTGAGTGAGACTTCCTTCATATGTTCCCCAGATAGAACTCCATTTAATATTTTTTATTGGACCGTTTAATATCAAATTATAAGCTTCATAGCCGTTCGGCTGTAAGGCTCCTGAGTGAAGTCCGCATAATCCAAATACTTCCGGATGATTGTAGCTGATAAGTGCGGAAATATTTCCACCATAAGAATCACCAAGGACTAATCTTTCTTTTGGATCCATTATAGTTTTATATAGGGAATCAATGTAAGGGACAAGTTCATTTACAAAAAATAACCTGTATTGATTTCTAAGTGAGAATGCATATTCTTCATTTCTATTATTCGGTTTTACAAATACAGCAATCACGGGTTGTATCTTTGAACTATCAAGTAAGTTATCAATCACATTTACGGCTCTACCTAAACTTATATATTCTGAGCCGTCCTGGAAATAAACTGATGGATATGTTGTTGAGGAGATAGAATCGTAACCTGGTGGTAAATAAATACTAAGCTGGTAATTCGTTCCAACAATAGAACTGAAGAAAGTTTTGGTCACCAAAGTACCATGTGCAATATTCGGATTGTAATTTATTTCCCACGGCTGAACATAAAGCGGCATCAATAGCTCTGAGTTAGGACCAAAACCTCCCTGGCAAATATTTGGGTTCTCAGGATCGAGAATCCAGTTAGTTCCATTTAAAACAAATTTATAATCGAGTCTTGCATCTAATTCAAAATTTTCTGATCTGTACCAGAAATTTGTCTGGCTGAGGTGAGTCATTGGCCAGGCTGATGTACTCCATCCATTAAAATCTCCGGGGACAGATATAGAACTCGGTGTTCCCAAATAAATAAAATTAGCCGTTGAGTCTTCAATAAAAGGAATGCCCTGAGTTCTTGCATAAGTCATAAAGCTATCTACAGTAGCTTGCTTTACTACTGGGTCTCCGAGTGAATTTACATGATCGATGAATTGCTGGAATTGGGATTGAGCAAAAATAAATGATGTCGAGAAAATGAATAAAATGAGTAAAAGTTTTTTCATTATAAGGTTTAATTTATTATTAATAATACATTAACATAATTATAAGAAACAATGCTAATAATATTTATTAAATTCTTCAAACATCTAAAAATATATAGAAAGAATTAACGATGTTGTCCCGAACGCTAGTCCGTATCCTTTAATTTCTTGAACAATAGTAGCTGAACCATTTGTGTTTCTATGTCCTGCCTCATAATAGGCATTAAATAAGTGTTGACCAGATAAAGAAATTCTTTCGAATATCCAGTATTCAACTCCTAAACCAAAACCTAAATTATAGGAGTACGTAACATCTTCTTGTTCGTTGCTTGAATTATAGTATCTATAGTATTGGTTACGATAGCCGAATGAGAGGCGCGTTGAAAGATAAGGAGATAAGTCATCTGACATCGGAAAGTGATTTTCCATACCGATTCCAAGAATTAAATATTTGTTTTTCTCCAATCCGTTATCGATTTCATCCGATTCCAAATATTCCCTTTCAGAGATTGAACCTCCAATACTAGCGTTAAGTACAGTTGATTTTGAGACCCATAATCTTCCACCAACACCACCATAATAATTGCTAAGATTTAACCCGTTAAAGTTAAAACTCAGTGCTATCGTTTTATAATTATCATTCTCTTGTGCTAAAAGCAATGATGCAAATGAAGGGAAAATGAATAACATAAAGAACAAAAATGTTTTCATAAATTTACCCAGTGAATTGTTAGTTTTACAATTAAAACTTTAAGTTATTACAAAACTACAACAATTTTTTACTGATAGGAATATTGCAAATCAATAAATATTATCCAATTAAGTCTTACTATGCTTTATCAGAATTCAGTATACATTCATATGAAATAAAAAAGCCAGGACTTTCATCCCGGCTTTAAATCTAAATCACTATAATCTGTGTTTACTTTAATGGAATTTTACTTACATTTTCTTTCAACCATTCATCAAAGTTTTTCAACTCAGGATTTAGTGATTTGGAAAATTTCAAATCCCTTGCACCACAGAAGTATTCTTCAAAGTCGTGCTTGAACTGAAACATATTTCCGATATCATCAGCACCGGGAAAACCTAAGCCTCTGTAAACGTCAAATGGTACTGCATTATAACCAACCTCTTCACCAAGAGCTTTAGTTAAATATTCAGCCATCTGTTTACCGGTAAGATGTCCACCAGCAATTCCGATTTTCTTTCCAATAAATTCATTGCCTCTTTTGAAAATCTGGTAAGCAGATTTACCAATATCTTCAACTCCAATTCCCGGAAGTTTCCTATCTCCAAGAGGAAGGTTTACTGCTAATTTACCATTTTCACCTCTTGTAGGTCCCCAGCCAAAGGAAATCATATTTTCCCAGTAGCCACTCGTTAGTAGATAAGTTACAGGTAATTTTTGTTCAGCAAAATATTTTTCAGCTTCGCCCTTACTATCAAAGTGTGGAACCTTATACTTTTCTTGAAGTGTTGGCATCCTGTTATCACTTAATGGAATCCATTTGCGTGTGTCTTCCAGAGTTGACCAAATGACATGTTTTATCCCGATTTCCTTTGCCGCTTTAGCAATCATATTAACTTGTTCCTGCTCTTTATCAGCAGAAAAATGTTCCCAGAAGAAGGTCACTGCAAAAACACCGTAAGCACCTGTGAAAGCAGATTTCAGACTCTCATAGTTATCAACATCTGCTGCAACTACTTCAGCACCTAGTTCTTTTAAGGCTTTTGCTTTATCTGAATTTACATTTCTTGTTAATGCTCGTGCAGTAAATTCACTTGTTTTATCAGACATAATTGCACGAACCAATCCGCCGCCTTGTGCACCGGTTGCACCAAGTACAGCAATCACTTTTTTATCAGCCATAGTATCTCCTTAGTATTTTGTTAATGTAAATAAGTGTATTTAGAAAATATCTCTTGCGTGTGCGTCTGCATGGTAGGAACTTCGCACTAATGGTGAGGACTCAACAATTTTGAATCCCATTTTCAAACCTTCTTCTTTATACATTCTGAATTCTTCTGGTGTAACAAATCTATCAACGGGCAAATGAACTTTTGTCGGTTGAAGATACTGACCAATCGTCATTATTTCACAACCATGTTCATAAAGATCTTTCATCAAACCTAATACTTCTTCAGTTCTTTCTCCGATACCAACCATAATTCCGCTTTTTGTTTTTAGCCCTCTCGACTTTCCCGCAAAACGTGATCCCGCTTCGCTGGAAAACCACTTAATCAGGTTAAGACTTCTCTCATATTTAGCCTGTGGACGAACTGCGTGATACAATCTTTTTACGGTTTCAAGATTATGATTTAAAATATCTGGTGGATATTGCATAATTATTTCAAATGCTTTTCCGTCACCCTTGAAATCAGGAATAAGTATTTCCACTGTGCAATCTGGTTTCTCTTCTCTAACTAGTCTTACACACTCTTTGAAAATTGAAGCGCCACCATCTTCAAGTTCATCACGATTCACAGAAGTGATAACAGCGTGTCGTAAATTCAGTTGCTTAATTGCATCGACTACTCTTTTCGGTTCATCCAGATCAAGTTCATTAGGCATTCCCAATTTTACATTACAGAAACCGCAGCTTCGTGTGCAGGTATCACCGAGTATCATAAATGTGGCAGTACGATGATTCCAGCATTCAGCTATATTCGGACATCTGGCTTCTTCGCAAACTGTGTTGAGCTTATTATCGCGCATAAGATTGCGAACATCAGAGTAGTTATCACCTGTCGGTAATTTTACTTTCAGCCAGTCCGGTCTCTTCCCTAAAGGGACTTTAGCTTTTTCTATTTCTTCTTTGAATGCTTTTTGATGTTGGTTAATCATAATTTTTCATTTTGGTCAACCTTCGACAGGCTCAGGATGACACCAATTGACGTTTATTAAATATTACTCGGTTCAAAATTTTCTAAAGTATCTTTTACATACTTAAGGAATAATCCGCCGAGCATTCCATCTATTAGCCTATGATCGTGCGCAAGTGTTAAAGCCATAACAGGTCGTATTGCAATTGAATCAGTTTCATCAACAGTTACAACAACCGGTTTTTTAATAACAGCACCTACTCCAAGTATTGCAACTTCAGGCTGATTAATGATTGGGGTTCCGAAAACAGTCCCAAATACTCCGTAATTGGTAATAGTAAATGTTCCACCTGAAATATCATCCGGAGTAAGTTTTTTAGTTCTTGATTTGTGTGCGAGATCGTTTATTGCTTTTGCAAGTCCGATAAGATTCAACTGCTCTGCACTTTTTATATTTGGTACAATCAAACCAGTTGGTTCAATTGCAACTGCAATTCCCAGATTAACAAAACTTTTCTGGAGTATCGTATTGCCATCAATTGTAGAATTAATTAATGGATGAGACTTTATAGCTTTTACACAAGCATGCGCAATAAATGCCATGTAAGTAAGCTTTATTCCGTACTGCTCCTGAAATTCTTCTTTCTTTTGTTGAATAAAATTATGAACCTTTGTCATATCAATTTCTATCATTGATGTAACATGAACTGATGTATTTCTGCTGGCAACCATATGGTCCATAATTTTTTGCCGGATATTATCCATCGGAATTTTTTGGATCCCGGCTCCGGAACTAACTGGCTTCACTTGCGACGGAGCAAACGAAGGTGCAGGTGCTGCTTTCATTGGTTCTTTCTTCTCTGTTTCCTTTTCCGTGGTAGTGATTTTACCAGCTTTTCTATTTTCGATATAAGTAAGTATATCCTTTTTAGTAACTCTTCCTTGTAAGCCTGTGCCCTTTATCTTTTGAAGTTCATTAAAACTTACGTTCTCTTTTTGTGAAATGTTTAGAACTAACGGTGAATAAAATGTTGCTCCATCACCTTTTGGTTTCTCCACCTCTGAGATCTTTCTTCCACCAAAATTATCGTGCATTGAAACAGGTGATTCTGGTAATTCTGTTTTTGCAGGTTGTTTAAATTCATCTTGCTTTTTTTCCGGTTGTACTTTTTGTTTTATTTGAGCTGCGCCCTCACCAGTTGAAATTTTCGCAACAAGAGTTCCAACTTCAACAGTTTCCTGTTCACCTATAAGAATTTCTGCGAGTGTTCCTTCAACCGGAGATGGAATTTCTGTATCTACCTTATCCGTGCTGATCTCAAAAATTGTTTCATCTTTGCCAACTTTATCACCAACTTTTTTATACCACTTAATTATGGTTCCCTCCATCACGGATTCCCCCATCTTCGGCATCTCAATTTCTACAAGACCATTGGATGTGTCAGGACTTGTATCATCGTTTTTTTCAGTTTGAGATTTTTCTGCCTGTTGTCCTTGTTCAATCATTTCGGAGGAATCTTCAGAGGTGACAGACTCTCCATTATTTTCGACAACTGCAACAACTGTCCCAACTTCTACAGTATCGCCTTCATTGTATTTGATTTCCTTAAGTACACCTTCGGCAGGAGAAGGAATTTCTGTATCTACTTTATCGGTGCTAATCTCAAAAATTATTTCATCTTGCTTAACGGAATCACCAACCTTTTTATGCCATTTAATAATGGTCCCTTCGTTAACGCTTTCGCCCATTTTGGGCATTACGATATCCATATTTTGATCCTCCTCGCTAAAACTCTAATAAATCTTTTATACCATTGTAAATTTGTTGTCTGGACGGCAGAACTGCATTCTCCAAAACGGGAGCGTACGGAATATGTGAATCCTTTGCAGCAATCCTTTTTATCGGACCATCTAGAAACTGAAAACAACTATCAGCAATCCGGGCAGCTATCTCTGCTCCAAATCCTGCTGTTAGAGTATCTTCATGAATAACTACTACCTTGTTTGTTTTCTTCACCGATCTGAAAATTGTTTCTTCATCCAGAGGAATGATAGTTCTTATATCAATCACTTCAACTGAATAACCAGACTCTTCTTCTAATTTTTTTGCAGCAAGAACGGCATCCCACATTGAAAGCCCGTAAGATACTACCGTCAAATCATTTCCTTCTTTTACAACTTTTGCTTTTCCAAAAGGTAAAAGATAGTCGTCACCGGGTTCGGGACTTGTGGCAAAACTTTGTCTGTAAAGCCCTTTGTGCTCACAAAAGAGAACAGGGTCATTTATTCTGCAGGCTGTTTTTAATAAACCCTTTGCATCAGCGGCATTGCTGGGGTACGCTATAAAAATTCCTGGAACGTGAGCATATATTGATTCAATATTCTGGCTGTGACAAAGTCCTCCATGAATGTAACCTCCAACTGCTACACGCACAACAACCGGAGTCGACCATATATTGTTTGAACGATATCTCATTGATGCTGTTTCATTCTTCATCTGCATAAATGCCGGCCATATGTAATCACCAAACTGAATTTCGACTACAGGTTTTAATCCTGTCAGGGACATTCCATTTGCAACTCCGAGAATGCTTGCTTCTGCCAGAGGTGAATTAAAAACCCTATCATTACCAAAGTTTGTTGAAAGACCCTTGGTTGCAGTAAACACTCCACCTTTCTTGTCCGCAATGTCCTCACCGAAAATATACATATCCTTATTTTTTTTCATTTCTTCGTGCAAAGCGTGATTGATTGCATCCACCATAACAATTTTTTCACCGGATGGATTGTTCCTTTCATAATCTAGTGATTCTATTAATCCGCTTTCATCAAAAACAAATTTGGCTGCATCTTTTACATCCGGATCTGTTGCTTTAAAAGCTTTGTCCGCTGCTTCATCAATTTCATTATTTATTTCTTTTGTGATTTTCTGGTAATCATCCTCTTTCAGGATCCCCTCTTTCTTCAGTCTCTCAACAAACTTTTCAATCGGATCTTTTAGTTTATCGGTTTCTAGTTCTGAATGATCCCTGTATTTTTTCTGGTCATCTGATGATGAATGAGATTGAAGTCTTACAACATTCGCTTCAATCAGTGCAGGACCTTTACCACTTTTAATAAAATTTATTGCGTCTTTAATTTGCTGATATGATTCAAAGAAATCAGTTCCATCTATTCTTTTTCTGTATAAAGAATGAAATCCACCCATCATCTCAGCTACCGAGCCATCTTTACCTGCAGTTTGATGTTCAACTGGAACTGAGATCGCATACCTGTTATTTTGAATTACAAAAAGTACCGGCAGTTTCTCCCTGCTTGCCCAGTTAACGGCTTCATGAAATTCTCCCTGACTGGTAGTTCCCTCGCCACTGCTTACATATGAAACATTCTTGATTCCTCTTTTTCTTGAAGCGAGTGCTGTGCCGACCGCCTGTAAGAATTGCGTTCCTGTTGGGCTAGATTGTGAAGGCAGTTGAGCATTTATCATTCCCCAGTGAACAGGAAGCTGTCTACCACCGCTGGCAGGATCAGTTGCTTTTGCAAATGTGCCTAGGAAAACTTCTTCCGGTGTAATCCCCGCCATCAAAACAGTTCCGAGATCCCGATAATAAGGAAAGAGCCAGTCTTTTTTGGGATCTAACTGCATACCAATTGCCATTTGAACTGCTTCGTGTCCTTCTGCAGCAATATGGAAAAAAGTTTTTCCCTGTTTAAGTAAACGCATTGCTTTGTTATCAATAATCCTGGAACGGATCATCATCTTGAGCACTTCGATCAACTGTTTCCTATCAAGACCTTTCAAATTTTTTATTTCTTCATGTTTACGATCTTTACCATTCGTGGGTTTTACCTTTGAACCTGATTTCGTTCTGGATTCAGATACGTGGTTTACATTTTTTTTTGCCATTTAAAACCCTATTAATTATATGGATAAAAAATATGTTTGAAGTAGTTCATCGGATGTCTTGATCATTACTTTTTCGTAACCCAATACATTCATAAAATTTTTAAGTAATTTTTCTTTTACATCCTGTATTTCCACAGGATGAATCAACTCATTACTCAATGAAGTGACTGTTTTATCCTGAATTCCGCAAGGAATAATTCCGTTGAATAAACTAAGATCTGTATTCACATTAAAAGCAAAACCATGCATCGTTATCCATCTGCTAACTTTTATACCTATAGCTGCGATTTTTCTTTCACCAATCCAAACACCGGTATGCTTCGGATTTCTTTCACTCGCTAGTCCAAAATCACCGCAGGTTTTTATTATCACTTCTTCCAACGCCCTTAAATATTTATGAGTGTCTTTGAACCAATGATTCAAATCTATTATTGGATACCCGACAATTTGTCCCGGTCCGTGATATGTAATATCACCACCGCGATCAATATCATAAACGGAAATCTTATTCTCTTTAAGGAAATTTTCTGAACCAATTAGATTTTCTTTATGTGCAGTTTTACCAAATGTATATGTATTGGGATGTTCAAGGAGAAAAAGGTAATCGATCACTTCTCCTGCAACTCTTTTATTAAAAATATCCCTCTGAATATCCCACGCTTCTTTGTAATCAATAAATCCCAGATCGCAATACGTCAGGTTGCGCTTAATAATATTTTCATTTAATTCAGTCATCTAACATCTATCATCAAATGTGAATTGCTTCCCCGTAAGCATTAGCTGCAGCTTCCATAATCGATTCAGATAATGTCGGATGTGCATGAACAGTTTTAATCAATGATTCACCAGTCGCTTCAAGTGAACGAGCGAGTGTAACTTCAGCTATCATTTCTGCCGCTTCACTTCCAATTATATGCGCACCGAGTATTTCACCATACTTTGCATCAAAAATTATTTTCACAAAACCTTCTCTTTCGCCAATCGCGAAAGCTTTTCCACTTGCCATAAAAGGAAATTTTCCCACCTTTATTTCATAGCCTTTCTCTTTAGCTTTTGCTTCCGTTAGTCCAACACTGGCAACTTGCGGTTGACAGAAAGTACAGCCGGGAATGTTTTCATAATCAATTGGAGGATGATGAATTCCTTTTAATAGTTCTACACAATGAATTCCCTCAGCAGAAGCTACATGTGCTAGCCATGGTGGCCCAATCACATCTCCGATAGCAAAAATTTCGGGAACATTTGTTTCATAGTTTTTTTTATTTACCTCGATGCTATTTTTTTTAACTTTAATCCCGATTTCTTCCAAACCTATACCCTCTATGTTTCCTACCACGCCAATTGAATTAAGTACTTTCTCAGCCGTAAGAACCTTTTTCTGACCATTAACATTTATGGTAACATTTACATTATTTCCTTTTACTTCAGCTTTTTCAACAGTGGCATTTGTTAATATCTCAATTCCTCTCTTTTTAAAATTTTTTTCTAATGCAATTGAGACCTCTTCATCCTCGATTGGAAGTATATGTTTCAACATTTCCACTATTGTAACCTTAGTTCCTAGTATTGCATAAAAATATGCAAACTCAATTCCGATTGCCCCTGCTCCAACAACTACCAATTCTTTCGGAAGTTTTTCCAAATTCATTGCTTCACTACTAGTAATTATATTTTTTTTATCCACCGGAATGGCAGGAATATTTCTTGGACGTGCACCGGTTGCAAGAATAATATTTTTTGCATTTATTGATTCAGTTACTTTTCCTTTTTCATCTGAAATCTCGATTGTGTTTTTCGATGTGAGTTTTCCAAAACCTCGGATACGATCAACTTTGTGTTTTTTAACAAGTATCTCCACATTCTTTGATATTCGATCCGATATGTCCCGACTTCTTTTTATTATCCTGCTAAAATCGAAATGCAGATCCTTAGCCTTTATTCCAAAATCGTCTCCATGATTTTTCAGATTATCATATATTTCAGCATTTTTTAAAAGCGATTTGGTCGGAATACAGCCCCAGTTTAAGCAAATACCACCGAGATTATCCTTATCAATTACAACAGTTTTAAAGCCGAGCTGTCCGGCACGGATAGCTGCCACATAACCTCCAGGACCTCCTCCTAAAATTGCTATATCGTATTGTTTTTGCATAGTTTATAGTTATCCGTTTAATTTAGAATTTCGCAAATATAGTTAACACTGAATAGAAAAGAAAACCAAGATACGTTAATAATGACTTACCGGTCGATATTTATATACTAAGAAATTACTTTTTTCATCGAATCCAATTGCCAATATTCGAATTAAAATTTTTATTTTTTATGTATTACAAAACTTATTCAGATAAAATTACAAGCACCAAAAGCCCGGAACAATTGAGCTTACTCAGGATTACTGCTCTTTGGGCATTCAGTGAATCAGCATTTGGTGGAATACTGCATGCTTTAACTATTCCCTTTAGAGGATTGTTCATCGCTTCTGCTGCTGTTCTTTTTATTTCTCTCATTGCTTTATTTTCGAAGAGTAGCAAGGATATTCTCAAAGCAACTTTAATTGTAATTCTGATCAAAGCAGTTGTTAGTCCTCATTCTCCTCTTACGGCCTATTTCGCAGTTTCATTGCAAGGCTTTTTAGGATTTGCATTTTTCTCTAGTAAAAATTTTTATAGAATTTCTGCATTGTTATTGGGTTTATCTGTTCTATTCTTTTCCGGAATTCAAAAAATCATTGTTCTTACTATTCTTTTTGGAAATACTCTCTGGGAATCACTGAATATTTTTATCAGACAGATTTCATCCGAAATATTTAATGCTATTAGCCCGCAAATTAATTATGGATATTTACTGATTTTTGTGTACGTATTTATTCATCTGGTTGCCGGATTTTTTATTGGTGTTTATGCAGGCAAGCTTCCTCAAAAAATTGATTATTATAGAGGCATTGTTCCAAGTATTCCTAACTTATCAAGTGCAGAAGATCTACCTAAAAAAGAAAAACGAAAAAAGAAAAGCTGGTTTTTAAGACCGACAGGAATTTTTGTGATTATAATATCAGTTGGAGTAATCGTACTATCTTATTTGTCACCTGACCTTGAAGAAAATGTTGCCGTATCGGTAATAATAATGTTGATTCGTTCACTTGTAATTACATTTATCTGGTATGCAATACTTGTACCATTTATGAAAAAGTTATTCCAAAGATTTATAACAAAAAGAAAATCAGAATACGCTAGGGATCTTGAACAGATAATTTCGATGTTTCCCAAATTTAGAATGATTGTAAATTATTGCTGGAAAAATTCAGAGAAAAAAAAAGGAGCAAAAAGAATTCGATATTTTTTATCAACTTCTTTTTATTATTTATTGCTGATTAAATGATGATTTAATTTCCATCATTTTTTTACCAGCACTATCTTTTGTTTATCAGATTCAACTACTTCAGCAAAAAACTTTTGATATTCATTATAACTTTCTGCAGGGATAGAGTAGGATGAAATTTCCAGATTACGAACGAATAAAATTTCATTATCCTGCGTTACTATAGTTTTCGAAGAAAAGGAACCGAAGGAAGAATGAATATTTTTTTCTTCCGGAAAAGCCTCAACTTTATAATGTTTTGGAATTTCATATTTAATGGAATCTACATCCAAATATGGATATTGAAATCTAACCGGAGAAAATCGTTTGGGGACATCTTTAGGTACCCAGCTTCTTCTCTCCATCAAATTAGGATTAAAAAATATCCTTTTTCCGGAAACAGCTGCATATCTTTTTAACTCAATCTCCATCTGCAACTCAATGTACGGTCTATCTTCGCTATACTCTTTGAAACTAAAGTTTTGCAATTGAATATCCGGGACCTCAAAAGTGTTTTTAATCCATTTATCTTTCTCTTCCGGTGTTGAATTGCTAATCATATGAACAGCATACGAATACTGGTTACCGAAATACAGAATTTCAGAAATAACTTTCGCACTACCCGAACTCGAAAGATTAACCATAATATTTTTTAATTGTAAATTGGATTCAGCATTACTGTGAGGTGTCTTCACAATAACACCACCGTCTGGAGTTACCATTAATGCATCACGATTTTCATTGCTTGAACCCACATAACCTGGTGGCATTACCTGACTTGTGCACTCAAGCCAAATTGTATCATTTGCCTGAGGTACGCACACTATTACATGATTAAATTGGTTGCTTGGAAACTCTGTAGCCAAAGGTCTATTAAAATTTCCATTATCAATTAGAACAGGATATGCTGAAATACCAGCATACTTGAGAAGGCTTACCATATAATTTGATAGTGCTTTACAATCACCATAACCATTTTTCCAAACATATTCGGCATCAAACGGCTGCCATCCACCGATTCCCAATTGCACACTAACATATCGTGTTTTTGATTGCATATAGCGATATAGAATCTCAATTTTTTTATTTTGATCCTGAACAGATTCTATTTGTGCAGCTACTTCATTCTTTACTGATTCTGGGAGTTTATCCTTCTCTCTGCTTAAATTATAAAACCAGGAACCAAATGATTCCCACGAATCCATATTCCCATGATGTCCATCAATTTCAAATTCACTGGGTGCAATTCGGACTACCAAAGCTATTTCTTCAACGTCTTCCCCAACTGCATCATAGGATAATTTTGGCAGATTTTCCTCTTTCCAGAAATATAATTTTTCATCCCCGCTGATTTGAACTACAGGTTTTATACTATCCACATTACACCAGTATCTAAGATTATAATCACCTGGAGTGATAACTGAAAATGTTGAAGATTCCACCGGGTCAAGGCTTTTTCTTGAATACCAAGTTGGCCAGGTTAGATAGCCATTGTACTCAAGCTCATAGATATATTCTACTGTATACGGAAAATCGCTTTCATATAACTCAGCCAGCTTTACACGGTTATCACTATAAACTGAATATCCATCGAAATCACTGAAATCCATAATATCATCATCAGTTAGTTCACGCACCAAATTTCCCTTTGAATTATATATTGCCCCATCTAATTCATCAACGCTTCTAAAATTATCATACCATAATTTGAGTGTTCCAAAATGTTGCTGATCATTATTAAAAATTGTCACGGCGTACTTAACAATCAATTGTGCACTTTTGTAGTCTTTAATCTCAAATGTCATTTCGTTTACTCTGATAACTGCTCCACCATCTAAAAGTAATTGTTGCGGAATCTTCGCAACATCATATTCCGATTGATCAGGGAAAACATCAATCCCCAGATATACTACAAATAAAATTGTAAGTAGATACATTTTGGTTTTCATCGTATTTTCATTTTCACAATACACTTTTAATTAATTTTCTTTCGCACCCAGTTCGCCTGTCATTGGCCCAATAACCAGCATTTCTGATTCAGCACTAATAATTTCCGTATAAAAATTTTTCAATTGTTGATAATATTTAGAACTTATGATTGAATCTTTAATATCCATCTTGGTTAATATCTGAATTACATTATCCTGTACTTGAACTTGTCGCTTGAACGAAGCGTGACTTCCGGCAGATAGAGTTTTATCTGAATAAACTTCCTTTACTTCATAACCATCAGGTAAGTAAATATTAACCAATATTACTTCAGATCGTGGGTATGAATAATCAATTGGGTATTTCCTTTGCGCAACCTTAAATGGATTTTCTTTTAAACGATGCAGGATACAAGGATTTAAATAAATCAAATCGCCACCAATCTGTGAATAGTTAACCGAACTGATTCCTGCCTGGATTTTTAAAGGCTGGTCGATACTGTCTTTACAAACAATTCTTAACGAATCAAGAGTGAACCCGAGTGATTCAAAATCATAAAGATCTTTACCAATATCTAAATCTTTTTTATCTCCAAAATCCTCCCGGGAATGTAAACCAGTGTAATCACCAAATTTATCTTCAAAATTTACGTCTACACTTCCATCCGTATTTAATTTTATATTGACCAGACATTTGTCGGAGTTTGTTTCCTGAGAAGAAATCTGAACCCACTCAGGTTTATTTTCTTTTATAACGAGACCACGCACATTTAAGATCCTTTCCGGCAGAACATTTATTGGACGAAGAGGATCTGAGACATCCAGGAAATATATCTTTGAGCCAATTTTAGCTCTTGCGATAACATAATTAAATTGTGAAACGATGGGATATAATTCCTGTATAGTACCATGGGCTCTGGTACTTAAAATAACCGGTTCAGCTTTAATGCCCGCACTTTCTAACATAGAAATAAGAAGAAATGTTATTTCAGCAATGTTTCCTTTTTTATATTCCAAAACTTCATCAACATCATCATAAGCAAAAATGGTGTATCTTTCGCTCCAGACAATTGATTTAGAAATCCAGGTATAAATTGCGTTCATTTTTTCTTCGGGTGATGTTAAATCTTTTGTGATGTCGGTAGTCAATTTTTTAACTTCTCCCGGATCTATTTTATCACCAAAATTATTGTCATCCAATAGTTCTTCAGCTAATGTAGGCCAATCATTTAGAACTCTTTTTACTCCTGATCCGGACACATATCCAGCCAGTTGAACATCAATCTTATTTACATAGTCCATTATAGTAGTAATGTAAGGCTCATCCCGTAGCGCCGGTGCATTTTTAACAGCCCACCTGTATGAATTACAATCGGCTATTTTGCCAAGATACGCAGAAGCACTACCTGTATAAACCTGAGTGATCTCACTATAGTCATCAATTGCGAAGGGTTCATAGCCAAGTTTAACAATTGCAAACGAAATCTTCTTTGGATATATCATTCTATATTCGCTCCAAATCGTTGGCTCATCGTCCTGAAAATACCATCCCTTCATGTAACCGACACTTTCTGCAACGACTTTATATTTTAGATCTATAATACATCCGGGCTTCAGTGCGGGCATCGTAAAAGTAATTTTTAGCCTATTCTCTGTCACTTCTTCTTCAAAAATTTCATCATCATCTAATTCAGTTTCAACCACTTCACCATTTTCATCTAAAGAGTAAGTTATTGCTTCGAGATCATCTAATCTTTCCCCACCTCTTCCAGTGGACAAATAGATTGATCGTGTCCCATTGTCGTATCCTTTTTCATTCAATATTTTTATCCGGGTATGACGTTCATAATCTACACCCATATCATTATTTATTTTTGAAATCCCATAATCACATAAAATAACTGCTGTTGCATTTGTATCAGCCGGATATTCTGTCATCTGTAGATCTGAGATAGGAATTTCTTCCCATTCAATAGGTGGTTCCTGTGCGTTAGAATAAAATAAAGTTAGAAGAATTAAAGAAAGAAGTATATGCGATAGTAATTTGTACATTATTAACCCCCGTTAATGATATAATTAAGATTGCACTGATATTCTGATGAGAGGACTTGTTGAAAAGTTTTAACTTTATTAGCTTCATTATAAATATCTAATAAAATTTTCCCTGTTTAATTATTATAAAATTAGAGCAATTAGTATAAATTAACAAATCAGATCTAGAACTATTTTATCAAATTATGGAAGAAATATGACACAAATACCAGAAAGATTTAAAAAATTCCAGAATGATTTTCCTGCAGTGGCAAAAACTTATGAAGCACTGGGAGCAGCAGTGCATCAGTCAGGACCTCTCAATGAAAGGACACGCGCCTTGATTAAGCTTGCTATTTCAACTGGTGCTGGAATGGAAGGTGCAGTCCACTCACATACCCGCAAAGCAATCGATGCCGGATGCAGTAAAGAGGAAATTAAGCACACAGTTATGCTGGCATTGCCGACTATTGGTTTTCCGGCAACGATGGCAGTAATGAGTTGGGTTGAGGATATAATCGAGAAGGCTTAAGTTTTTGATTAATTATAATTGAAAAATCATCTCAGCAGAATTCCGGTCTAACCCTGGACAGGTTTAATGAAGGAGGAATGATGTTACAAAGTCTTAACGAAGTAAAATCATCTTTTTGGTTTCGTTGAATGAGCCAGCATTGAGTGAATAAAAATAAATTCCACTTGTTAGATTCCAGAATTTATCTGAAGGTAAACCAGAATGACCTGCAGCGCTGAACTCAACTTCATATTCACCAACAGGCATTTCTTCATTTACTAAAGTCGTGACTTCATTACCTAAAACATCATAAACTTTCAGTGTTACAAATCCACTTTCCTCAATCCGAAATCCGATATTTGTTGCTGGATTAAATGGATTCGGATAGTTCTGGTAAAGTTGGAAATCAGTTGGTAGGTCACTTGATTCAGTATTTACTGAAACCAAAGTAGTGTCTTCAATTACAGTGTTGTATGTATTAATATTTGACCCATCAACAGTTTGCATAATTCCTGATGGCCATTGCACAATCAAGGAATCAATCTGTGAAGCATCACCTAATCCAAAATGAATTTGCATAGACTGTCCGCAATAACCATTTTGTCCTGTAACTTTTCTCATCTGCCATACACTATTGCCGGAAATTTCAGCTTTCAATTTTATGATTGCACCAATTGCAGATTTGTTTGATTTAATGCCCTCAAAATTAAGCATTATCCAGTTGTTGCTTCCCCCATTATTATTGAAGAGTACATTATTTTCGTTTTCATTGAAACATCGCGCTTCAAATAGATCCAGCCAGCCATCGTTGTCGAAGTCTCCAAATGCTACTCCGTATGTCCAACCAGAATCCTGAACGACAGCATCATTACTTTTTGTGAAGGTACCATCGTTATTATTCATGTAAAGTAGATTTGCAGTTTTTTGAGAGGTGAAGGCTTTTGAAATAATTATATCAAGATCGCCATCATTATCAATATCTCCAACTGAACTTCCGAATGAATTTGAGATATCAGTTGTAAACGGAGCTTCATTCAGTTTTGTAAATGTACCATCGCCATTATTGAAATAAAGTTGATTACGTTGATTACTCCAGTTGACTAGCAATACATCGAAATCACCATCGTTATCAATGTCCTCCCAGTTGCTACCTGCAGTGCTTCCTCCATTCTGCAGAAGTGAAGGAACACTGGCGATTGAAAATGTATCATCACCATTATTCAAGTAAAGATTTTCATTCTGATTACTTTCATTCGTAACAAAAATGTCTTGCGATCCATCACTATTAAAATCGACCCAATCAATATTTCTAGATTTAAATGTTTCGTTCAAAAAAGTATCATTAATTTTAGTGAATGTCCCATCTCCATTATTTTGATAGAGGAAGTTTCTAAGGTTTCCTCCGCTGTTACAAACATATAAGTCAAGAAATCCATCATTATTATAATCTCCCCAGGAACCGGTTTCTGAATAACTTGTTTCGGTTGTCATCAGAATTCCTTGTTGAAATGTAAAAGTCTTATCACCGTTATTCAGATATAAAAGATTTGGTTGACCCCACCAGTTTGCAACATACAAATCAAGATCGCCATCATTATCAATATCTCCCCAGCTGCTTCCGTCAGAAGCTTTTCCATCCTGGGTGATTATAATAGTGTCAATCTTTGTGAATGTTCCATCGCCGTTATTTTCGTAGAAAAAATTATTTTGTCCCTGCTGAGGACCATTAGTAACAAACAGATCAACATCACCATCGTTGTCATAGTCAATCCAATTAACTGCGCGTGAATCTCCGCCATCATTTACCATCGGTCCTGAAGTTACTTTTGTAAATATTTGTGAAAAACCGGTAAATGATATCACCAGTAAAATAATTGTTACTTTTGTCGCAAGCATAGTGGCTCCAATAATTTTTATTTAAAAATGAAGTTTTATTTTTTGGAATGATAGAACTGTGGGACGAATGATGGTAAGATTGGGATGAACAGTTAAGTATGCGGGACGAAATTTTAACTTAGCAGAAGCTCGACATTTTCTTTATACGCTTTTCCGGTAGGTATTTTTTTTCCGCTACTAAGTTTTATAATGAATTCCTGGTTAAACGTCGGCTCGAGTTCTTTGACACAGGATTTATTCACAATAAAACTCTTATGGACACGGAAGAACAATTCCGGAATTAATTTATTATCCAAATCATTAAGAGTTGTTCTCATCCGATATGATTTGTCTTTCAAATATATGATTGCATAATTTTTATCCGCTTCAATAAAATAAATATCATCAAAAGGGACCAAAACAATTTTACCCTCAGTTTTAACCGCAAGTCGGTCACTAACTTTTTGTTTCTCCGGCTCTGTATCTATGACATTCTTGATCCTGTCAATAATGTCACCGGATTTCTTTGCCGTTATTCTTTCATTTGCTCGTTCAATAGCTTCATTAAATTTCTGCTGATCGAATGGCTTGAGCAGGTAATGAACGGCATTGAGATTAAAAGCTTCAGCTGCATAATCGCTGTAGGCTGTTGTGAAAATTACAAACGGTGCGCTCTCACCCAGCTCTGTTATCAACTCAACTCCGGTTTTTCCGGGCATATTTATATCAAGGAATAAAAGATCGGGATTCATTTTTTTTAAAAGATCAACTGCCTCATTAACATTTTTTCCTTCACCTATTATTTCTATTTGCTTATTCGATTCAGCTAGTATCCTGATTTTCTCTCTAGATAGTGGTTCATCATCAACGATAATTGCTTTAATCTTATTTATCATTGTTTAATGGAATTGAAATTGTGACCGAATATTTTTGATCTGGTATTTTATTTGTCTCGAGTTTGTATTTCCCAGTGTAAATGTAGTCAAGTCTATCCCTAAGATTCTGAATTCCCTCACCCAAAGAATTATCGCTTTCTTTAATCCCTTTTGGAGAGGTATTTACTATTTCAATTCCTAACTTTCCGTCATTTGATTTAACACTTAAGATTATCTTAATGCTTTCGTCCGTCAATTCTACAGCGTGCTTTATACAATTTTCCAATAACGGCTGAAAAACAAACAGCGGCATTTTTTCTTTTAATGAATTTGGATCCACTTGCTCGGCGTAATCTATCCGATTTCCGAATCTCATTTTTTGCAAATCAACATATTTTCTTGCCAGCAGGAGTTCCTCTTCAACTTTCGTAAAATTATTTTCGGCGGAATTAATCGAATGACGAAGCAGCTCACTCAGCTTTGAAATCATTGAATCAGCAATTTCCGGATTCTTATACGCTGTTGCTGAAATAGAATTAAGTGAGTTGAAAATAAAATGAGGCTGAAATTTCATTTTAAGATTTGTTAACTCAGCTTGAACAAGCTTTTTTCTAAAAGATTCCTCTTTAACCTTTGCTTCTCTGCGTAAAATCGATATACGGTATATCTGGATAAAAATTACAAGCAGCACATAGGTAAAAAAACTATCGTAACTGAGTGAAATAAAATAATATTTTTGTTCAAGAAGTTCAGAGATAAATGCCTGTGTGGGATTTGCACTCAATATCTGGTCATTTATCAAGATGACTGATAGTCTATGCAAAATGGCTATACCTATTCCAGCAAATATTAAAATTAGAACCTGTCCGAACTTAATTCTCTCGTTTACCGTTGAGATAACAATGAAATAAACTAATGGAATTAAGACAAACCAAAAACTGTAACTGATAATACGCTGTGAAAGTAGTTGAAAATATCCAACTGGATTTTCAGTATTAAGAAAATATACATACGATGAAAATGTGGAGAGCAATCCCTGTAATATTATAATTGAAAAAAGTATCAGCCAGATTTTTATAGATATTTTGTTTTTCATTTTATGTATGGTTCAGAATTTTGGAGAGTAAGATACAAGATTAAATAGGAAGTATTGCAACTATTTTGTTGAATCCTGTTTTAACTGTTCTAAATTTTTCTTGAGTGCTTTTTTCATAAGTATTGAAATTAATTTTAACAAGATCGAGCCATAATTATTTTTTGGATACATGATCATGATTCTTGATATGGCAGTCCCTGATCCAGAAAGAGTAAAATACCATTCCTCAATAAAATGCGAAGTGAACTTCTTAAGTTGGGAATCAAATTCCTGGAATCTAAAAGCTACTTTCCGATTTTCATCCCATTCAATAATTTCTTCAATATGCGTTGAGCCATCCTTATTTGTAACTTTTATTCTAGAACCAAATAATGAATCTGTTCGCTTCTCGAATTCTGCCTTCTCGATTCCGGGAAGAAAAAAATATCCTTCAAAATTTTTCCACTCATTTGTGTCGAGTATTCTCGAGCAAATATCCACTGGTGATAAATTAACAAAATTGTTTACTTCTATTTTTATTGGGCTCATCGGTGATTGATATTATATAACTTTTGCCAAGCTATTTTCACTATTACATTCCCCTTTTTATGTCCTGTATCAACATACTTATGAGCTTCTGCTATTTTTTCTATTGGATAAATTTTGTCAATGATGGGTTTTATTTTTCCTGACTCAACCAACTCAGTAATAAATTTGAGATCTTTTTTTCTTTCTGCAGGTGGTCTTAATCCTGTAGCCATTATCAAAGATTTTTTACTTGAGAATAGTGAAGTCCAAAGAACAGAAGGAAAAACATTTAAAGTTACCGCCGCCTGAAGAAATTTTCCATTTTGGTTCAAAGAGTATTTGCATTGCGAAAAGCTAGTCTTCGCAACCAGATCAAAAATTATATCGTAAGTTTCACCGTTTTTTGTAAAATCCTCTTTGGTGTAATCAATCACTTTATCAGCACCGATTGATTTTACAAGTTCTATATTTGTGGTACTGCAGACACCTGAGACTTCAGCACCAAAATAATGTGCAAGTTGAACTGCTGCTGAACCAACACTTCCCGATGCACCAATTATTAATACTTTATTTTCCCTTTGTATTTTGCCTTTGTCGCGAAGAAAAGGAAGTGCCGTTAGAAAACCATCGCAGCAAGCTATTGCATCTTCATAACTTTTGTTTGAGGGCATTTTCGCGAGAGTAGCTTTCTCTTCCACAAGACAAATATATTCCTGGTAACTTCCTGCTCCGGGAGTTGTTCCGTATACTTTATCGCTTGATTTAAATGATTTCACTTTGCTTCCTACAGATTCTATTTCACCTGCAAACTCGCTACCTAAGACCTGGTTCTTTGGTTTTGTTAATCCAGTAAACAGTCTTGAAAATTTTGGCTCTCCCCTTCTGAAGATGCAGTCTGTCGCAGTAACAGTGGTTGCATGAATTTTTATAAGGACTTCATTTTCTTTTGGAACAGGTTTTTTAATTTCTTTAACTTGAAGAACTTCTGGTGGTCCGTATTTTTCATAAACTACTGCTTTCATATTTTCTCCTTTGATTTAAAAAATCCCCACGTGTCAATTCCTTCATCTACTTTGGTCTGTCCGACTAAATCAAAACCAAGGTGAAGATAGAATTCAACATTAGATTTAACTTCTGTGTTCAAACTTAATCCAAAACTAAGAGGATGCTGTGCAACTAATTCCTCAACTTTGTTGATCAGTTGACGAGCTAATCCTTTTCCCTGATTAGCATTTCGAACTCCAATCATATTCAAGTGATGATGAGGTTCTTTTGGGAGCAGACTAAATGCAGTATCTCCATAATTTTTATATCGGATTTCTTCATTAGTGCCAAGTTCATTCCATAAGATTTCACGTCTTCTTTTTAATTCTTCTGGAACAGGAATATCACCGGGCAGTGTGACAACAGCTGCTGCAATAAGTTTGTTGTCCGAATTGTAAATGCCGAACATCGGCTCTTTTCTTAAAGCTCTGGCTGAGACAAAAAATGTAACAAGCTTGCGAAGCCGATTATCATAACCCTCTTTTTCACCGAGAACATATCTCATTACCGGATAATCGTAAAATGCTTCAGATAGAACATCAGTTACTTCATCCGCATTTTCTTTGTAAAGATTTACTACTTCCAAAACAATTGATTTATTTGATTGAAAAGTTCCGATTACTTTTTACTATAAAATTATTCTGATTACTTTATTTGTAACCAATGAACTATCTTATTTTCTTTGAACCCGAGCTTTAACAGCAGATTGATTGATCTTTTATTAGATGCTTTTACGTTTGCAAAAGGAAGTCCACCATTATTTCTAACTTCATGTATCATTGATGCCGTTACGCTGTATCCATATCCTTTTCTTCTAAAATTATCAAGCGTATGTAAAAAGCCAATAGCTCCATCATCCTGTGTGATTGCCCAGGAGACTAATTTGCCGTTCTCATACAATCCCGCACTTATTCCTTTCATTAAACAATCAGTCACATACTCGATAGAAATATATTCTTTATACTCAGAATTATTATAAACTGTCTGAGCATCTTTGTCGGTGAGTGGAACTGTTTCGTATTTAGGTGATGTTATTTGGACATCGTCAGGTAAATAGAACTGGATCATTGACAAATCCCAGATAATTTCTTTTCCCTCCGTCAAAATTGGGAACATCCAATCAGCTATCGTTGCAAAATTATCATCTTCCTTATTAAGCTTATTTTTAATGACAATTAATTCTTCTTTATCCTTGCAGCTTAAATAAACCCATCTGCGATCACTCACACCTCTTACAAGAACGGAGTTGCCAATAATATCAATACTCAATATCCGATTGTTTTTTATGAAATTAATGACACAAATATTATTAACTCTGTCGTTTTCTAGAATCTTTAATGCAGTATTGATTTTATCCATAAATACCTTAACTAATCTTAAATTGTTACGAATTCTATTATTAGTTAGTTGAAAGATTTCCGGTAATTGTATTTTGTATAAATAATATTAGAAGTTTACTTCTTGCCTTTTACCTCTGGCTACCATCCACGATATTTATAATAACTTTTCCTTTTGCATGTCCTTGTTCAAGATAACGAATAGCATCGGGGACTTCGTTAAGCGGAAAGCGTTTGATAATAACAGGTTTTATTTTACCAGTTTCAAGCAGCTCTCTTAGAAAATTCAAATCTTTTTTGTTCATTTTCGCTGTCCCTAACCCACTGATTTTTTTATTCCCTATCATTGAAACTAATGGACCAAGGAACATATGCTGAAACATCCGAGACATGGAAGAAAATCCAATGATGACACAACGTCCATTTGGATTTAGCGCACGCTTAAGATCAGCGACCGAACGGTTTGCAACATTGTCAATAATCAGATCATATTTTTGCGCAGTGTTTGTGAAATCTTCATTTGTGTAATTAATAACTTTGTCTGCATCTATCGAACGCACCAGGTTAAGATTCCCGGTACTGCATACACCGGTTACTTCAGCTCCGAAATGTTTTGCAAGCTGAACAGCGAAAGTCCCAACACCGCCCGAGGCACCATTGATTAATACTTCTTGACCAGGTTTGATCTTTCCTTTGTCGCGAAGTCCTTGTAGTGCACTTATTGCTGCAACGGATATGCTTGCACCTTCTTCAAAAGAAATATTGGCAGGTTTAATTACAATACTTTTTTCCTGAACAC
>Ga0210074_1000179_pt1 | contig 24755 bp, 22 predicted proteins | sample China_Galinas_Co_FD_184860 | JGI IMG/M metagenome (GOLD analysis project Ga0210074, IMG submission 184860) | Wetland microbial communities from San Francisco Bay, California, USA, that impact long-term carbon sequestration -... | ecosystem: Environmental > Aquatic > Marine > Wetlands ... | reverse complement strand
CTCGCGATCGCCAGCCGCTCGGCCCCGGTCTTCGAGGCGAAGACTCGGGCCATGGCGTCATCGATGACCTCGACGTCCTGCGGGCGGGGGATGCGTGGTCTCTCGTCCATGGGGACCGATGCCCGGATTCTACCCGGAGGTCAAACGTCGAGCTGGACGTGAGTCCGGCCGAGTCCGGGTGCCAGGGTTTAGATGGCGGGGCTTCTGTCCGGAGGAGCCTCCTCCAGCCCGTATCGGCACAAGCTGTCCAGCGAGACGTTCAGAAGCGCGCGGGCGAGGCGCCTTGCCGGGATTGTGCGAAGTCATGCAGAGGATCGACCAGTCTGCGGATGATCTGTTACCTGCCGTGGTAACATTCAGGCGTGGGGAAGGTCCGGCGGGGGAACTACGTGGTCGTGTCCTGGATTGGCGACCATGCACCCCGCCATGTTCACGTATACCGGGACAGGGTGCTGGTGGTGAAATGGGACTTGGAGAACCGGCGTCCGATGAGGGGAGCGGCGACCCGGAGGGTTCTCGAGCTCATCGAGGAGCTGGAAGCTGAGGGCAAGCTATGAAGATTCTCGAGGTAGCAGCCGACCACCGCAGGAGAGCCTTCGTGGTCACGATCGCTCGCGGGGACCTGGAGCTCCCGTTCGCTAAGCTGGACCCGCCGCTCTCGAAGACGGATCGCGTCCGGACCGTGTACGTCGACGAAGAGCTCGGGCGGGAAGGCTTCACCTACGAGCTTGCAGACGGCCGGGAGGGAACGGTCCATGTCGACCAGGTGCTCGACTTCAACCGCGATCCCGGATATCTGGCAGATCTCCTGCTCTACCAGCTCACACTCGAGGCAGAGAAGCGATGGAAGTCGAGCGGCCTCGGCATCCGTCAGCTCGCTCGGCGACTCGAGACGTCGCCCTCCCAGATCTACCGCCTTCTGGACACCACCAACTACCGGAAATCCGTCCGGCAGATGCTCGGTCTTCTCGCCGCCCTGGACTGCGAGGTCGACCTCGTCGTCAGGGACCGCGAAGCGGTTTGACGAAGGCCGCTGCGAGGGATTCCAGCTGCTGCTCGAGAGAGCGCGGAACAGACAAAGGCAGGAACGCGCTCTCGGGGTAGAGGTAGTCCTCGCCGGAGTCGTCAATCACCCGGAGAAGCCCTCTGGACTCCGCGGTCTCATCGGGCAGGCGGCGGTAAACCTTCAGGATCTGGAGGTCCTCGGCGCCTTCGGCGTCGACGCAGACGACGAGACGGGATGGTCGGGGCACGGTCACTCGGCCCCCTCGTCCTCCTCCGGCGGCACCTCGATCTCCTCCGGTGGGATCCAGACCACCTTCCCCTGCTCGGACACGGCGATCGGCTGACCGAGGCGCTTGTGTCGGAGGAGGGCTTCACGCACCCCCTTGCGGACGGCGCGGTCGGCGAGGTCTGTCTCGAGCAGGATCTCCTTGATCGTGCGGGGAGCGTCAGTCTTCATGGGCCAGGCCTTGTGAAATCTGAGTCCAGACGCCTTCGTCCAGAGCCTTGTGAGTGCTACGTCCTGCACCGCCGGCGGGCTCGTAGAGCCGGACATCCACCTCGTCGAGGTCGGCAAGGGCGGTCTCGATCCGCGGCCGGACGTCCTTCCAATCGAGGCCTCCATGGCCGCACCCCAAGGGCGGAACAGCGATGGACCGGATTCCTCGTTCCCGAATCACGCGAGCGAGGTCGTCCAGGCCGGTCTCGATGTCGTCCAGCTTCGAGCGCGACCGCCAGTGCCCCTTGGTAGGGAAGTTGAAGATGAAGCGTGGTGGAGCGAGCCGCCCCGTCTCGAACACGAACATCTCGCCGAGGCGGACCTGCTCGTCTTCGCAGGCCCGACGATAGGCCTTGTAGTTCTCCGGGAACGCCCGCTTGAACTGGAGCGCGATCCCCTTGCCCATCACGCCGACCGTGTTAACGGTATTGACCAGGGCTTCGGTCTCGGCCTCGAGCAGGTTGCCGCAGGTTAGGGTGATCATGGCGTTACGGGGCGTTATTCTCCTTTATGAGATAACTATACTGCAAAAGTTCCCTTAAGCGCGGAGATTATCGCCTCTGGTATTGGCGCGAGGGAGAGGCGAAGCTCCACTGACCCCGAAGCACGACATCGCTGTGCTACTCCAAAGGCTCACGCTCCGGGGGTGCTGCTCTGCTTGTGGAGAAGCGCCCGTCAGCGCGGTGCCGATCAGCCGGTCAAGCCCCGGTCGGGGGCCACGGTAGTCACTTGAACGAGAGCTGCCCCTGGCGCGCCGCGTCCTTGGGCCCGGGGGCCTCGGCGGCGAGTGCGACCTCCAAATCCACGGCATTTTGTGGGTTCGGCCAGGTGAGGGCGCCCTTTTTCTGGAGCGCTTCGAGCCCTTCAGACTTCTCTCCGGTGGACCGTACGTAGACCGGTACCAGCCGGAGCTTGTCCAACTGCTCGGTCGCCCCGGCCCACGTTCCGCCTTTGTTCACCTCGGCGTTCACCACCAGCGCGGCGTCGGCCAGGGCGTAGATCAGCTTGTTGCGCTGCATCGCGTGGCCGACGTTGAAGCCCGCACCAGGATCGTACGGCGAGGCGAGGACGAGGCGTCCCTCCATGATCATGTTGCGGTGCTCACGCCGCAGGGCGGCGCGCTCGAGGCTGTCCGCCATCACGCCGATGACCTTGCCTCCCGCTTTCAGAGCGCCGCGCATGGCGGCCTGGTCGATTCCCCGAGCGCCGCCGGAGACCAGGTGCCGTCTGGCGGACGCGGCGAGCCGGCCGACCCCTTCGGTGTACTCGATGAGCGCCTCGGCCACGTGGCGTGAGCCGACCACCGCCAATCCGCCACGGTCCAGAGCGCTTGAGTCGCCGCAGCCGTAGAGAAGGGGAGGCGACCCTTCCCGGAGGCGGGTCTTCAGCCTCTGGGGGTATGCGGCATCGGCACGGCTCACTACCCAGATCGATCGAGCTTGCCAGTGCTCCACGGACTGGCTCAGGGCAAAGCCCCGCGCCAACAGGCGTTCGAGCCGGGCCCTCCCGACGACGCGATCGCACCCATCGAGGAGCCGGTCGGCGTCCGAGGCCAGGAGGTCGGCCGGCTGGGCGTCCAGGTCACGCAGGCATCGCCCGAGCTTCCGGTACTCCGAAGGAGAGAGGAGGTCGCGTGACTTCTTGCCGTTGCCGGCGAGAAGGGGCGCCGTCAGCAGAAGGATCGCATTGGTGTTGGGGGAGAGTGCGTCTGTCATCGGCCGCCTGCCGTGAGCGACAAGGCCTGATTCCCCCGTTGCGAGGGATGCAGCCTTGCTCGGATTCTACCGGTCGTCCACGGGATGCTCTCCAGACCGAGCCCGCTACAATCAAGCACCCGATGGAAGGGCGATGCGCCAGATCACGCGATCACCGGGGGAGCACTCGATGTCGCAACCAGTGATCGTCACGCTAGAGCTGCCGGACGGCCTCGCGGCTCTCCGTTTACCTCAGGATGTCGAACTCCGTCTCCAGACCCTCCTCAACCGACAGGATCGAGGCGAGAAGCTGTCGCCAGAGCGACGGCGCGAGGCCGAAGGGCTCGTCGAGTTGGTCGAGCTTCTGTCGGTGTTGCGCTCGCGGGTACGAAGTCGCCCGCCAGGGTTGACCGGTTGAGCTTCGAGCGGTTCCCATCACCCCCGAAACACCAGATCCCCATGCCACTCCAGAAACTCCCGCATCGGCCGTACCCGGGCGTCGTCTGGCAGCCAGAGCTCCTCCCCGTCCCCCACTCCGACTCGTCGAAGAAGAACGGCTGGGAGAGCAGGATGCACCCGATCCGGTAGTCCTCGTGCGGCGCTGGCTGGATGCGCCGGTACTTTTCGATCCGCCGTCGCATCTCGGCGAAGCTCGGCGCCCCGTTCGCCTCGCCGAACGCCTCCCAGGCGAGCGACACCGGCACCTGCCGGGAGAAGTGGGCGAAGAACCCGCCCCCGACTACGAAGTTCTCCGGTGCGTGGAGCTTGAACAGCAGCGGCTCCCCGGGATGGAGCGCCCGGAACCCCGCCGCCCCGCCCGGGCGCCAGAAGTTGACCTCCTCGAGCGGTGAGCGGCTCCGGAGGAACCGGAACCAGTCGTTGTCGGTGACGGCGAGGAAGAGGTTCATGGGGATGCTACATCGTATCGTGGACCGACAACGCGCTACTCGGTAATAGGAGACTCTGCCAGTAGCTCAAGCAGGAAAGTTGGACAGGGCAGCTCAAGCTGCCCTGTCCAGGTCGGTCAGTGGCCGCGACTCTTCGGCACGGTGATGACGACGCTCGATGAGCCGACGTTCCCAGCATCGTCGACGCAGTTGACCTCCACCTCGTACTCTCGGCCATCACCCACACCGGATCTCTCCGAACGGAGCAGGAGAGTGGTGGCGGATATCGCCTGCCAATCCGGAGTCGTATCTCCGTCGCCAGCACCATTGATGTCCTCGTTGCTGGTGACACCGGCGATCGTGCACGTCGGGTTCGTGTCGCAAGCATCGGAAGCTGAGAGCGCGAGGTTGACCTCGACCATCTGATGGTTCGGTGGCCACAACACGTCCGGTATTGCGGTCAGCGAGAGTCTTGGTGCCGTGGTATCTACCACGGTCACTGTGGCGGAGCAAGAAGCGCTCGCTCCCGCTGGGTCCATTGCGGTCAGGACCACATCTGTGGATCCCAAGGCGAACGGTCCCTCCGGGTCCAAGCTGAGGATGACCGGATCGTCGTCGGGGTCCTTCGATCCATTGTCGACCTCCTCCGGCAACACTGTTGCGAGACAGTTCGCATCGGCAGCCTTTTCCACGTTTCGGCAGAGGGCGGCTGGTGGCCTGTCGCAGTCGATCGGCTCGACGAGGAGGTTGTCGTAGTCTGAGACGAGGTGGGTGCCACGAAAACCGACCGTTCCGGCTGACTCGATGGTCGGCGAGCTCGCATCAAGGTGGGACGACGGATCACCCAAGATCTCGCATGTCATCGAGTTGCCGATCGCTGTGGCACGGAGGCGGTACCAGGTTCCAAGGTTCCAGTTGTAGGGTGTCCACTCGAAGGTCCCATCCGAACAGATGAGCTGGAAATTGAGCCCACGGATGTCACTCGCGAGCCGGCAAGCGCAGTTGCGGACGTTGGGGTAGTCAGACTGGAAGCGGAACACGACCCCTGCATCACTGGGATTTCTCCGCGTCAACGCCCTGACATCGGCTTCGACAGAGTAGTCGGTCCAGCCGTACCCGCCCGGCCAGACGGAGGCGACCGGCACGTTGGCCGTGGTGTTCGAGTCATGGTAGACGCCCCCCGCTTCAGACCAGCCTCCGGAGAACACCTGCCAGCCGCTAGCGTCCTCATCTTCGAAGTCGTCGGAGAGTAAAGTCCCGCACGGAGGTAGTTTCGCCAGCTCTCCGATCTCCTGTGGCGTCAGCGCACGGTCGTAGATTCGGATCTCGTCCAGGACTCCTTCGAACGACTGGTCCCCAGCTCCGACGATCTGCCCGATGCGGAGCGGCTCGGCGCTGATCGGGCCGTTGAACGTAAGAAACCCAGTCCCCAGCGATTGTCCATCGAGATAGATCTCCGACCAGCCAGACACCGCGTTGAGCACGAAGGCGAAGTGGTGCCACTCGCCCAACGCCAGGTCGGCTGGCCGGTCAAGCACGTCTGTTCCCTGGCCGGTGATGCGCGTGAGGATCGTGCCGTTCCCGTCGATGATTAGCCCGGCATAGTAATCGGAACCGCTGGGATTGAAGTGGCGGTACTTGGAGATCAGGCTCGTCGTGAACACGTTCCCGCTGACCAGGTGATCGATCGCTTCGACGCTGGACCACATCGAGATCGTTCGCACCTGGCCGCTTCCAATGCCGAGCTCGCTCCCCGGCACCTCGATATAGCTCGAGTTGCCGTCGAAATGCATGGCAGTTCCGGAGACGCCAGCAGCCGGAACGACTCCACCGACGACCTGGCCGTCGTGACCGTTTCCGCTGTCGTCTACGGCGGTTCCCGCGTCGAAGCTCCAATAGGCGATCAGACCGTCTGTCAGCGTTGAATGAGAGGCCGCCGGGAATACTATGATTCCCAGTAAGACCCCGAGGGATGAAAGCTGGCGCAATGAGACCATAATCGCTCCCCATACCGATTGTTGCACATGGCGATCGGGCGCAGGCCCTCCCACCAGCGAAGTAGGCTGGGCCACACGCTCCAGCTCCCCCCGCGGTACCGCCTTGTGCTTTGCGGCACGGGAAGTCTAGTACGAGAGTTCCGCTTCGTCTCTACTTCTGCGCAAGATGGTCTTGTGGCAAACTATCGATATTTTTTACCGAGAGTTCCGTGGCACCAAGTTCATTGCCAGGACGGCGAAGGGGGGCCGCATCGAGAGGGGAATGGAACCCACTCGTGGAGAGGTCGGGTGGCCTTCTGCTCTGCCAACTCTAAGAACCAGAGGAAGAGGTTCATCAGCCCGCCTTCCGGAACCGTTCGAGCCTCTCGACGAGCGCGTCGCGCGAGGGCTGCCAGGTTTCGCGCCGTGGCACGATGATCTTGCTGCCGTGAAGCTCCTGGAGACCGTGGCGCAGCATCGGCCCGTCGGACTCTTCGAGTACATCCCGTCGGACCACGACCTTGTAGTCCGGGTCGACGGTGACGAAGTACTGATCGAATGCGGCGTGGTGGAGCTTACATAGAGAAAGGCCGTTCGAGACCACCGGTTCGCCCTCGGGGTCCTTGTCCGGAACGATGTGCGCGGCGTCCAGCAGCTCCCGATGACGCAGCCGGCAGATCGCGCAGCGCTCTCGGTATGCGGCAAGCACCCGCTGCCGGAAGGTCTTCTGGTGCAGGCGCCGGCGGAACGTGGCGGTCACGTACTGACGCCGGACTTCTGCGACCTCGGAGGGCTCGGGGACGTCGAACTGAGCGTAGGGCGCGTCCAGGGCGACCGTGAAGATCAGGCTCTTCGGATCGTCCCCCACGATGTAGACCGGCCAGGCCGGGACGTACTCCGCGCTGCCGAGGCCATAGAAATAGATGAGCGGGATCTTCCGCCGCATCGCCTCCCGCAGGCCGACGTTCTGCCAGTGGTTTGGATCTTGCCCCTGGTACCTGTAGCGGACGGTACCGTCAGCAGGAAGGGCGTCGTTGTACGGTCCCGAGGGGGACGTTCTGATCGAGATGGGCAGCTCGCAGATCTTGGGCTTGAAGATTCCCTGCTGGCTCAGGAGTGCGACGCGCTCACCGCGGAACTGGAAGCCTTGGCGGAGCAGCGCCCAGGGCAAGACGTCTCCATGAAGCTCGACCTGTTCGGTCAGCCAGTCGAAGGCGCGGGTGCGGACGGCGAGGTCGTCAGGCAGGAGAGGAGCCCTCCCGGCGGTGTAGCCCAGCCCTGCATTCGGCCTTGACTGTCAGCCCCCTCCAATGCTCGCTCGACTCCTCGGTGGTGGAGAGGAGATCGCGAGGAATGGCGGTGGGATCGGACATCGGGCCGGCAACTCAGCGGAGCTCTTGGGGTGGATCCTCTTCCGGAGGAACTTCAATCTCCGATGCGGGTATCCAGATGACCCTGTCCTTCTCCCACACCGCGATCGGAGCGTCCAGTCGCTTGTGGAGAAGAAGCGCTTCGCGAACTCCTTTGGCCATCGCGCGGTCGGCCAGGTCGGTCTCCAGCAGGATCTTCTTGAGGTCGCGCTGCGGTTCACTCTGTTTCATCGGACATGCTCCTCGAAATTCTTGCCCAGCGAGCGGGTGCATACACCTGCCGCACTTCAGCTCCACTCCCGAACGCAACCAGCGTCGGCTTCGAAAGGGCCGAGTTGTCGTACACGCGCCAGCTCGTGGCCAGTGGTCGATAAAGGTGAGAGAAATTGGCAAGCCCTCGCGTGTACCGCCGCCGGACGGTCTCCTCCGGGATGTCGTGGCCGCCGAGGCGGACTCGATCCTTCACCCGGGCGATCGCCAGCTCCGGGCTGGGCAACCAAACGAAGAACAGATGAAACTCGTACCCTCGCTCGAGAAGCTCGGGGATCCAGGTGGAGTACATCCTGGCTGCGAGAGTGGTCTCGAACGCGAAGCTCTCATTGCGAGCAGCAAGCTCCTTCAGGCGCTGGATCATGACTCGTCCGGCCTCGAATGCGACGCTCGCCGGGTCGAAGGCGGACAACCCTTGAGCGATCGTGTCGGCGTTGACGAACTTCGTGATCCCGAGGGCCTCCCTCAAGAGCGGCGGGCCGACCGTCGACTTGCCTGCACCGTTCGGACCGGCGAGGGCGACGATTGAAGGATTGGATGAGCTACTCATGCGGTCTTCCCACCGACTCTTCCCGAGATTGCAGGCTGGGTGGTCGCAAGAGCCAAGGCGGCCCCTAGTTTTCTGGAGGAGCCACAATCTGTGCCAGGACCTTGAGTTTCTCGGAGGCGCTCTTGAGCGAGCCGATGCTCAGGTACCCACTGCCGACCTTGCGCAAGATCGCCAGCACCGGAGAGGCCAAGCTGTCGAGCACGACTTGGATTTCTTCTACGGTATAGCCTTCCCCCTCTTCGTCGAGGTGCCTGAGGATCCAGTAGAGATCTCTCGCGCTCAAGCTAGCTTCCGTATCCTGAAGCTCGGTGATCTGGCCAAGGATCGCGGACGCGAGATGAACCCAGCGGTGAGCTTCCTCGGCCAGTTCGGCGATCTCCGCGGCACCCTCCTCGAATTCATTCGCTAGGAAGAGCTGCCGATAGCTCTCCAACCCCAGGGGAAGGTCTGCGTGCTGCCGTAGAATCTCCGCAAGCTTCGGAGCTTCCACCAGAACAGCCTTCACATCATCTTCCTTGGCGCGCTTGAAGACCTGCGCGCCTTCGAAGCTGGGTGCTACCACCACGATGTGATCGGCCTTGTGTAGCTTTCGATGGTCACGCAACGTCATCCAGTCGATCTGTTGATCTCGCACTCCGCCCTTCGCCGTCGTCTTGCACTCTACGATGACTCTGTAGCCGTACTCTGGGCCCAGTGGCGCGATCAAGAGGACATCTGTCTTCCCGGGGCCTCCCAGCGTCTCGCTGATGAAGCCAAGGAATCCGAACGCAGTACCTACGGCCCGTTCAAAGCCGGCAGAATTCTGTGACTGACGGGCTGCCTCAATCAGGGTCCGGCCGATCTTCTCGGCTTCAGCGACGCGCGGCGAGATTTGCACCGATGGCGCAGTCGGACGCGATACCTCTGCTTGCGGAATGGCTTCGCTGGGGGCCTGTTTGGGTTCTTGGGGCTCGAAGATCTTCACGCGGCTCAGTATGGCTTGCCCGCCTTCGGTCAGGGAGAGTCGACCCTCCTCGTCGATCTTCAACGTACCGGCGGCGCGAAGCCACCCCACCCGTCGATCAATCTGAGCTCGAGTGGACCACCCCAGGTCGTAACGTCGGTTGGCCTCTTGGAGCAGCTCATCGATGCTGTGAGTCTTCTGAGTCAACTCGAGCAGCTCCCCGATGAAGCGGACGCGTGCGTGAAGGAGCGCGACCAAGAAATCTCTGTCGGCGGTTGCGAGAAACCGCGTGCCTTCACTCGTCGGCTCGACATGCCCGGCCTGTTCACGGAGGATGCCCAATCGCATCAGGAAGAGGAGAAGGTATCGAGCGTTCGCTTCCGTCACGGAGAAGTGGTCCTGGAGCCAACCCTCCAGATCCGATCGCGCTGGGCGAAGGTCGGCAACGCGATCGAGGATGTCAGACAGGTTCTTGAGATAATCATCGATCCCGCCGGGGAGAGGGTAGACCGACTTCTTTCGGTCCTGCCATGCGAAGACCTTCGGTATTTCGTCGTCCGCCGGACTGAATGGGATGGTCTCTGCCTTTGCCAAGCTCGGGAAGCGCGTCTTGAGCTCCACCCATTCATCCGAGGCGATCGAAAAGACCGTGCCGAGAGGGGCGGTGATGATCTGGTGGCTGGAAAACGAAGCGAGAGATGCGATCTGTTCCTTGGAAATGAGCTCCACAGGAGCGACTGCAATGGGGGTACGAGTTGCCACACCGGTCTCGTTTTCGGTGTCCAGAGCGAAGACGGTCTCTTCAGGGAAGCTGGCTGATCCCCTCGGGAAGCCCTGGACGCGCCCGACACCCACGACACCGGCCTCTTTGCCCGATCTCCAGATCACGACGAGATCACCCGGCCGAATCTCCCAGGCGTGCTGAGGAGTTCGCCAGGCGATCTGGTCGAGTGTCTCCAGAGCCTGGACGATGTCATAGCGATCCGGGTTTGCCTGGAAGAACCACGCTTGTGGTTTCAAGGGCCTCTCGGAGTTGTCCATCACGAACGGGTTCCTGCAATTCTGGGAAACTGGACTGGCATCAGTCGCGAGTCTACAATACTATAGTCAATCGCTGGAAGTCACTGTCTGGCGCCGGGGGAAACAACTCAATTGTCATCGGCCGAAGAAGAAGTCTTGGCCTCCTTGAGCCCCAGGTAGGAGCGGAACATCGGATGGACCTGGAAGCGGTGAATATTCCGCAGGTTCAGGTTGCTCACTTGGTGAGGCCCTAGGTACGAGCTCCCGCTCCGACGCCTAGCCTTGAGGCCTCCGACAGCATAGGCACGTAGGAAGCCAACCCTCCACAGGACCTCGATGAGGAACTCGGTGTCTTGGCCATCGATCCAATCCACCTCCTTGTCCAGTAGGATTTCCTTCGTGACAAGCCTCAAGCATATTTCCTCCAGTTCTTCGCGGCTTAACGTGTAAGTGCGTCCCCGGAAGACTTCGAAGACGCTTTGTAGGCCGGGATACTGGAACCTATATTCTGCAGCTATATCTTTGGTGCGATCTTCAGAGTAAGAGAGCTCGGCTGTGCTAATAACTGGATAGTCAATCGGGAAACTGTCGTTGTGCCTGGCCTCCTCCAGGGCATCTGTGCAGAACTGGATCAATTCGCGTGGTCGGTATAGAGTTCTGTCGATCATGTAGTTGAAAGACTTATTCTTTCTATACTGTATAGTTTCCAGGAATACCTCCTGCCAACACTCATCATCTGTAGCTTCATTAACTCGGGGGATGCCGTGCCTAATTCTCTTGGCGATGAGAGCGAGCAAGGAAGGCTCGTCCCATGTGATTATCTCAATGACGTCTCGGTATTTCTGGGCGTCCTCATAGAGAGCTGGTATGCTGTCATAGAGTTCTTGACGAAGTGAGACGTAGACTCGAAAATTGCTTCCGAGCTCGTTGAGCCATATCGCGGCCGAGAATAGCCCCGCCACGAAGGCCTGTGCGTCTTCGGAAGCATCCCAACCCCGGTCCAATTCGTCTACAAATACCGAAATTGGTCGAGATTGTGATATGTTTGCGAGGCTCGGGATCAAAGGTTCCAGCTCCTCTAGTTTATATAGTCGGTCTAGTTCCCGGGTCCTCATGCTCGCTTCGTAAGCGCCGATCTTGAGTCCTTCAATTCGCTTAAGGTAGGAAATGAGGACGGCGATTGGATTGTCTTGCATCTCTGCGTGATGGTCGCGGAGATACTCGTAGATCTTCGCTGCGTCACCTCTCTTGTACTTCGGGCCGGTCCTTTTGACTTCTTTCATTACTAATATCAATATTAAGTATTTCCATGCAGAGGAGTATGCGCCGTGCTTAGCCCACGCACCCTGAGCTTCGCTCGTCAGCACCTGCTTTAGCATTTCGTAGGAGTAGTCTTCGGGTCGAAGCTCGAGTACCAATCCTCCTGTATGGCGCTGGCGTTCGGCCAGTACCTTGAAGATCGCGCTTTTGCCAGAGCCCCGGTTGCCAAGTACTATCACTCTCTTTCCTGACGCAACCCTCTCGTACGCATCAGACTCGAGGAAATATTGATGAAGTCCAACCGAAACGTCTCTCTCTGCAGCAGGTGCACCGAAGTTAAGTCCTTTGAGACAATTTGAAGAAACCATGGCGTAACTCCTGTAGGGTTGATTCAGCTAGGCCACTTTGATGTTCTTACGGCTGGGGGTCAAGTGAATCGCTCTCCGACATAGTCATGCATCGCACTCAGCCCCATCTCCTCGGTGGATGGTCCTGAGCGCACGTAGAACTTCTCCTCCCCCTGGAACTTCACGAACACCGGCTCGGGGCTGGGTGGGCATTCGACGCGGCAGACCATCTGGTCGCCGAAGGTCCAGATCCGTGGATTGATGCGCGCGGCAGCGGGCTGGCCGAGGGCGCTCTTGACGACGTTCGCCAGGTGGAGCAGGAACTTGTCGGCGTTGGGGAAGCCATCGTGGCCGATGCCGAGGATCGCGCCGTCGTCGGCTACGCCGATCAAGAGCACGCCGCCCTCGGTGTTCTGGAACGCGGCGATGGTCTTGAGCACGGCGAGGGTCACCCGGTCGTCGTTCTTCTCGGTGTGGAGGTTCCAGCGGAGGGAGGACTTGAGCTCCCGGTGCTTGGTCTCCCCCTCCTCGATCTCCGCCAGGATGTCCGCTTCGGTCAGGCCGCCGTTCTGGAGGCGCCTCCGGTACTGGTCGAACAGATTGGTCATCAGGTGGGAGGAGAAGGCTTTGTCGTCGGCGATCCGCTTGTAGAGCTTGAAGTTGGTGTCCACCAGCTCCTGGAGCATGTCGGTAACGACGGTCTCGAACGCCAGCCGCGCGTTCTCCTCGGTGTTGTTCTCGACGGAGAGGCGGAGCGAGTCCTTCTCCTCGGCCCGGTCGAGGATGCGGCCGAGGGTGATCCGGTCCTCTGGACCCAAGTTGGCGCCGTAGCGCTCGTTGAGCTCGCGGATGATCCGCGACAGCGGCTCGATCTCCGCCTGCTGTGGCTGCCTGCCGCTGCCGTGCTCGCCGAGCGGCTCCAGGTCCTTCGCTCCCCGTTCGAGCCGGATCGTCCCGGTGAAGCTCCGTTGGATGCGAAGCGAGTCCATGTCGATCTTTTCGCGGATGTCCTTGGGCAGCTCCTGGGTCGGGGTCTTGATGTAGCGCCGCAGGAGCCGTGCGAAGACGTAGAGCTTTTCCAGGTCCGGATCGGTGAACGGGATCACCTGGGAGAGGAAGGCGTACTGCCGCACGTAGTCCTGGAGCGCCCCGCGGAAGTCGCCCAGCGCCTCCGCGCTGAGCTCGCCCTCGGCCCGTTCCTTGATCGGATCGAGCGCCTGGTACAGCCGGTTCTGGGCCTTCTTGCCGAAGTAGAGCACCGCGAAGGCATCCACCTCGTCCTCCGTGTACATCCCGAACTCCTCCAGCTCGTGCTGGCGGTCGTAGAGCACGTTCGGATCGGTGGCCTCGGACAGGAGCGTGGTCTCGTAGTACGGCTCGAACGCCTTCCGGATGGTCTCGGCCTCGTTGGCGAAGTCGAGCACCATCGTCTCCTCTTTGCCGACGCGGGTCCGGTTGAGGCGGGACAGCGTCTGCACCGCGTTGACGCCGCCCAGCTTCTTGTCGACGTACATGGTGTGGAGAAGGGGCTGGTCAAAGCCCGTTTGGAACTTGTTGGCCACCACCAGGAAGCGAACCTCGGGGCGCTCGAAGGCCGCCTTGGTCTGGCTCTCCGGGATGCCGTTCATGCCGGTCTCGGTGAAGTCGGCCCCCTCGTCCTCGACCGTGCCGGAGAAGGCGACCAAGCTCTTGTACGGGTAGCCCTTTTCGACGAGGTAGGCGTCGAGCGCAAGCTTGTAGCGCACACAGTGCTTCCGGGACCGGGTGACGATCATCGCCTTCGCTTTGCCGCCGATCCGATGCTCGACGTGATCATGGAAGTGCTCGACCATGATCTCGACCTTCTTCCGGATCGAGTGCTCGTGGAGATCGACGAACGACCGGAGCAACGACTGGGCCTTGCGCTTGTCGTACCGGGGGTCCTCCTCGATCGTCTTGAGCAGCTTCCAGTAGGTGGCGAACGTCGTGTAGTTCTCCAGCACGTCGAGGATGAACCCCTCCTCGATCGCCTGGCGCATGGAGTAGAGGCTGAACGGCTCGAACTTGCCGTCATCCCGCTTCGTCCCAAACAGCTCCAGGGTCTTCTGCTTCGGTGTGGCGGTGAACGCGAAGGTGCTCGCGTTGGGAAGCCGGCCGCGTTTCTTCATCTCGGCCACGATCCGGTCTTCCATGTCCTCCGGCTCGATCTCCTCCTCGGCCGCGGCCTCCTCCAGGCTGTCGACAGACAGCGTCTCCTTGAGCGCCTTGGTGCTCTCGCCGGACTGGGAGGAGTGAGCCTCGTCCACGATGATCGCGAAGCGCTTCCCGGGAAGCTCGCCGATCTGCTCCACGATCACCGGGAACTTCTGGAGCGTCGTGACGATAATCGTCTTGCCCTCCTCGAGCGCCTGCTGGAGCTGCTTCGAGGTGGTGTCGATGTTTTCGACCACGCCCAGGGTCTGCTCGAACTGGCGGATCGTCTCCTGGAGCTGCTGGTCGAGCACCCTCCGGTCGGTGATCACCACGATCGAGTCGAACACCCGCCGGTCCTGGGCGTCGTGGAGCACGGAGAGCCAGTGGGCGAGCCAGGCGATGGTGAAGCTCTTGCCGCTGCCAGCCGAGTGCTGGACGAGGTACTGCCGGCCCGGTCCGTGCTCGCGGGCGTCAGCCACCAGGCGGCGCACGGCGTCGAGCTGGTGGTAGCGGGGGAAGAGCTGAATCTGCTTGCCGTTCTTCTTGTCCGTCTCGTCCTCGGACACCCGGTGGATGAAGTGCTGGATCAGGTTGAGCACGGAGTCCTTGGCCCAGACCTCCTCCCACAGGTAGGCGGTCTTGTACCCACGCCCCTCCAGGTCGTGGGTCTTCGGTGGGGGAGGGTTGCCGGCCCCCTTGTTGTATCCCTTGTTGAACGGCAGGAACCGGGTCGTCTCGCCGGTCAGGTGGGTGGTGAGGTAGACCTGGTCCGGATCGACCGCGAAGTGGGCGAGGCAGCGGCCGAAGGCGAAGAGGGGCTCCCGCGGATCTCGATCCTTCCGGTACTGGGTGACCGCGTGCTCGACGGTCTGCCCGGTGAACGGGTTCTTGAGCTCGGCGGTGAAGAGGGGGAGGCCGTTCAGGAAGAGCGCCAGGTCCACGCTCTTCGGGCCGTTTTCTGAATAGTGGAGCTGGCGGACGATGGAGAAGAGGTTCGACTGGTAGTGCCTCTGGAGCTCGTCGTTGAGTCCCGAATGGGGCCGGAAGTAGGCGAGCCGGACCTTGACGCCGGAGTCCTTGATCCCCCGCCGCAGCACGTCGAGCGTGCCCTTGCGCTCGATCTCCCGCGCGAGCCGCTTGAGGAACCGCTTCTTCGCCTCGTCACCGTAGTACTGCCGGAGCTGCTGCCACTCCTTCGGCTGGGTGGTGATGACGAAATCGATGACCTCGTCCGGCAGGAGGCAGAGGGCCCGGTCGTAGGCCTGCGGCGGGTGCTTCCGGTAGCCGCCGGGGATCGCGTCGCCGTAACCGGCCTGGTCTTCGGCGACCGTGCCCTCCGTCGAACCCTCGACCAGGGCGGCTTCAATGGCCTCTTCGAGTGCGGCTTCGGAGATCTCGGTCATCGTGCCCCCCCGTCCCCTCCGAGCACGAACCGCGCGCGTTCTCGCCGCAGCATCGTAAACGAGCTCATGTACTTGACCTTCATGCCGATGCAGACATTGGGAATCTTGACGCGCTTCACCCCATCGCTCGGCACCTCGTGGGTTACCACGGTGTGCCCATGAGCGTGGGCGTAGGAGACAAGGTAGTAGTCCGCGTCGTCCAGGAAGGTGCTCACGGCCGCGGGCCGGTAGCCCTGTCCCTGGACCCACCGGGCGACCTTTCCCAGGCTTCCGAGCATCGCTTCGTCGGGCGGGAGAAAGAACTCCTCTCCCCGCTCTCTCGCCCAGGTGGTGAGCTCGTCGTCCCCGGCCTCGATCTCGTCGCGGACCTGCTCGATACTGAAGACACTTCGCCGAGCGTGCGCCTCGACGATCCATTCCCAGAACGCCGGGCAGAAGTCCAGGCCGTAGTACCGGCGATTCGCCTCCATGAACACGTTGGCGTCGAGCAGATAGGCCATCAGGCAGGAAGTCCGAGCTGGTCTCCGAGCTCGCGGAAAGTGGTCTGTTTCCGAACGCCGAGCATCTGGTAGGCGTCTCGATAGAGAGTCTGGCCTTCGAGGGTGCTCACGATCAGAGCGCGGGCGAAGCGACGGCTGAGCCGGACTGCCTGCGTCAGGTAGAAGTTGCCGCCTTCTCCCCGGGGAATGGCAAGGAGCCGTGCCAGCTCAGCTTCGTACTTCTCTCGGAACTGCTCTCGCGTCAGCCGCTTCGCGTCCAGAAGCCGCCGCAAGATCACGAGTGTGCTCACCTTGAACCGCTTCGCGAGCCGCTTCACCTGGGCCGGGTCGACGGCTTCGAGCTCCGCGAGCTCCTCGCGAAGGACCGCCAGGGGGACCAACAGCTCTGCCGCCACGGCATTGCACCAGACCTCGATCTTGCGGGTACTGGTCGAGGCTGGGCTCGAGTCGGTCAGCGCCGACTCACCCAGCCAGAGATGGGCCAGCTCGTGGGCCAGGGTGAACATCTGTGCCGCCTTCGTGTCCTGACCGTTGATGAACACCAGGGGCGCCAGGTCGTCGGCGAGGGCGAAGCCCCGGAACTCCTGGGGGTCGAGCGGCCGGTGCGTGTTGCTGCCGACCACGCCGCTGACCATGACCAGAACCCCGAGATCCTCTGCCTCGGCGATGAACCGGCGCAGGGCGTCCGTCCAGGTGGGGCACCGGCGCCGGTCCTCCAGGTCGAAATCCAGGGCGGTGCGCATCTCCGCGGCGACCCGGACGACGGGGCTGCGGAGCGATGCCGAGCCGACGAACGGCCGGGGGTCTTCAGCCACCGAGCGCGCCCACTCGCGGTACCAGGCCTGTCGCCGCTGGCACAGGTAGATGGCGTCGAGAAGATCGGGGCTCGGGTGCCCCAGGTACTTGCTTCCCATGGTCCGGAGGTCGGGGATGGGGACCTCCTCCTCCGGAGGCTCGGGGAGAAAGAGATAGCCGAACGGGACGTGCATCGCCCGCGCGAAAGCCTGGAGCTGTTTGAGTGTCGGTCGGACTTCGCCCTTTTCCCACGCTTCCAGCCGTGGGAACCGACTGCTGAGGCTCTCCAAGCTCCGCCCGGCGCGCTCCCGCGCCCAGCGGACGAGCACCGGGTCGACCTCCACCCGCGTCATGCCACCTCCTTCCGTACGTTGATCTTACCCGTCACGGCGGCGGAGATCAGGGCGGTCCGGTATTCGTGGAGGAGGGTGATGGCGGACTTCAGGTTCCGAATCAGCTCCTTCATCCTCTCCTCCTCTTCTCTAACCGTCTCGACGATTCGGCGCTGTTCGGGGAGGTCTGGTACCGGCGCCTCCTCATTCAACCAGGTTCCTACTCTGAGGGTTCGATTCCTCCCTGCGGCTCCAGGAGAGTTCAGCTCAAGTAGAGCTCTGCCGTGGTCGGTCTGGAAGAACATCAGGAGGTAATCTAGATCGAGGGTCTCCGGGTCGGGCACAAAGGTGGGGAAGCGGTGGGACGCGATCATCCCTTCTTCCTGTTCCGAGACGACTGCAACTGCGCCTTCCCACGCGAATACAATGTTCAGAGTGAAGTCTCCGGGTCTTAAGCTGAAGACTCTCTTTTCTCCCAGGTGATGGCCGAGCACCGCCTCTTTGTGAAAGATTCCTTTCCCCCAGGAGCGGATCCCGATTTCTCGATAGCTCTTGTTCGGATCAAGCCTGACGGGGCGGACGACTGGGGTTATCAGCCGGCGTAGCTTGATCAGATTCCAATGGGTCGGAATCTCCCCCAACCACTCCACCCCCGAGTCCTTCATCTCCACACTCGGATCCAGCCCCTTGGTGACGGCCTGGGTGATCAGGGTGGTCCGCTTCTCCTGGAGGAGCTCGATCAGGCGCTGCTTCTGCTCGATGAGGTCGTCGATCTTGGCCGTCTCGTGGTCGAGGAAGTCTGCGATGGCGTGTTGCTGACTCTCCGAAGGGAGGAGAACTGGGAGAGCGCCCAACTCCGATGGGTTGATCGCTGGGTAGCTCACTCCCGTCGATTTGGCCACAACAGCATTAACAAATGGCTCGGCTTGCAGAAACCGCCAGAGGTACCGAGGTACGACGCCAGGACGTGGTCTCAACACTGCAAAACCGGTAGAGGCAATCGAGTGCTCGAGTTCGTCATCTATGAAGGCAATCGCTTTCAGGTAAGTCCTGACGGTAGCGAGGATCGTGTCTCCTCCGCGCACGATTCGTCGAGCTCTGCTCGGGGCAGCGCCGAAGCGGATGGGATCACTAGTACCTACTGCTCCATTCGAGCTGACGCTCGTGATGTCGATGTACGAGAATTGGAACTCTGGATCTGTTTCCTCGCTCAGAGTCTCCGGGTTCATGCGCGAAGCGAACTTCAGCGGTCGAACTTCCCACTCGTCCGGGGAATCGTGAACCCATGACCACGTGTCGATCCCAAGTTCGTGGAGCTTCCTAACGGTCTGCATCGTGACCCCCGGTCACCGAGCGCGGGTCGCTCATCAGTCGCTTGAGCGACTCAAGGATGTTGCCCTCGACTTCGCGAATGTCAGTCTCGATCTCCTCCAACGGCCGCGGCGGCGTGTACACATAGAAGTATCGGTTGAAGTTGATCTCATACCCCACGCGCCCGATTTCGCCATCCTTGTCGTCCGTGTACGACTCGTCGATCCAGGCCTCCGGGACGTAGGGCTTCACCTCGACCTCGAAGTACTCCTCGACCGACCGGTCCAGGGGCACCGTCTCGTGGTCCCGAAGGTCGGAATCGGGCTCCCGGTTGCCGTCCTTGTCGAGGCAGACGTCGGCGTCCTCATCCCGCTCGGAGAGCGCGGACTCGATCGCCTTCCGGAGGCTCGCGCTGAGCTTGACGTCGGCCTCCTTCGCCGCCTCTTTCAGGGCCTTGCGGAAAGCCTTCCGGTTGCGGAAGAGCGTCTCCTCCATCCCGCCCAGCATCTCTCGGATCGCCTGCTGCTCGGCCCGGCCCGCGGCCTCCTCGGCGGCTCGCTTCTCTTTGTCCCGCTTCTTGCTCTTGGCGAGGCCCTGGAAGGCCCGTTCCTCGTCCAGGCGGGCGATCCGCTCGGGACTCGCCTGGAAGTTGAGCTTCAGGGGGCGTTCGACGCGGATCTTTCGATACCCGAAGTGGGTGGTGGGGAAGATCTTGGAGCGCTCGGTCTCCTCGTAGAGCTCCAGGAGCTCCAGGATCTCTCCGGCCTGGTCGTCGGAGACCTCTCGCCGTTTGTTGCCGAGGCTCTTCCGCATCGGCTGCCAGAGGTCGGTGGCGTCGATCAGCAGGACCTTCTTCCGGCGCTCTGCGGCTTTGCGGTTCGACAGCACCCAGACGTAGGTGGCGATGCCGGTGTTGTAGAAGAGCTGCTCGGGGAGAGCAATCAAGGCCTCGAGCCAGTCGTTCTCCAGGATCCAGCGGCGGATCTCGCTCTCGCCGCTCCCGGCGTCGCCGGTGAAGAGCGGCGAGCCGTTCATGATGATCGCCACCCGGGAGCCGCCCTCTTCAGGTGGCTTCATGTGGGTGAGCATGTGCTCGAGGAAGAGGAGCTGGCCGTCGCTGATCCGGGGGGTGCCGGCGGGGAAGCGGCCGGCGTCGCCCCGGTTCGCCTCCTTCTCGACCGCGTCTTTGTCCCGCTTCCAGTCCTTGCCGTAGGGAGGGTTGGCGATCTGGTAGTCGAAGTGCCAGCCCGGATGGCCGTCCTCTTCCAGGACGGAGCCGTAGACGATGCGGTCGGCATCGCGGCCGGTCGGGTCCTTCATGAACAGGTCCGACTTGCAAACGGCAAACGTCTCCGGGTTGACCTCCTGACCGAAGAGGTGAACCTGAGCGCGCGGGTTGATTCCCGGGCGGTCGTCCGACCCTCGGATGTGGTCCCTGGTGATCGTCAGCATGCCCCCGGTGCCGCAGCAGGGGTCGCTGATGGTGACGACCGCCCCGGGCTTCCGGATGCGCTCCTCGTCGCCGGCCAGCATGAGGTCCGCCATCAGGTGGACCACGTCCCGGGGCGTGAAGTGCTCGCCCGGGTTCTCGTTGAGCGCCTCGTTGAACTTCCGGATCAGCTCCTCGAAGATCGTCCCCATGGTGTGGTTGGGGACCGCGTCCGGGTGGAGATCAACGTTCTTGAACCGCTCCAGCACCTGGAACAGAAGGCCGGACTCGTCCAGCTTGTGGATGGTGTTGTAGAGGTCGAACTTCTCGACCACCTCTCGCATGTTGGGTGAGAAGCCCTGGATGTAGTTGAGGAGGTTGTCCTTGAGGTTCGGCGCGTCGCCGAGGAGCTTCTCGAAGTCGTAGAGCGAGGTGTTGTAGAAGGCGAAGCCGGAGGCTCTCCGGAGCTGGCCGTCCAGGTTGTCGAGCTGGTCGCGGTACTTCTCGTAGGCCGCCAGCACCGCCTGCTTGGTCGGCGCCAGCACACAATCAAGGCGCCGGAGCACCGTCAGCGGCAGGATCACGTCCTGATACTTGCCGCGCTTGAACGTGTCCCGGATCAGGTCCGCGACTCCCCAGAGGAAGCTGACGATTTGGGTGTGTTGCATGGTGGGGGAGTCTATCGGGTCGGGGTCCACGGGCCTGGCGGATTCCAGTGTGCTTCCCACGGGAGTTTTCGGGCCAGAGCGTTCCACAGCGGCCTGAGGAAGGACGCGACAAGCTCACCGACCCTCGGGAAGCTGCCCAGGTGCTCGAGCGAAGGGTTCTCCAGGGCGAAGCTGTTCCACTTCTGGGCCCGATCGTTCTCGGCGTAGAACTGTGGGCGAAGGGGTGCGGGAGGATCGCCCTGCACGACTGGCGTGGCGCAGTGCGCGAACGTGTTCGCGCAGGCCTCGAGAAGCAAAGAGCCTTGGAATTCCGTGTAGGTTGCGAGGAGAGCCACGTCCGAGAAGTCCTTGTAGCGAGTGTTGGTTCTGCCGAAACGCACCATGGCTTCGAACTTCTCGGCGACGAACGTCTCTCGAGGGTAGAGCTTGACTCGTGGTGCCGGGAGCTCGAGAAGCGTGGGGAACTCCTCGATCCGGGGAGCCGGCGTCACGACATCCCCGGAACCCACATCGAGCTGCAGCGGGATCGGTATGGTTCCGAGTTGTGCCAGAAACTTCAGACGGACGCCCTGACCCCTGCGGAGCGGTTCGACGGCGAGGCTCGAGAGATCGAAGACGAGCCCGTCTTGCGGGTACTCGATGGCGCAGATCTCGCGAACCTGGGACTCGAGCCTCGCCTGGCCTTCCGCCTCGATCCAGGTCACGTCGAGGTCGCGGGTGGATCGATGGGGCTGATCGAGCCAGACATCGAACAGGGTCGCGCCCTTGACGACGTACCGGTCCGCCCACTCCGACAGGCTCAGCCGATAAAGAAAGCGCTCGACGCCGTAGCGGACCAAGGTGAGGTTGAAGTCCTCCCCGCGGTCCCGCGCCCGATTGAGCAACCGCTGCTGGATCGAGTGGGGCGTTCCTCGGTTCTGAGCCGTCAAATCGCAAGGGCCTCCATGGGTGGTCCAATCAGGGACTTGGCCCCGCAGACCTCGGCGGCTCGCCAGAGAGCTTCCGAGGTCGTTCGGCTTTCCTCGAGCACGGACCGCAGTGCCTCGAGCGCCGTCTCTCGACTGATGAGGCGGTGAAATCGGAAGCAGTCGACGACCGTCCTCGGGATACTCGTCACCCTTGCCGGCGCCCCCTCGATCGTTACGTCCTCGATTCCATAGTTGGCGGAGGCTCCGCTGAATCGGACGACGCGAACGGGAAACTCCGGCAGACGCGGCGCGCGAGCCTTGTGAGGGATGGCGATCCAGACCTCCCGCGGCACCCGCGTTCCGATCCGGTGGTACTGGAGCGCGGAGAGCAGGCAGATGATGGCGTCCGGCACCCGGGCGCAGACTGCCGCCAGGGTGTAGAGCTCGGTCGGCGCCTCGGACGTCAGGCGATAGAGCCCGCGGGCGATCCGCTCCACGTCGCCTTCGTCCACCAGCTTGCGGAGCTGGTGGTAGGAAACGCCGATTTCTTCAGCATCCTGCGGCCGGAAGAACGCTCCGGCTCCGCCAGCTTGGAGTGCTTCGAGGTGGACTTGGGTCGAGGCGGACATGTCCGGAGGTGGAAGAAAACGTCGGCAATCATACCATCGATGCCGTCATTCTATGTCAGGCTGCTCTGGACGACAAGGTCAGCCCAGAGATTGACGTGTCTGTCGATCCGTGGAGGGCTGGGAGATGGTGCCTCCGGGAAATCCGCATGAGGGGTCCGTCGTGTCTCATAACTACGCACTCGACCAAGAAAGGGACCCCCATGCGCCTTCGTTCCGTCTTTCTTCTCGTTCTCGTCCTCGCCGTGCCCCAGATCGTCTTCGGGCTCGAGGCGAATCTCGCCGAGTCAAACCCAGGGACGACGCAGACGCTGAGCGTGGCGGTAGGCAAGCCCTTGCAGGTCAGTATCCTGAACAAGCTGCCGGACGGCGTCTACTCGCCATCGCTCGTCATCCGGAACGTCGCGGTGCTGCCGTTGCCTGACGTCGGGGCTCTGGCCCCCGTTGCCCCCACGGGAGCGTGTGCTCCGATCACGCACCTGAAGGCGGCTACTGACGAAGCCGCAGTCCCAGGGTTGATCACCGCCGTGGAAAAGGCGATCTCGGACGGGACGTGCAACGCCACCGCCGGTGCCGAAGTCATCGCAAGGACGAAGGTAGCTTTCAAAGAGACCTTCCACCTTCAACCGGGCCAGGAACTGGTCTTGACCGTGGAGCGCAAGGCGAACGCCGCCAAGGGCCTGAAAAAGGCCGTCTGGACGTTCGTCTGGACCACCGGCCCGCGCGGAGAGTGGCACGCCAGCTACGGTTTCGGCTTCTTCAAGGCGGACGACGAGAAGTTCTTCACTCGGCCTGGAGAAGAGGACGGGACCTTCGTCATCCATCGGGAAGCGGATCGCCACGACCTGTCGTTCGCCCCTGCGGTCTTCTTCACCTGGGCCAAGGAGTCGAGGAAGGTCAGGGACTTGGACTTCGGACCGGCCGGGGGCCTCGGGTTCGATCTTTCCAAGCCCGTTGTATTCGTAGGCTGGCAGTTCACTTACAACCAGAACTACACCCTCAACCTGGGGCTCGTCGCACACCCAGAGACCAGGCTGGACGGTCAATACGAGGTGGGCCAGGTCCTCAAGGAAGCGCTCACACCGGACAAGCTCGAGGACGATTCCTCGTACGGAGTGGCGGGATTCATCGGTGTCTCGTTCCGGTTCGGCAAGAACCCGTTCAAGAAAGCAGGCGGGGACGGGAGCTGAGGGTGACTCCAGCGTGTGGGAGGGCGTCTGTCAGCTCGCCTCGTAGCTCTGCACCAAGAGGGGCTTCGCCCGTTCCAACTCCTCCCGGGACTGGATGGTGATTTCCAACTCGCCGGTCCCGAAGTGACCGATCGTGCGGACATCCCGGAGGAAGCCCTCGCTCAGGTCGACTGTGTCGGGATCGACCTTGACGTAGACGGTCAGGGCGCCTGAGCGACCCTTTCTCGGGTGGACCTCGACGCAGGCGAAGTTCTTGAGTCGCTTGAAGGCGACATAGAACTTGAGAACCTTCACCTGGACGTCCTCGCCCAGCGCGATCAAGAAGGACTTGAGCTCTTCGAAGCGGTCGAGTAGTGGGCCCGAAAGCTCGTCCAGGGTCTTGTCGATCGTCTTGTACTCGGTCGCCTTGTTCTTGGGCGCAGATTCCTCGCTGACCGTGGAGGTCGTCGCGGTCGTCGCGTTGACCAACTCCAGGAGGAGGAGGTCGTCGCCGAACCGGCGGTAGCGGATCAGCTCGATGTTCCGGTCCATCTGCTGGACGGCGTGCTCGTCGTAGCGGGTGAAGTCGCCGGCGATGCAGAGCAGCCGGGGCGCGCTCCATTCGATCGTCTCCGCCTGGTCGCCGCCGAGGTTCTCCATGACCAGGAGCTTGAACTCGGCCTTGTGATCCATCAGCCAGTCCAGGTAGAAGAGCCCCTGGTTGATGACGTTCTCGTTCGTGGAGCGCTTGTACTCGATGATCACCGGGCTACCGTTCTCGTCGACTCCGAGGGTGTCGATCCGGCCGCGATGTTTCCGCCCGGTCGAGTGCTCGCTGGCGAGGAAGCGGACTCCGAGAAGTGCCTCCAGGTTCTCTTCGATGAGTGTTTGGAGGGACTTCTCCAGAGCCACAGAGGTGCCGTGGAGCTCCTCCGCGGTGCCGTTGATGGTCCGAAACAGCTTCAGGTCGCTCAAGACTCGCTCCGTCTATCGATGCCAAGCGAAATTATCGTCCTACTTGTTGGCGAGGATCTCACGTCGACAGCGACAAGGAAACCCAGGCGAGTACGGAGAGGCTCGGATCCGTAGACACCATCACCGATCCCCGCTCACCCGCACCCCATGCCGCAGATCCGCACCCAGTGCCGCCAACCCGCGCCCCATGCCGCCAACCCGCAAATCGTGCACAATACCCGGGCCATGCCACTCGACCGAATCCTGTTGAACGCCTCCGACGGCCCGCGGCTGGTCCGGCGGGCAGTCGATCCGGCGGACGTCTACTTCCTGGAGGCCGACGGGGGCGACACGCTGGTGCGTCTGCGCGGGTCGACGCGGCTCCGGGACGCCCGGCGGCTGTCGGAGCTTCTGGCGCTGTTCGAGCCGTTCGGCTTCCTGCGGATCCACCACAGCTACGCCGTCAACCTGCGCCGGGTGCGCGAGCTGCGCCAGCGCGAGGAGGGCGACGACTGGGAGGTGAAGCTGGAGCCGCCGGTCAACCGGGTGCTGCCGGTCGCCCGGGGGGAGCGGGAGTCTTTGGCTCAGGCTGTGTAGGCGGACCACAAGAGCAACACCACGACGAAGATCATGAGCCAGATCAGGAAGGTCCACAGCAGGAGCTTTCTGC
>Ga0210074_1000178_pt1 | contig 24860 bp, 22 predicted proteins | sample China_Galinas_Co_FD_184860 | JGI IMG/M metagenome (GOLD analysis project Ga0210074, IMG submission 184860) | Wetland microbial communities from San Francisco Bay, California, USA, that impact long-term carbon sequestration -... | ecosystem: Environmental > Aquatic > Marine > Wetlands ... | reverse complement strand
CGTAAGTCTCATCCACAAAATGAACGGTTGCACCAGAAATATGTGCTGAGGATTCAAACACCGCTTTATGAACATTCATGCCGTACATTCCTGATCCTCCAAAGGATGGTAAAAGTGCCGGGTGAATATTTATTACTTTATCCTTGAATGATTTAATAAAATTTTCAGGGATCAATTTCAGAAAACCTGCCAGAACCACCAAATCAATTTTTCGTTCTTTAAGAACTGATTGGAGTTCATCAAAAGAAATAAATCCTTCTTTTTTACCAACGCTAAAAACGGGGATTGAATATTTTTTTGCCAATTCGAACGCAGGACAAAAAAGCTTATCACCAACAACTGCTTCCACTTTAATTAGAGACTGCAACTCTGTCGATTCAAGGATAGCCTTCAGATTTGAACCCCGTCCAGAGACAAAGACCGAAACTGCTAACACATTCCTGTTAAATTATTTAGCCAAAACTACTTAAAGAGTTTTAATTTATCAACTGAACTAATACTGGATACTTAATTTTCCTTCAATGAAAAAGAAAGAAAGCTGAGCTTGTCACGGAGTTTATTTTCATAAAAATAATTTTTGAAATTATTTGCATACCCGATAAAGAACTCAGCGTCAACCAAATTGTTAAGTTTCTTACTTGCACGTGCTGCATAGTAACATGCAAATGGTTTAAGCCAGAGTTCACATTCATCAAAGTTAAAAACAGCAACTGCAAATTCCAGTGACTTTTTATTCTTTCCAAGATGATAATATGCATCGCTGAGGCAAAGAATTGCTTCTGCTCTGAGAGAATCCGAAATATTTTTTTCAACAAAATATTCTAATGAGTCTATTGCAGGTTTAAATTTTCCTGCATCAATCATATTTCTGATAAGGATTAGTTTTAATTCATCCGATGAAGGAAGATGGTTTAGATAAAGTTCTGCTTTTACTCTTGCGTACATATCATCATCAAGATCTTCATTGCCTGCCTGTACTTTATCGAAGTATAATAATGCCGATAAAGAATCCCCAACAAACAAATAGCTAAGCCCTACTTTTAATGCAGTGATACCTTTGAAATGATCGTTAGTGGCATCATCAAGGAAACTGACATAGTATTTTCTCGCTTCGTCATAATTCCCTTTTGAGTAAAAAATATCCCCCAACGCCATGCCAGCAAAATATTTTACTTCTGTCATATTCGTATCCTTAGAGGTATATACCATCTCATAATTTGTTAATGCACTATAAAGATCATTTTTTTTTACTTGAAGATTTGCAAGTGTGAATCGAAAGAGTAAATTTTTGGGAAATCTGGAATTCAAATCATTTAATATTCTTGTTGCAGATCGATAATCTAGCAGAAACTCAGAATATATTTGTGAAAGATAGAATTTTGCATCGATTTTAGAAAATCTTCCTTTTTTCGATGCTAATTCAAGATAATTCAATCCCACTTTTTTGTTGCCTGTCATTCCCGCAAGATTCAAAGCCCACGACCATGTTTGCGGTGCCTGCGATACTGCGAAGTTGAAAAGTCCCTTGCTTGCGTACGCGTCGTAATACAGACTGTCGCCTGATAAGAGTTCGTCGAAGTAGACGTGAAACTTTCTTGCTGATAGAACAGCATCAAAATAATTTTCATTCCTGGTGAAGGCAAAAGTTCTATTCGCATAACATGAACCAATAATGTAAAGGATAAATAAATCGGTAGAATCCTTTGCTAATATCGATTCGGCTTTGTCAATTGCTGAATCACCGAGTGAAATAAAAATATCTAATTCAGTATTATCTTTACTATCCAGAAAGAACCATAGATGGCTAATTGATTTGTAATAGTATCCTGCAGGATTTTCAGGATATGCTTTAATTATGTTCTCAAAGATCTTTTCTGAAGACTTGAAATTAAAGTTATAAAGTGATTCCAGGCCAATGCTTATTCTGGAATTAAGATCGGGCTGAGCAATTGAAGTTTGACTGACAATAAAAAACAATGTTATGAAAACAAATATAAATTTTATTATCGTTTTGTTTTTGAAGTGGATGAATGACATTTCAGATCAGACAACTAATTGAGTCAAAAATTGCAATTAGATTATTCAATTTCCTTTTTTCTCAATTGAGAAATCCATTGCGGCCTTCACAAATTCCCTAAAGAGAGGATGAGCATTTGTGGCTCTCGATTTTAATTCGGGATGAAATTGACAAGCAACAAACCATGGATGATCTTCTAATTCAATCATTTCGACAAGTTCATTATCGGGTGAAAGTCCACTAAGAATAAGCCCGTTATCAACGAGTTTCCTTCTGAATTTGTTGTTAACTTCATACCTGTGTCGGTGACGTTCGGAAATATAATTTGTTTTATATGCCTTATGTGCTTTAGTTTTCTCTTGAATAACACAAGGATACGCACCAAGCCGCATCGTTGCGCCCATCTCTTTCACATTCTTCTGGTCGGGCATTAAATCTATGACACTGTATTTTGCTTTTTTAAACTCCGAACTGTTTGCATTTTTCATTCCGCAGACATTTCTTGCAAACTCAACAACAGCACATTGCAATCCTAAGCAAATTCCAAAAAATGGAATTTTATTCTCACGTGCATATCGAATTGCCTTAATTTTTCCTTCAATACCTCTTTCACCAAAACCGCCGGGTACAAGAACCCCGGATACTCCTTTAAGCAAATCTTCAAAACTTTCATTCTCACAATCTTCGGCGTTGACCGGTTTCATTTTTACTTTAACCTGATTTTCTGCACCGGCATGAATAAATGCCTCCATTATACTTTTGTAAGCATCAAGATGAGTAATATATTTTCCGCAAACTGCTATTTCAACTTCTCGATTGGGGTTCCTTATTCCGTCAACAAAATTATCCCATTCATCGAGTTTTATTTTTTTCTCAGGAAGATGCAGCCTGTTTGCTACAAGCGTATCAAGTTTTTCTTTATGGAGTACTAACGGAACCTCGTAAATTGAATGAACATCATATGCAGACATAACAGCTTTGGAATCAACATTACAAAAAAGAGCAATTTTTTCTCGAAGATCTTTAGCTAATTTCTTTTCTGATCTGCAAATAAGAATGTCTGGTTGGATTCCAAGTTCGAGCAGATTTTTTACACTATGTTGAGTTGGTTTCGTCTTTACTTCCCCAGCAGAAGCGATGTAAGGAACAAGTGTAACATGAATTACCATAGAATTGGCTCTTCCGAATTCAAGCATATGCTGTCTCATTGCTTCAATAAAAGGAAGGCTTTCAATATCACCAACGGTTCCGCCAATTTCAGTTATTATGATGTCATATTCGCCAAGTTCACTTAGTCGTACAAGTCTCCTCTTTATTTCATCTGTTATATGTGGAATGACTTGTACTGTAGCTCCAAGATAGTCACCCCTTCTTTCCTTAGTAATCACTTCATTGTAAACCTGACCGGTGGTTGTGTTATTTGCCCTTGTCATGTTAACGTCTAAAAATCTCTCATAATGACCAAGATCAAGATCAGTTTCCGCCCCATCATCCGTTACATAGACTTCTCCATGCTGGAAAGGACTCATCGTTCCGGGATCGACATTTATGTAGGGATCAAATTTCTGAATGGTAACTTTAAAGCCGCGTTGTTTGAGCAATAATCCTAGTGAAGAGGCAGTTATCCCTTTTCCTAATGAGGAAACAACACCTCCTGTTATGAATATAAATTTTACTTTTTTTTTGCGGGACATTTAATTTTTTTTTGCTTTCAAATATAGAGTAAGGTTGAGTTATAAGCAATTAATTATCTTTAGAAACATGGTTATTTGTCTTCGAATATAAGTCGCAAAAATATTTTTAATATTTTCAATTTTTATTTGGCATTTGACAATAAATTCATTATTCTTATTTAAAAAAAATCAACAGTTGGAACACGGCATTAAAATATCAGCAATTTTTCCTGTTAGCGCAAAACGGCTCTATGATGCATGGCTTAATGGGAGAGTTCACTCAGACTTTACTGGTACGAAGGCAGAGATTGATTCCCGACAGGGTTCTCCATTTACAATTTCTAACGGTTATATAACAGGATCAAACCTGATACTCCAGCCATACGGCAGAATTGTTCAGCAATGGAGAACAACAGAATTTCCCGAAGGTTCCCCTGATTCAAAATTAGAAGTATTGTTTGAAAAGCATAATAGTGGGACAAAACTTACCATAATTCATACGCAACTGCCTAGCGGTGATGAAAAAAAATATGAGAAAGGCTGGAAGGATCATTACCTGAAACCTATGAAATCATATTTTAAGAAGACTAAAAAAGTTTAATTACAAGAGCTGAGCAAAACTCATACACCAATATTCAACTTGAACTGCCTTCCAAATTTCCAGTATATTTGTCTAAATATTCAGAAGTTTTTTCAAGGTTTTTGTTGAAAAATTATTTTTGGCTCTTCTTTATTTTCATTGTGGTATTTACATTTAGTGTTAATGCCCAAGATACAACTCAAAGTCTTGCTTTTAAAAATAAACGACCACAGCAGCAATCTCCTCATTTTTACAGACCTGACCTGGCTTACCAGATTTGGCAAAAATTTAGATTGACACAGGAAGCAAATGCCGGTGATCCGCTTGCTCAACATGAGCTTGGCTTGAGATATCTTATGGGTGAAGGTATACCCGCTGATACAGCGCAAGCTGTTTACTGGATTAAAACTGCTGCTGACCACAATCTGACATCTGCAAAATACAATTATGCAATTTTATTAATTAATGGCATTGGAGTAAGTTGGAACCCTTTTGAAGCATTTAAACTGTTCCAGAGTGCGGCCAAGGATGGTATGATTCAGGCACAATATGTTGTTGGAATTTTATATACAGATAATCTTACCGTAAATCGGGATTATAATCTTGCTTACTATTGGATTAAAAAAGCAGCTGAAAACAATTACGAACCAGCACAAAAAATTGTCGTTAAACTGGAACCCAAAGTTTCTAAAACAGTTGTGGATTCTTTATTGAGTGATTCATCCAAACTGGAAGATAAAAATCCAATCCCTGATCCATCGGAAAATTTAACTTCAAATCTTGGTTTAGTATTTATTGATTTCGACTTAATAACAGATTCGGCTATTACAGTTACAGACAGTATGTTAATAAATAATATAGAAATAATTGGAGCTGACAGCCTTTCAAAAATTTTACTGGCCAATGGTCCTGCAACACTTGAACAGCTCGCTACTCCGCATAAGTTGGAAATACTAAAGTTACTCGCTGAAAATGGCAGTCCGGAAGCTCAAACAATTTTGGGGAAAATGTATGAAGAAGGAATTAAGTTTAAAAAGAATTTAGTTGATGCTAGCGTATATTATTATCGCGCACTAAGAAATGACTCTCCATCATCGACTTACATTCTCTGGCAGTTGGCGCAGCAAGAATCATATCATGAGCGGATCCAAAAAGAGAGTAAAAATGGAAACGTTGTTGCAAAATATTTGTGGTATGGCTTGACGTCGATCGGATTCGATAGAAGTATTACAATATCGGATGCTCTTAATTTGCTTGATGAGGCATCAAAATCATATTACTTACCTGCTATGGTTGAATCGGGTTTGAATTATTATTCAAACAGGTTTGGAAGGTATGATCCTGAAAAGGGATTAAGCTTGTGGCGTAATGCAGTTGAACTTGGCAGCATTGAAGCCGAGACCAGAATAGTCGCTTCAACATTACTTGATTCTTTTGGCGGTTATAACGCAGTTGAAGATTTTTATAAATTAAAAAAAGCATCAAAAGAAGGTTCCTTATTTGCGATGGTTACCGTTGGTTTATGTTATGAGCAGGGTTTGGGAACAACTAAATCTCTACCAGATGCCGTCAACTATTTTAAAATGTCGGCACAGAGAGGAAGTCGTTTTGCCTATGAAGAATTGCAGAGGCTCTATGACGAAAAACGACCTGCAGAACCAGAGTTTATAATTTCAAACTGAATGTAATGAAAGTTAAAACTAAACTTCCTGAATGGGGAACAAGTATTTTTACCATTATGTCTAGGATGGCAGTTGAGTACAATGCCATCAATCTCGCTCAGGGCTTTCCGGATTTTAACTGCGACGAAGAACTTCTAGAATTGGTTCATCATTTCCAGAAAAAGGGATATAATCAATACGCGCCGATGCAGGGTGTTTCAGCCTTGCGTAACTCTATTTCAGAAAAAATTAAAAAACTTTATGGTAGATATTATGACCCAGAAAGCGAAATAACCATAACTGCAGGGGCAACTCAGGCTTTATATACGGCGCTAACTTCGGTGATTGAGAGAGATGATGAAGTTATACTATTTGAGCCAGCATATGATAGTTACGTCCCGGATATATTATCGAATGGGGGCATTCCTATTTACATATCTTTAAATCCTGATGATTATTCATATAACTGGGATTTGGTTCGAAATAAAATTTCGAACAAGACAAAAGCCCTAATACTAAACTCACCTCATAATCCAACAGGGAGTTTAATCACTGAAGGAGATATTAATGAACTTGAGAAAATTACAAAGGGAACGAATATTTTGATTTTGAGTGATGAAGTTTACGAACACATCACTTTCGATGATAAGCAACATTTTAGTCTGGCAGGATCAACAGAGTTAGCCAAAAGAACTTTCGTCATTTCATCATTTGGAAAAACATATCATACGACCGGCTGGAAGATGGGATACTGTGCTGCTCCCGAAAATCTTACCAAAGAATTCAGAAAAATGCATCAGTTTATCGTCTTCTCTGCGAATACTCCAATACAATACGCATATGCTGAATTTATGAAGCAGGAAAAAAGATATCTTTCTCTAGGAAGTTTTTATGAACAAAAGCGAAGTGTTTTAATGAAAGAATTAAGTGATTCAAAATTTATATTAAAAAAATGTTCCGGGACATACTTCCAGTTGCTTGATTATTCTAATATCTCAGATAACTCCGACATTGAATTTTCTGAATATCTCACAAAAGAAATTGGCGTTGCAGTAATTCCATTATCACCATTTTATAAAGATAAAAAGAGCAGATCACTTGTGAGGGTTTGCTTCGCAAAATCAAATGATGTCCTGAAACAGGCAGCCGACGAATTAAAACAACTTTAAACCCAATGAACAGAAGCGACCAAATAAATCTTAGAAAAAAAGCTGCTTACATTTCGTTGGCAGTTGGCATTGGAATGTTTTTTGCCAAAATGACTGCTTATTTTATAACGGGTTCTGTAGCAATATTCTCAGATGCAGCTGAGTCAGTAGTTCACGTAGCAGCAACCGGAATGGCGTTATTCAGCATCATATTAAGTTCAAAACCTGCGGACAAAACTCACCTTTACGGGCATGGAAACGTAGAATACTTTTCTGCTGGTGTCGAAGGGTTTTTAATAATACTGGCGGCTGGTTTTATTATTTATCAGGCAACTTTGGATATAATTGCAGGACCAACTCTTAATTCCCTCAGCATTGGCGTGATTTTCATAAGTGCGGCGGGTGCAGTTAATCTTGGACTTGGATACTACCTGATAAGAACTGGAAAAAAGACCAGATCTTTAACGCTTGTGGCTGATGGCAAGCACGTTCTTACGGATGCCATAACCAGCATCGGGGTTATTGTAGGAATTATACTTGTTATCATAGCTGATTTCGTTTTACTCGATCCAATCCTTGCAATTGTAGTTGCTTTAAATATTCTGTTCACCGGTTATAAATTAATCAGAGAATCTATCGGTGGACTAATGCTCGAGACTAATCCAGAAATTTTGAAAAAAATATCTGAAAAACTAATTTCAATTAAAAAAGATTATTGGATTGATATTCACGAGTTGAGATATTGGCAATCTGGTGAGCAAACTTTTATAGATTTCCATCTAATTCTTCCCTACTACTTTACCATTGAACAATCGCATACGGAGGAAAAATATATTGACGAAGAACTCGATAAAGATTTTCCAAACTCACAGATTAAAATTCATTTCGACTTTTGTGTACCGGAACTTTGTAAATTCTGTGGTTACCAGAAGTGCGAAGTACGAAAAGAGGACAAGAAAATTAATTTTGAATGGAATGTTGAGAAGTCTGCCGGGAAAGCGGTCTATAAAATTATAAACTAAATTTTAAATTGGAAATCAAAATACTACTATTCCCAACTCGATTTTACAATTAATCTATTATCCAATTCATCTCTCAATAAATAGCTATCATGTAACAATGATTTGTAAACGGCGATTCTTTGTTGAACCATTGCATAATATCCTGCCACAACATTAGAGAACCTTACTGAATTGATAACATTTATATTATTAAACTCTTCAGTTAGTACACTGTATTCTGATAAAATGAACGGCATAACAAAATCACTAAAATATTTATTGAAATAGTCATCGATGAATTCTACACCGCCTAGATCCAGGTAATATTTAACTATTTGAGATTTAAGTTCGAATTCGGTTAGGATATTTAAATTGCCGCTGTTTGATATTTCTTCAAATGTACTCTTGTTAGCATCAAGTCTGGAAATTTTCACAATCATTTTAATCATTACTCTTGCAGAATCTAAATTGATATTCTTATTAACAATAGAAGTCAACATTGGTTTCGCCTGCTCCAACCATATACTATCTGTCTTAACAGCCTTTTCCAACTCAGGGATATCCAATTTAATATCCTGAAGAAAACTTTCAAGATATTTTTGCTCAAATTTTCTTTCATCCTGTTCAATTCGCCAGTTGTTTAGTAAAAAACCGCCAGTGACACCTAAAAAAACTACAACAAGTTCGAAGAAAAGTTTACCCCACTCATAATTTTTTATTTTTTGATATGTTTTATTTACTGCTGACATAAATGTTTTTATTAAGTTAATTTTTAAACTGAAATAATTTTAGGATCTTTAACCTTCGTAAGAATCAATAGCCCAACAATAAAAAAGAAAGCAATTGAAATTATGGCAAGTCTTTGATCCCCTGATATAAAACTAACTAATCCAAAAACTAAGGGGCCAATAACCGCAGAGCTTTTGCCGAAGAAAGAATAAAACCCAAAAAATTCCGTTTTCTTTTCAGGCGGTGTTAGTTTGCTCATTAAACTTCTGCTTGTTGATTGACAAGAACCCATAGCAGCTCCCGCCAGTAATCCAACAATGTAAAATCCCATTTTATCATAAACAAAATAAGCGAGGACCACCGTAAAAAGCCACAAAAACAAGGTTATCACGATTGTTCTTTTTTGACCAATTTTATCTGCAACTATTCCCAGAGCGACTGAACCCGCAATTGCTGTTGTCTGCACCACAACGAAAAACACAAGAAGTTCCATTTCCGAAAAACCGAGAGTTGTGCTTGCATAATTTCCTGAAAAGAAAATAATAGTATTAACACCTTCTATATAAAAGAAAAATGCTACCAGAAAAATTGCGAGATTTTTATAATATTTAAGATGAGTCAATGTTGACCAAACACGGGTGAATCCAATAGCGATAAAAGATTCTATTTGTTCAACTTTTGTTCTTTTTTCTTTAAGAAAGAAAAATAATGGTAATGAAAAAATTAAAAAGAATAATGCAGCAACTGGAAAACTCTCCTTGATCATTGAAGCCTCAATAAAGGGATAAATTATTGCCAGTGTTACAAGTGAGCCAAAGTATCCCATACCAAATCCATACCCGCTGACCCGTCCATAATTTTTAGGTGCTGTTATTTCAGGAAGAAAGGCATCATAAAAGACAAGACCGGCTTCAAAGCCAACATTAGCAAGAACAAACAAAAATATTCCCCAAAATATTTGTCCGGGACCTATGAAATAAAGTGAAGCTGTTCCAGAAATACAGAGCATTGTGAAAAAAAGTAGGAACCTTTTTTTACCGGCACTATAATCTGCAATTGCTCCCAGTATGGGAGAAATGAAAGCAGTAATTGCCATTGCAATACTTGTACTTATACTCCAGTACAAGTCGCCTATAGCTTCATTTCCTGCAACCGTTTTTTTGAAATAGACGGCATACAAAAAAGTGACAACTATGATAGAAAAGGATGTGTTCGCAAAATCGAACAAAGTCCAGATAAATACTTTTCTCTTTTCCCTCATCCACTATTGCCTTGATGGTGAGATTGATTCTTCGACAAGACCGCGACCTGATTTATTAAGTTTACCTTTTTTCTTTTCCTCGGCAAGTACAGCATCCAATATTCCATTAATAAATTTAGCGCTGCCTGAAGTGCTGTAATCTTTGGCTATTTCAATAGATTCGTTGATTGATACTTTTGGCGGGATGTCCGGGAAAAAGAGTAATTCACAAATGCCCATCCGTAGAAGTATTTTATCTATTAATGCAATCCTTTTCATTTCCCAATTAGCTACACGTTGAATTATTCTTGTATCCAGATCATTCACATTTGCGAGCACTTTTCGAATTAGTTCTTGAGCAAACATATTGTCTGATTCATCTTTAATCTCTTTAAGAATTTCAATGGTGAGTGGTTGAAGAGACTCATAATTCATTTCGCAGGCATATAAGATTTGCAAAACCTTTTCTCTTACAATTCTTCGATTTGATTTTTTCGTCATCATTTTAAGAACAAGTGCAATATTAATATTCTGAATATAATTCTACTTCAAATATTAAAACTGTTTCTTACAAAGCAAAATTCCAGAAAATAAATAATGCAATACTCTCCCTGACTTTATTGTATATCACATCATTAAAATTCAATTTATGGACTGATTCTGCAACTTTAACATCCAGGTTAAAATATTTGCTTAATTCAATGGCTCTTGGAAGATGATAAGCATCCGAGATCAGAATAATTCTTCCCGAAGATGTATCCAACATTATGTTTTTCTTTATCCACCTTATCTGATCAGTTGTGGATGACGTAGCAACTTCAATTATAATAAATGAAGAATCAACACCCTTTGCTTTTGCATATTCATAAGCAACTTCGGATTCGGCTAACTCTCCGGGTGCTTTTCCACCTGTAAGAACAATTTTACCAACCGAGCCGTTTTCCAATAGTTCAATTGCTTTATCAACTCTTGCTGATAATGTCGGACTTGGTATGTTTCCAGTCCACACAGCAGCGCCCAACACAACACCAATATTTTTATCGTTTTTAGTAATTGCCCACCTATCTGAAGTATAACCAACATTATCAATGTAAATTAAAATGCTGATAAAAAAAGTAAGCATCATTGTCGCAGTTAGTGCGATAACTTTGAAAAACTTTGGTTTCGCTTTAATTAATATTGTATTCCAGATATAAATCAAAAAATACAACAGAGATAAAAAGAAAATTACAAACAAAGCTCCAGTCAAGACCCGATCTGCTGGCTGTGCAAACACGTAAGTGCCGGATGGGAAAAAGTCAACGAGTGTACTCGAAAATGAAGCAATTAGTAATATCCATGAAATTGTCAGAAAAGAAATAATAAATTTTGTACTTAATAAAGAATTATCTTTTTTATGAGTAAGATATAATCCAACGAGAATGCCGGCATAAAGGAATAAATTTAATAGATTCCCAATTTTCCAAATAGAGAAGTCACTTACAGGTAAGTCTTGATTCAGATGCTTTATGAAATAAAGAAATACAAGTTGAAAAAGTAAGACAACGTAAACAAAATAAGATATATGACTATTACTTTTTTTAGACATTACGAATAAAATTCTTCGTATTAGAAATTAAATTGAGGAATAGATATTCTGTTTTTTCTTCTGATTAAAATCCGGAAATGACTTCTTAAATGTAATTAGACACAAAGGAATATCAAACAGATAAAAGTTTTGTTGGATAAAATGGATTACACAGAGGAATCTTCTTACTGGAGAGATAATAAAGGCGTCTAAAAGACGCCTTAAATTTTATTGCAATTTAAATATGACAGGGATTGAGACCTGAACATTAACAGGTTTACCTCTTTGTTTGCCAGGTTTAAATTTAGTCTTCTGAACAGCCGCAAGCGCTGCTTCATCACAACCGGCTCCGATGCCTTTTAATACGTTTGCCTTTGTTACATTTCCATCTACATCAACAAAAGCAAGAATATAAACCTTACCTTCAACACCGGCACGTTTTGCAATTTCCGGATAAACTATCTTTTCCTGTATTGCTTTTATACCACCGATGGGCTCGGGCATTTCTTCAACTGCTACAAAATATGTAGGCTCTTCTTCAACAACTTTTTCCTCTTTTGGAGGTGGCGGAGCCGCCAACTCTTCTTCAAAATCGATTTCAGTATCACCAATTTCTATATCTTCCAACACATCATCACTTGGTGCTTCAATCGGAATTGGTGGTTTGGGTGGTGGTGGCGGTCTGTTTTCCTGTTTGGTTTGTTGAATATCTTCAACTGTGAAGAGTTCTTGTGGTCCCTCAAACTTAGCCTCTTGTTCCTTTAAATCAGGAAAGAACTTAAAGGCTACTATCATTATAGCAAGAGCTATAATAAGACTTATTTCAAAAGTCCTTTTGTATCTTAGCCTAAGATCAGCAAATGGTTTTTTTAGTTTCATTTCAGCTCTCCTATAAAAAGCGTTTAAGTGATGAAAAATTACTAAATGATAACAGTATTGTCAACTTAGTTTTATACCCTTTTACAATTATTTTTGAAGAAAGTTCCAACAAAAAGTCTTCTTAATTAACAATATTAAATTCAGAATGATATTTAAGTTTAGTTATCAAAAACCTGATGAACAAAATACCGATTAATGTACCAGTTCCATCAGCCACCCAATCCAATAGTTCTGCAGACCTACCCGGTATTAATTTTTGATGAAGCTCATCTATTGCAGCATAAATCAGACAGATAACAATAGTAGCAATATTTGCCTTATCAAAAAGTAACTTGGATTTTCTTTGAAATATAAGGGTCAGATTAAGCAATACTGAAAGGCTAAAAAATGCAACCAGATGCATAATTTTGTCGGACAACCCAATACTCGGTAAATTCTTAAGAGGCAGACTTGTTGCAAAAAATAGAAGCAACCAATAGACTACCAGAGGTGTGTAAACTAACCAGACCTTTCTTTTTTCAAGAAAATTAATCAACTGATTTTTTCAAAAATTTAATGGTCTGTGGAATATAGTTTTGAACATCAGTTGCAAGAATATCGAGCTTAGTTCTTTTTTGAGCAAGAATATCTGCGGCTAGTCCGTGAAGATAAACAGCAGTGATGATGGAATTTTCTATCTCCTTACTTTGTGCAATTAAACCAGCAATGAATCCCGTCAGTACATCGCCGGTTCCAAATTTCGCTAATGCCGGATTGCCTGTAGTGTTTATAAACGCTTCACCAGTCGCAGAAAAAATAATTGTCGGTGCTCCTTTAAGAATGAGATAACTACCGGTTTGCTTTACAAATTTTTGTCCGTGCTTGAAAATATCTTTTCTCAGTTCTGATACCGAGATACCTATTAAGTTTGCAAATTCAGCATGATGAGGAGTAAGCACTGAATTTTTAAGATTTAATTTTTTATACCTGTTTTTGCCCAATGCAAATATTGCATCAGCATCAATTACTATTTTTTTAGAAGAATATCTTTTTATTAATTTCAGAACAGCTTTTTGGGTTTCCAATTCCTTACCAAGACCGGGTCCAATGGCAATAACATCCGCCCATTTAATTTTATCACCTAATTCATCGATATTATTTTCTGATAAGTATTCTTTCCCACCATCTTTATAAGTTTTTACAACAACTTCAATTAATTTTTTATGGACTAACTCACGAATAGATTTTGGAAAGCAAAGTATTGATGCACCTGCGCCAATCTTTAATGCTGAAATTGACGAAAGTACAGCCGCACCAGGCAATTTCCCTGAACCTGCAATTGTCAGAACCTTACCTGCAGAATATTTGTGAAGATTTTTTGCTTTTGCAGGGATGCCAAAAATTGCATCTTCAGGTTCGATAAGAAATTCAGTTGGAGTAAATGAATCATATAATGAATCAGGAATTCCTATTCCACCTTTTTCCACTTCACCCGAATAAACATAACCATCACCAACATATAATCCTTTTTTCAGCTGACCCAAAGTAATCGTATAATCAGATTTGAAAGCTAGCTCAGTATAACCTGAATCAGTATCGAGCCCTGTTGGGATATCAATTGCAACTTTGATCGCTCTAATTTGATTTAGTTTTTTAACTATTGAAATATATGGTTCTCGGAGTGCACCTTTAATTCCGCTGCCAAGTAAAGCATCACAAATTATCTTACAATTTTTCAGCGGATTAAGCGAGCTTACAGATTTGTATTTGCTTAACTTAATATTTTTATTGTTAAGTGAAAGTCTTTTAAGCACACCAAAATTCAGTCTACAGTCTTCCGACATTTCATTTTCAGATCCTAAATAAAATACTTTAACATTGTAACCAATGTTAGAGAAATGTCTTGCTGCGGCAAATCCATCACCGCCATTGTTCCCTTTTCCACAAATAAATCCAATCGTCGGTGAATCAAGATGTTGAATTCGCTCTGAAATTTTATTGAAGATTTCTCTGGATGCATTTTCCATAAGCACAGCACCGGGAATGCCCAGCTTATTAATAGCGTATTCATCGATCTGACGGATTTGTTTTGTTGAGAAGAGCGGAATCATCTTACTATTGTATTAAGGTGAAAATTATTTTTGCGAACTGTAATAAATTAAAGATATGCTGTAATCAAATCCAGTAATGATCCTGGTATTATTCCAAGTAAAATAACGAGTATTACAGAAACAGCAACCCCTATAAATCCGCTATAACTTTTTGAATGAACAATTTCTCCCTCAGGTTCTTTGAAATACATTAGTACTACGACTCTAAGGTAGAAATAAACACTTATAACACTTGAAATAATTCCTAAAATTGCCAGCCAGGTTAACCCAGATTTTATTGCTGCAATAAAAACATAATACTTGGCAAAAAATCCGGCTAATGGTGGAAGTCCTGCAAGTGAAAACATTATTATTGCCAATAGAGCTGCAAGAACTGGACTTTTTGTACCTAAACCTGCATATGAATTAATATCTAGATTTGTATCATTCTCACCCTCAACTAGTGCAATAATTCCGAAAGCTGCTAAATTCATAAAAGTATAAACAGCAAGATAGAATACAACCCCTGCTACTCCCGCTGCAGTGCCTGCGGCCAGACCGATAAGTATATAACCTGCGTGGGATATTGAAGAGTAAGCGAGCATTCGTTTAATATTGGTTTGTGCAATTGCCACGATGCTGCCAAATAACATTGAAAAGATTGAAAGCACAGCTAAGTATGGTAGAAACATACTCGTACTCTCTCCAGAAAATAATGCAGTTAATGTTGCGATTATTGCAGAAAATGCAGCCGCTTTACCAATAGTTGAAAACAAACCTGTAACTGTAGTTGGGGCACCTTCATATACATCAGGTACCCACATATGAAAAGGAAAAGCTGCAATCTTGAATGAGAAGCCTATGAGGAACAATAATATGCCGACAAGAAAAATAATATTGCTGGAATACTCTGCAAATCCCGCAGTGATAACTTCAATGGATGTAGTTTGAGCAGAACCATAGATGAGCGCAATTCCATAGACTAAAAACCCTGTTGCAAATGCTCCTAGCAGAAAATATTTGAGTGAGGCTTCTATAGCTTTTTCTTTTTTTCTGTTAACGCCAGCCAGGACATAAAAGCAAACTGACATAACTTCTAGCCCGAGGAAAATCATAAACAGATTTTTAGCACCAGCCATCAACATCATTCCAAGCACTGAATTCTGAATAAGTATATAATACTCGGAATAATTAATTCCATACTTCTTTGTGTAATCAACTGAAAGCAGGCAAACAAGAGCAGCACCAATATTAAAAATAAAATAAAAGATATTTGTTATTCCACCAGTTGACAACATATTTTGAAAAACAATTGATTGGTTATCAACTGTCATCAGTGAATAAAATCCGGTTGTTATAAATAGCAGAAATGAAAACCAGGGAAGAATTGTTTTACCATTATTCGTGTAAAGCTCAATCAAAATTGAAACTACTATTCCTGCTCCAATAATAACTAGCGGGATTATGTTGTATACTTCGTTAAGATAAATCATAAGAATTACTCAATAAAAATTTGATTTTCACCTAATTCCTCTATCTTGACGATGTGATCATCCTCAAGTCGAAGATCTAGTGTAATATGATTTTTCGAATGAAAAACATCCTTCCCTTTCTCAACAACTATCATTTTGATAACTTCATATTCTGAAATCACATCAGCCAAATTTTTGTAATCATAAAAATAGATTTCCATAAAATCAGGATTTTCGGAAACGTGAACGCCTTTATGACTTGGACTAAAATCTGTAATCAAATCATTTTCAATATTTAACTTAAGTATATGACAGCTGAATGGAAGCAGCACACGGTTTCCATAGTACAAGCCTGTCTTTTTTTCTTTTAATACATCTTTAATACTTTTCATTTATCAACCCTTTCAAAAATAGAATACAAGCCACACTAAAATATATATCGGAATTAAGACCGGAATAGAATATTTTATCATATAACCAAAAAAGCTTGGCATTTTTATTCCTGATCTTTCACTAATAGATTTAACCATAAAATTTGGTCCGTTGCCAATATACGTCATTGCTCCAAAAAATACTGCAGCTACAGAAATAGATGAAAGATAAATTGGAAAGTCTTGAGCAAATTTAGCAACCTCAATAGGTAAGCTAACATTCATTCCCTCCTTACCCAACGCAGCACTTAAAAAATTAAGATAAGTTGGAGCGTTATCGAGGAATGATGATAGAACTCCAGTTGCCCAATAAAAAATTCCGGGAGTTAAACTTTCTCTATAGACATTTGCTTCATGTGAAATCAATTGCAATGCAGGTATCATTGTTGCAAAGATTCCAATAAATAGATAGGCAACTTCTTTTATAGGCTCAAAGTCGAATTCATTAGCTTTCAGAATATTTTTGTCTGCAGTTTTAAATGCAATATATACCATTGAGAACATTATAATCTCTCTTATACCAATTGGCAGAGGACTTAAACTTGGCACCCAACTTATCACAGCCGGATCAATGAATACAGAGATAACAATTATCAGAAGATAAAATACATTTTTCATTCCTTTAAATTCAATTTTACCACTGAACTTTTCGCTCGGTTCATCTTTGTTAACATTTCTGGAGTCAATTAAAACAAAAACTGCTGCTATTAAAAGAATTGTCGGGAGCCAGATATACCATACGTGTTTAATGACCCAGAAGAACTCAACCCCGCGGAGAAAGCCAAGAAATAATGGCGGGTCACCAATTGGTGTTAAAGCACCACCAACATTGCTCACCAGAAATATAAAAAATATAATATGATAAGGTTTTATTCTATCTTGATTAATTTTAATGAATGGTCTGATAAGCAGCATCGATGCGCCCGTAGTACCAATAATATTTGCAATTACAGCACCAAAAAGTAAAATGCCTGCATTAAGCCACGGAGTAGATTTTTTTTCGATTCTAATTAATATTCCACCGGAAGCAACAAACAGTGAACTCAATAATGCAATGAATGATAAATACTCGGCGGCAGTATGAAGCAAACTGTGAGTCTCATTTAGAAAAATCAAATAATAAATTACTGTTATCAGACCTAAGATTATTGCAATAATCGGATAATTCTTTTCCCAAAAATGATGATAAAACAAGGGACCCGTTGCAATCATTGCAAGAAGTATAATAAATGGAATCACCATAAATGCTGAAGGTAAATGTTCTTCAGCATGATTTTTTTCTATCGAAGTAACTATGGAAGTTGAATCTTCTGGTTGGTCGTAACCACTTGCCAATAAATCTTGCGAAGTAAGCAGAAGAAAAGATAGAGTAAAAACCAGAAGTAATATTCGACTATTTAGTTGCATCTATTTTCGTTTCAGGAATTTGATTTTGAGGTGAAGTAACAATCTTAATAATTTTTTCAGAGGTTTTACTGCTAACATTCAAAAATGTTGATGGATAAATCCCTATCCACACAATAAAAATAAAGATTGGAACCAGAATTAATTTTTCTCGGAAGTTAAGATCTGTTAGTTCGTTTAGTTTTGGATTTGTGACTTCGCCAAAAACAACTTTCTTATACATCCAAAGCAAATAAACTGCAGCGAATATGACTCCGCTTGCGGCAAAGATTGCAAACCACCAGCTGCCAAGGACAGTTGATTTAAAAGCCCCGATTAAAATTAAAAACTCTCCGATGAATCCATTTAATCCTGGTAACCCGATTGATGATAGTGAAGTAAAAAGTAATGCAAATGAAAAGAAAGGTACTATTTTAGCAATCCCACCATAGTCAGCAATTTTTCTTGTGTGTGTTCTTTCGTAAATCATTCCTACTAAAAGGAAGAGGGCCCCAGTTGATAAGCCATGATTTATCATTTGAATTACAGCGCCCTGAACAGCTTCTTGATTCAGTGCAAAAATTCCCAGCATCACAAAACCAAGGTGAGATACTGAAGAATACGCTACAAGCTTTTTCATATCTGTTTGAACCATCGCCACTAGCGCGCCATAAATAATTCCAATAACTGCAAGTACGGAAATTAGTGTTGCATAATCGATTGATGCTTGCGGAAATAAAGGAAGATTAAATCTTAAGAATCCGTAGGTACCCATTTTTAGGAGAACACCAGCAAGAATTACACTGCCTGCAGTTGGAGCTTCAACGTGTGCATCCGGTAGCCAGGTATGGAACGGAAATAAAGGAACTTTTATCGCAAAGCTTAATGCAAATGCGAGGAATAAAAATCCTTGAATGGTTGAATCAATCGTGGGGCCAGTTTTGTAAAGATCAAGCAAGTCAGTTGTGAATCCACCTAACATATTAGCTGAATAGACAAGCAGCCAGATTATTGCGACCAGCATTAACAAACTGCCAGCCATTGTGTAAATAAAAAACTTTATCGATGCATAAATTCTTCTTTCACCACCCCAGATTCCGATGATGAAATACATCGGGATAAGCATTGCTTCCCAGAAAACGTAGAACAAAAACATATCCAGCGAGGAAAATACACCAAGCATTCCTAATTCAAGGAATAGCATAAAGAATGTAAATTCTTTTACTTTATGCTTAATCCCGCTCCAACTTGAAATTAACGTCAAAGGTGTAAGGAAAGTAGTAAGCAAAATTAAAAGCATTGAAAGACCATCAATTCCGACGTGGTAGCTGATATTCAGATCTTTTATCCAATTGAATTTATGGATAAACTGAAAATCAGATGAATTATTATCAAAGCTAAAATAAATAATCAGGGAGATAACGAATGCAACGAGTGAAACAATTAGTCCGATATTCTTTATTAACTGAAATTTTTCTTTATTAATAAATAAAATTATTATTGAGCCAATAATCGGAGTTGCAAGCAGGTATGTTAATAAAAATGAATTATCCATTTACGAGTAGCTCAAGATTATCCATAAAAGAGCAATTAAAATTCCAAGAACCATCACCAATGCATATGATTGTGCAATACCAGTTTGAATTTTTTTAATTGAACCTGAAATATTGCCTATCAGTTTTGCAATTCCATTTATCAAACCGTCTATTATTTTATTATCGGCAAATTTCCACAGAATACTTTCCGAACCCTTCACTAAAGGATTTACAATTACGGTATCGTAAGTTTCATCGAGAAAGTATTTATTTAAAAGTAGGTTGTAAGCTCCTTTGAATTTAGAAGCTGTTTTAGAAGCTATCTCAGGTTTTTTAAGATAAACTTTTCTAGCATAGAGAATTGCACTTACAGCAGCCAAAACCGAAACCAGCATCAAGATTATTTCCTCAAGATGTGAGTGAGATCCGCCGTGCATCAATTTTAATTCTGCTGTTTTGAATACTGGGGCTAACCATGTATGAAACAGATTACCGTGTTCACCTGAAAAGATTTCAGGGATTCCAATAAATCCTCCGATAGCAGAAAGAACAGCAAGCAGAATTAGTGGAACTGTCATCATTTTTGGCGATTCGTGTGGATGAAGTTTGTGATGATCAAACTTTTCTTTTCCTTCAAAAGTCATAAAGTATAATCTGAACATATAAAATGCAGTCATTAACGCAGTAATCAATCCTATCAGCCAAAAAACGAATCCAATATTTGTACGTGAAAGCCAGAGAATTTCATCTTTACTAAAAAATCCAGAGAATGGTGGAATTCCTGATATGGCAACTGCTGCTACTAAAAAGGTCCCATATGTCACAGGCATGTATTTTTTTAGTCCGCCGTAATGTCTGATATCCTGTTGTTCATGCATTGAATGAATAACTGAACCAGCTCCAAGAAAGAGAAGAGCTTTAAAGAAAGCATGAGTCATCACATGAAATATTCCAGCTGAAAATGCACCGGCACCCAAAGCAAGAAACATATATCCGAGCTGACTTACAGTTGAGTAAGCCAAAACTTTCTTAATATCGTTTTGAACAAGTGCAATTGTTGCTGCGAAGAATGCAGTAAACACGCCAACAACAGCAACAACCATCATTGCTGAAGGTGCTGAAGCATAAATGATACTGCAACGTGCAACCATGTATACACCTGCAGTAACCATTGTTGCAGCATGGATAAGTGCAGACACAGGTGTTGGGCCAGCCATTGCATCAGGAAGCCAAACGAGTAATGGAATCTGTGCAGACTTGCCGGTTGCGCCAATGAATAAAAATATTGCAATCAGAACGAAAATGTGCTCGGGTACATCAAATGAGACTGCACGAGCAAAAACATCTGTAAAAATTAACGTTCCGAAAGTTGAGTAAATCAAAAACATTCCAATCAGAAAACCAAAATCACCTATTCTGTTTACTACAAAAGCTTTTAAACCTGCACCTGAAGTTGTACTCTTTTCAAATTTTCTATCATACCAAAAACCAATTAGCAGATAAGAACATAAACCTACTCCTTCCCATCCAAGAAACATAAGGAGAAAATTATCAGCGAGCACAAGATTCATCATTGCGAAGATGAAGAGATTCAGGTAAGTAAAAAATCGCCAAAAGCTTTTATCACCATGCATGTAACCGATTGAGTAAACATGTATTAAAAATCCAACTCCGGTTACAATTAATGACATTACCAATGATAGCTGATCAACCTGGTAAGAAAAACTTATGTCAATCCCGGCTACATCAATCCACTGAAAGAGAGTTACAATTGTTAGTCGCTGATCAGGAGGAAGTGCTAGTGTTTGAACGAAGGCACCAACAACTACAATGAAGGACAATCCGATAGTACTGCTGCCAATAATTCCTATCAACTTCTCATTTTTAATTTTTGGACCAAGCAATCCATTAAACAAAAAGCCAAGTAGTGGAAAGAGTACTGTCAGATAAATCAGATCAATCATCGTTTTAAATTACCACTTGAGAATGTTTATTTGATCAATATTAACTGTAAGTTTATTTCTGAAGATCGCAATAATTATAGCCAATCCAACGGCTGCTTCTGCTGCAGCTACTGCCATCACAAAGAATACAAATAGCTGCCCAGCAACATCACCTAAGTAGGATGAATATGTAATTAAAGTAAGATTTGCAGAGTTCAGCATCAATTCAACACACATAAAAACTACGATAGCGTTTCTGCGAGTCAGAACTCCGATTATTCCGACAGAAAACATAAAAGCACTTAGGACCAGATAATATTCAATAGGTATTATCATATCTTATTCAAATTTCTTTTTTGCTAAAACCATTGCACCAATTGTGGCTGCAAGCAAAAGATAACCTGCTGCCTCAAATGGTAAAATGTAGTTTGTAAACATTTCTCTTCCAATGTTTTCAATTGTTCCGGTCTGTACACTTCTGCTGACTTCAGGATTTATCACTTCTGAAGGACTTGAAAGGAAGATAACATAAATAATTTGGATCAATACCAACGCTACAACTGCAATTATAAAAATTCTGAGTTTAGTTTTTTGCTGAAAGAATCTTTTTTCTTTTTCTGGATTTAAAAGCATAATTACAAAAAGGAAGAAGACCATTATTGCACCTGCATAAACTATAACCTGTGCAACAGCGATAAACTGGGCATTAAGTATCAAATATAACCCTGCGAGAGACGCAAAATTTAAAACGAGGAATAATGCTGATATAACAGGATTGGGTCGTGTGATCATTAATACAGCAGAAACTGCACAGATTGTAGCGAAGATTATGAATAGAACTAATTCTAAAGTCATTGCCCCGTCAATGGTAAATGGAAGATGGTTGATGGAAGATGTTACTTAGCATTTTTCGGTCAATTCTGCTTATTTAAATTTTGTTGTGCTGTTAATTTAATCGAAGTAAAAATCTTTTTAAAGTCAAAACTCTCTTTTAATAGAAAATTGAACCCGGAATTCTTGTAATCCTTTTTTAGTATAGCATCCAAAACTCTTAGCCAGTAGTTACTTTCCCGAGACTCTTTCAATACAATACCAATTTTATGAATGAAATCTTTTGTTGATTCTGCAGCTTGAGCTTCCTCGTAATTACTGCCAATAGATGTTGATGCTTTTGCCAATTGAAAAGTTATTATTGCATTCACTTTTGTTTTTGGAAGCGACTCAAGAAATAACAAACACTTTACACCAAATTCAAATGTTCTCTTTAATAGCTCTTCAGTTTTTGAATTCATTTAATTCAAAGCCAAAAATTATTGTTCCATCATACATCTACCATCATCCATCAAACATCTTCCATCCATCAGGGAGTATTTCTATAAATCATTCTTGGGAACGGAATTGCTTCTCTCAAATGATCGAGACCGCAAATCCAGCTAACAGTTCTTTCTAATCCAATACCAAAACCAGCGTGAGGTACAGTTCCATATCTTCTAAGATCAAGATACCATTCGAATACTTCCTGAGGAAGATTGTGCTCTTTAATTCGACTCAACAATTCATCAAGACTATCTTCTCTCTGACTTCCACCAACAATTTCACCATAACCTTCCGGTGCAAGAACATCAACAGCTAAAGCCACTTTTGGATTTTCTGGATCGCGCTTCATATAAAATGCTTTCACTTCTGCAGGATACCGATGAACCATTACCGGTTTATCAAAGTGCTGGACGATTACGGTTTCATCCGGTGCACCAAAATCACCACCCCACTCAAACTTTAAACCGCTCTTGTGGAGAATTTCAACTGCTTCATCGTAACTTATTCTTGGAAACGGTTTAACTACTTTCTCTAATTTAGATGTATCGCGTTCTAAAATTTTTAACTCCTCTGCTCTCTCCCTCAAAACAGTTTGAACGATGTACACAAGCATTTCTTCTGCTAAATCCATATCATCATTTAGATCTGCGTAAGCAACTTCCGGTTCACACATCCAGAATTCAGTTAAGTGTCTTCTTGTTTTTGATTTCTCTGCTCTGAATGTTGGACCAAAAGTATAAACTTTTCCATGAGCCATTGCACCGGCTTCTGCATAAAGCTGTCCTGATTGAGTTAAGTATGCATTTCCTAAATCGAAGTACGGAGTTTCAAATAATGTTGATGTTCCTTCAACTGCATTTGGAGTGAGTATCGGCGGATCCATCAAAACAAAATCGCGCTCATCAAAAAAATCTCTGATAGCTTTTATTATTCGATGACGGATTCTCATTATCGCAACCTGTCTTTTGGAGCGAAGCCAGAGATGACGATTGTCAAGTAAAAATTCGGGTCCGTGTTCTTTTGGAGTGATGGGATAATCTTTTGCATCCTGGATAACTGTCAATCCAGTTGCATCAATCTCAACTCCACCTACCTGACGTGTATCTTCTTTTACTTTTCCTGTTACGATTATGGATGATTCCTGTCCAATTTTATCAGCCATATCAAAAATTTCATCCGAAACATTTCCTTTGAAGTAAACACACTGCACATAACCCGTTCCGTCTCTTAAAATTACAAACCTGATTTTACCGCTTGAGCGTTTATTAAACAGCCAGCCGTGAAGAGTTACTTCTTCGCCAACGTGGTCTTTGAGTTTATTGATCAATACTTTCTGCATTAACGTAGATTTTTTGTAAAAAATTGAAGCCAAATATAAAGATTTTTTATGATTTGAAGGATAAAAAATGCTTCGTAACACAGTTCTCTAGAACTGAGCATCGACATTCTCAGGACTGGAGTCCTGAGCTACATCTATAATATCACTCGCCTTTCTCATAATATTTTTTTAAGTTTCTATTAGTTTAATTTTATATGGGGTAAAATTATGCAAGCCCTTAAAATATCTCTCCTTGTTTTTATTCTTTCTATTTCTACATATGCTCAATGGGAATGGCAGAATCCAATTCCACAAGGAAATGGTTTAAACCAAATTTATTTTGTCAACAAGGATATAGGTTGGGCGGTGGGAGGCGCAGGAATGATTCTTAAAACAACTGATGGAGGTGAAAATTGGAGTATAAAAAACAACCAGTATGATGAAACGTTAATCTCCACATCCTTTATTAATGAAAGCTCAGGTTGGGTTGTAGGCAAATACGGAATTATTCTCTCCACAACTGACGGCGGTGAGAGCTGGGGCCTGCAATCAAGTGGAGGAAGCACTAACCTCAATTCGGTACAATTTTTAAACAACCAAGTTGGATACGCAGTAGGGCTATTATGGAAAATTATTAAAACAACTAATTCAGGCTTGACGTGGTTTCCACAGCAAAGTGCAAATTATACGGACTTAAATAGTGTATTCTTTAGATCAGATAATTTGGGCTGGATTGTTGGTTCTCAAGGTTCTATACAGAAGACAATTAGTGGTGGTCAATATTGGTATAATCAAAATAGTGGCACGTATGAGCGGCTAATTGAAGTTGAATTTTTAAACGATTCTACTGGCTGGATAGTTGGTGCGAATGGAACGCTGCTTAGTACAATTGATGGA
>Ga0210074_1000177_pt1 | contig 25033 bp, 19 predicted proteins | sample China_Galinas_Co_FD_184860 | JGI IMG/M metagenome (GOLD analysis project Ga0210074, IMG submission 184860) | Wetland microbial communities from San Francisco Bay, California, USA, that impact long-term carbon sequestration -... | ecosystem: Environmental > Aquatic > Marine > Wetlands ... | reverse complement strand
ATATCTGCACGTTCAGGATTAATCTTTAGAATTTTTTGATAGTAGGGAATGGCTTCCTTCATTCTGTGTGACGCTGTGAGATAGTCAGCATATTTTCTTAAAGCAACTGTGTCCGATGGATTATTATTAACCGCTGTTTCTAGTTCAGATAATTTTTTCTTGTATTCCTCAGAGACGTTTTGTTTTCCTGGAGTATTACTTCCCTGATTCATTAATTGTTTGTGAACATCATCATCAGGCATCTGCTCATTGTTCACTAGTTTTGGTGATTCAACCAAACCTGAATTTTCATTTATCTCAACTGCAATAAAAATTGCAACAGCTATTAAAGCAATAATTCCATATAAATAAATTGGCTTGAATTTCATTTTTATCCTAACAGATAGTTTTTATTAAAAGATCCATTTATATCCAAAAATAATAGTTACTGCAACATGAATTATCATTATCGCAAACATAGCAATTGCAAAGGGCAGGTGAAAAATATGCCACATGTGAAAAAGTTTTTGAGAGGTTCGTAACAAAGCAATTCTTCTGGCTATCACTATTTCTGACTTTGCAGCTTTCATTAATTCTTCTCGCTCACTCTTGGTCATTCCAAGAAGTTTTAATCTTTTTTTGAAAGATTTCATAACACGCCGGACATTAAATTGTTCCCAAATGAAAAATCCAATTGAGGTAGATAGTCTGAATGATTTATAATGATCTGCTGACGAGATACGTTCGAATTCAGCATAAGTTGAAGAATCTTCACTAAGCACTTCTCTTACTCTGGATGCTAGTTTATCCTTCATCGAATTCATTTCGCTTATACTTAATTCCTGACCCTGAATTGATCTAGGTATTTGAAGATAAATAAATCTTCCAACAACACCGCTGAGAACTACAAGTACCATACTCCAGAAACTTACAGAAACGATTCCACCGAATTTAAATGACGTATGGTAAAGCACCAACATTGGCCCGACCGTACAAAGAAATATATGAAACTCCAGCCAGTGCTTCAGATAGCCAAAATTAAATAGCCTTCTATACCTTTTTCGAATCATATAGACACTCACACCAACTATCATCATCAATGTTCCAATGATTCCAAAGCCATGTCCCCATGCACCGCTCGGTTTAAGTGCTGCATGTTCCGGACTAAAAAATCTTTCTTCGAGTGGGGTTGTATAATACTCATATCCATTTATAGCTAGCAGGATGGTCACACTTATTCCTACTACGAGAAATATGCCTACATAGATTTTATGAAGTGTTTTGTTCATAGTGCCGAAATTTCCTTATAATTCTATCACTGTGCAAATGCATAATCTAAATCATTTGAACTAAGTAATAAATTGTACAATGGTATATTTTTATTCTTAATAGGAGTAATAATTGATTTTATTACATCTTAATGATAATTTTGAACTGAAAATTTTGACTTACTAAATCTACATTTCCAAAATTGTTGAAATTCTACAATATATTTACTCCGCCTTCTTTTGAACCAAATAAATTTTTTGTGCTTTTATCAATTGGGTTCATTAAATAACGGATGAAAAAGGAGTTTGCGTATGGGTTCTACAACTACATTTCTTAATTCTTCTATCGGAAAGAAGCTAATTATGGCTATCACCGGCAGCTTCTTAATAATATTTTTAATTATTCATCTGATTGGTAACATTACTTTGTTTTTTGGTCCGGAAGTCTTTAATGGCTACGTGACTACACTTGATGTTGTTAAACCATTAATTCGTGTAATTGAAATTGTTCTTTTATCTGCATTCATACTTCACATATTTAACGGGGTGAGACTCTGGATAGAAAACAAAAAAGCAAGTGGAGCAAAGTATAAAGTAAATGGCTCACGCGAAAACAGTGATTTAGTTTCCAGAACAATGTTTCTGACAGGTTCAATTGTTTTTATCTTTTTGGTTTCTCACCTTGGAACTTTTTTTTGGAGGTTTAATGTTAGTGATCCAATGGGTCTGGCAAACCACCACCAGTATTTTGATATCGTTGTTCACTTTTTCAGTATTTGGTGGTACGTTTTTCTTTATATAATTGCTATGGTTCTGCTTGGGTTGCATCTTAATCATGGATTTCAAAGTGCATTTCAAACTTTTGGCTGGAATCATAAAAAATATTTTCCACTAGTAGAAAAAATTGGAACTCTATATGCAATCATTATGGCGGTAGGATTTGCTTCTATGCCTATTTATTTTTTCTTTTTTTACGGAGGTAACTTATGATAAAGCTTGATTCAAAAGTCCCAAGCGGACACATCTCCGAAAAATGGACAAATCACAAATTCAATATGAAGCTGGTGAATCCGGCTAATAAAAGAAAGTTTGATATAATAATTGTTGGAACTGGACTAGCTGGTGCTTCTGCAGCCGCTACACTAGGAGAATTAGGATATAAAGTAAAAGCATTCACTTATCATGATTCAAGCAGACGTGCTCACTCTATTGCCGCACAAGGCGGTATCAACGCAGCAAAAAATTATCAGAATGATGGTGATTCAGTTTTCAGGTTATTTTATGATACAATTAAAGGTGGAGATTTCCGATCCCGTGAAGCAAACACTTACAGGCTTGCGGAAGTAAGTAATAATATTATAGATCAATGCGTAGCTCAGGGAGTACCTTTTGCAAGAGAGTACGGCGGCACATTAGCTAATCGCTCTTTTGGTGGTGCACAAGTTTCAAGAACTTTTTATGCCAGAGGAGAAACAGGTCAACAATTACTTTTAGGTGCTTACAGTTCTTTGAATAGACAAATTAAATTGGGTAACGTAGAGATGTACCATCGCAGAGAAATGCTTGAAGTAGTAATTGTTGATGGAAAAGCAAAAGGTATTACCGTTAGAAATCTGCTTACCGGTGATATTGAAAACTACGCTGCGCAAGCTGTAATACTAGCAACCGGTGGATATTCAAATGTCTATTTTTTATCGACAAGCGCAATGCTATGCAATGCTACGGCAGCCTGGCGTGCACATAAACGTGGAGCTTTATTTGCAAACCCTTGTTATACACAAATCCATCCAACTTGTCTTCCTGTACACGGCGAAGGTCAATCTAAACTGGTATTAATGAGTGAGAGTTTAAGAAATGATGGCAGAGTTTGGGTATCTAAAAAAGTTGATGATCATAGACCACCAAATGATATACCTGAAGAGGAAAGAGATTATTATCTTGAAAGAAGATATCCTTCATTTGGAAATTTGGCGCCGAGAGATGTTTCCTCGCGAAGTGCAAAGTATGTTTGTGATGAAGGAAGAGGTATTAACGGTGGCAAAGCGGTCTACCTAGATTTTGCTGACGCCATCAAACGTTTAGGTGAGAATACGGTAAAAGAAAAATATGGAAACTTATTTGATATGTATCAAAATATTATGGATGAAAATCCATATAAAGTTCCTATGAAAATTTATCCTGCCCCTCATTATACAATGGGAGGATTATGGGTAGATTATAACTTAATGAGCAATATCCCCGGTTTATTCGTAGCGGGTGAAGCAAACTTTTCAGATCATGGTGCAAACAGACTTGGAGCTAGTGCTTTAATGCAAGGATTAGCAGATGGTTACTTTGTTATTCCATATACGATTGGTAATTATTTTGGAAGCGAAAAACCAACCAAAGCTGATGTGAATGGTCCTGAATTCAAAGAATCAAAAGAACAGGTAAATGAAAATACTAACAAACTATTATCCATTAATGGTAAACAAACCGTCGATGAAATACATAAAAAATTAGGTCATTTACTTATAGATAAAGTTGGTATGTCGCGTGATGAAGCCGGGCTTAAAAAAGTTATAAAGGATATTTCTGATTTGCGTGATGAGTTCTGGAAGGATGTAAAGGTTGTTGGAAAAGGTGAAGAATTAAATCAAACTTTGGAAAGAGCCGGAAGGGTAGCTGATTTTCTTGAGCTTGGAGAATTAATGGCTGTCGATGCACTAAACAGGGATGAATCCTGCGGTGCACACTTTAGAGAAGAACATCAAACTGAAGATGGTGAAGCAGTTAGAAATGATGAAGATTTCGCGTACGTTGCTGCCTGGGAATTTGAGAAAGCCGGGAAATGGAATCTCCACAGAGAAGATCTTGAGTTTGAGTCTGTTGAATTAGCTACAAGGAGTTACAAATAATGAGCAGTAAAAATATAAACCTGACACTGAATATCTGGCGACAAGAGTCTTCTTCTGTAAAAGGTGATTTTGAAGAATTCAAAATTGCTGTTTCGCCAGATGCTTCAATTCTAGAGATGCTAGATGAACTAAACAACAGATTAGAAAAAGAAGGCAAAATTCCTATCGCTTTTGAAAGTGATTGCAGGGAAGGAATTTGTGGTACTTGTGGGCTCGTGATCAACGGACGTCCACACGGACCTCTTCCTAAAACAGCAACCTGCCAATTACATATGCGTAATTATAAAGATGGTGAAACATTATATATTGAACCATTCCGGGCAAAAGCGTTTGAAATTATTAAAGATTTAATTGTTGATCGTTCTGGTTTCGATAAAATTCAGCAGGCAGGTGGGTATGTTTCTTTTAATTCAGGTAGTGCCCCGGACGCTAATGCAATTCCCATTTCAAAAGACGTCGCTGCATTAGCGCTAGATGCTGCTGAATGTATTGGTTGTGGTGCTTGTGTAGCAGCTTGTAAAAATGCATCAGCAATGTTATTTGTTGGTGCTAAAGTTTCTCAGTTTGCTCTGCTTCCTCAGGGTCAACCAGAAAGATATGAACGTGTAATGAATATGGTTGCGGCTATGGATGAAGAAGGATTTGGAAGCTGTACCAATACTTATGCTTGCGAAGCTGAGTGCCCAAAAGGAATTTCAGTAACAAACATTGCAAGAATGAACAGAGATTATTTGATGGCAAGAGTAAAATCTAAAGAAATAGATGTATAAAATAACCGAAAAGAAACGTTGCTTTTTCAAAAATCCCGCTTAATGCGGGGTTTTTTATAGGCCTGAATTTTGGACGGCTTTTAACGAAAAATTTGTCTAATGCAGTTAGGTTTCTTAATTTGAGACTTGAAATAAAGAGAGAAATTAGATGTTTGAGAAAGAAATAAAATTCATTGGGGATTTTTGTTTTAATCAGGTGAAGAGCCTCGGCTCAAATTTTACACTTGATAAAATTACAAACGCTGGTGTTCATCCTGCCGTTGTTCAATACATTTCTGCAGAACTCGATTTTATGATTTATTCCGACCGGCGTAAACTCTTGCAGCAATCTTATTTTGATTATGCCGGAAAGGAAATCTTTGAACACTTTCAAAAGATTTCAGATGAAATAAAAAAGCATAAAAAAATATCACTGGATGATTCCAAGAAACTGATATTCCAGGCAGTCTCATTCAATATTAATTATCTGGTGAGACCAAGATGGTCGTTAATGAAATTAATTTTTAACGATCAACCGGTAATTTCTGTTGAAGAAATGAAAATGCTTCTGAATTATCTTTATTACTACGAATACTTTAAAAAAGTTTTAAAAGGATATATTTCAAAAAGAAATCTGGTTCAGATATCTTCAACTGAGTTTGATATTCTGCTTAATAAAATCGATAATGAACTATTGAATTCCGATCAGCATCAGGTAATTTCGAACTCGTTTACTTCAATGGGTGATTTCTTTAACGTTGGAGGTGCTGATAAAAATCGCCTGCCTATAACTGCAGTTGAAATTTTTTGTAAAGAAAAAAATCTGGTTGATCTTCTGTTGAAACTTAAAAAGGCAATCCCGAATGAAGTCAAAAGAAGATATGATAAAGTTGAGATTGAAAGAATATTATTTGCACCCGGCAGTTTGCCAGCTTCAGATATTGAATCCGATCTGGAAGACGAAAGTAAAACAGAAAAAATGATCGAAGCTCTTGATTCAGATGATTCGGAAACAATTGTTTCCGAATCCGAAGAGGTAGTTGCCGCTGAAGCAGAAAAACCAGAATCGGATGCCTTTCTTAGTCCAGAGGAAGAAGAAGCTCTACTTTCAATATACAGCGAAGAGAGTAAAGGCGAAAGTAAAAATGAAGAAGATCCAACAATTACTTCAACCCTAGATATTAAACCGGAAGAATTTAAAGATTTGGATGTTGACGGAGTAAAAACAGCTCTGGATATGAACCTAAACACTGAACCCGAATCAAATCATTTTGTTGAACATAACCAGGACGAAATAACTACCTTTAATGAAACCACGGAAGAAGAATCTGAATTTGAGAAACCAGAAAATCAAGATGATGCTTCTTCTGATGAAATTTTTGATTCAGAAAAAGAGCTTGATGGAATAGTTAACGCGATCTCAGATGATCTTTCATCGGATGAAGTTGAAATCGAGGAAGATATTCTGGTAGATAATTTTGAGAGCGAAGAAACTTTTGAATCCGAAGTAGAAATTGAGACGGAACAAGAGAATTCGGAGGAAATAAAACCGGATATTGAAAATGAAATTGTTCAGGAAATGATAGACGATTATTATAGCGAAGACAGTCAGGATGAGTCAGAAAAAGATGTTAATGAAGCAGAGGAAGAAGAATTAGCTGAAAACGAAACGGAATCGGAAGTAGAAAAAGCTGAAGAAAAGATTTCATCAATGGAAGATGATCTGTTGAATATTTTTCAGGGACTGGATAATGAAGAATTTAAATTTCCTGAGAAAGAGAGATTCAGCGTTGACGAGAAAGAAAATACTGCTTCGGAAGAAGTTGAACTACTAAAAGAGGAAGATACATTCTCATCAGAGACAACAGATGGGTTTGATGATTATCTGAAAAGTATTGATGAAATAGTCTTCACAAATAATCCTGTTAAATCAGTTGTTGAAAAAAATCCAGTTGAAGAAAAATTTGAAGTTGAGGAATTATCCGTTCAAAAAGAAATTGAAATCGAAGAACCACCCGCAATACCGGCACCAACTCCAGTCAAAAATGAAAAACCAATAGATAATAGCAGAAATCTTCGCTCAAAAGATTTATTCAGCTATCTTCGAAGAAAAGAAGTAAAAAAAATAGTCGCTTACATTTTTGCTAATGATGAAGAAGATTTCACGAACACCGCAGAAAGAATAATGGATTGCAACTCTTATAAAGAAGCATCTGATATTTTGAAAGCTGTGTTTACCTCATACAAAATCAGTCCATATTCAAAAGAAGCAATAACATTTACAAACTCGGTATCTAACTATTTCCGGCAAGCTTGATGTTTATTGATTACGCTCTTATAGAAGTGCAATCTGGCAAGGGCGGAGACGGGGCTGTTACATTTCGAAGAGAAAAATATGTTCCAAAGGGCGGACCGTCAGGCGGAGACGGTGGTGATGGAGGGAATGTAATTATTCAGGCTACAACAAATCTTCACACACTTCTAGATTTCAGATATAAAAAAAAATATTCTGCTGATAAAGGAGATCACGGTGGAAGTTCATTAAAAGACGGTAAGAACGGAAGTGATGTAATTATTAAAGTACCGGTTGGAACCGTTGTTAAAGATACAGATACGGATAAAATTCTATTTGATCTTGATTGTGATGAAAAAAAAATTGTCCTTGCAAAAGGAGGAAAAGGTGGTAAAGGCAACAGCAAGTTTGCGACTTCTACAAATCAAACCCCAAGAATTGCAGAAGATGGTAAACCGGGAGAGAATAAAAAAGTTATTCTTGAACTAAAGTTGATCGCTGATGTCGGACTTGTTGGGTTTCCAAATGCAGGCAAGTCGACACTTATTTCAAAAATTTCTGCTGCGAAGCCTAAAATAGCTGATTATCCTTTCACTACTCTCGAACCGAATCTTGGAATTGTCAGATATAAAGACTTTAACAGTTTTACAGTTGCAGATATTCCCGGAATTATTGAGGGTGCGTCAGAAGGGAAAGGTCTTGGTCATCAGTTTTTAAGACATATCGAGAGAACTAGAATCATTTTGTTCCTGATTGAAGCGACATCTGAGAATTTAAAGAGTGATTTTGAAATTCTGCAAAGTGAATTAAAAAATTACAGTGCTAAACTCGTTCAGAAAAAAATAATTGTTTCAATTTCGAAAGCAGACCTCATTGATCAGGATGAAATTACGAAACTCTCAATGCATAGATTAAAAGGGACAGATGAGAATCCGATTGTGTTTTCTGCCGTTACCGGTTTCGGTTTGAATGGATTGCTTGATGCTTTATGGAAAAATCTCGAAATAGACAAATCTTAAAGCTTTTGAATGCTGTCCCCAATTCAGTTTAATAAATAGCTCATTTTTTGAAAATACTAGGGATTGTGGCTATATTTGCGTCCCGATTTTATTTAAGCAGGGCGGGGTAGCTCAGTCGGTTAGAGCAGTGGAATCATAATCCACGTGTCGGGGGTTCGAATCCCTCCCCCGCTACAGAAAATTGATTTGAAAATTAGAAACAAGGAGTAATGTAATGTACAGCATTTTAGTTTTATTAGCCTCGATAGCTGCTGTGTTTTTGATAATAGTTGTATTAATGCAGTCTAGTAAAGGCGGTGGATTGGCGGGAACATTTGGAGGGGCAAGTAACATGGGTTCAATGTTTGGAACAAGAAGAACAGCTGACTTTTTAAGTAGGGCAACCTGGTGGTTGGGCGGAACAGTTGCAGTGATTGCACTTGTAGCAAATTTATTTTTCTTACCCGGAAAAGTAACACAAGAACAGAGAAGTATTATTCAGGAATCAGGAAGACAAAATATTCCGCAAACACCAACTCTACCTCAACAATTACCAGATCAAGAATAAAATTCTATTAAAACTTTTACTGAAGCCCTGATGATTTGTTCTCAGGGCTTTCGCTTTTCCAACCGGCAAGAATTTCAATAATACTATCCTGAATGTTTCTGTATTTTCTTGCCCCACCTTTGGTAAACTCAAACATCATACAAACAATAATATCGTCACCATCTGCATTTGTAACAAAACCGGAAATAGATGAAACCCCATTCAATGTTCCTGTTTTGCCTCTGAAATTATTTTCTGCTGCAGTGCCCCTCATTCTTTTTTCGAGAGTTCCATCGACACCGGCTATGCTTAAAGAGTTATAAAAATCATCGAACTGGATTATATTGAAATAAATTTTTTCGAGCAGACCTACCAAAGCACCTGCAGTTACCTGGTCGAATCTTGAAATACCAGAACCGTCGACAATTTTAGTGCCCGTTGTATAAATCCCCTCTTCGTCAACGTAATTCAAGATAGCCTGAGTTGAGAAGAATGAATTACCCTGTTGACCGCTGTAAACTGCACCAACTGTTTTAAATAAACATTCCGCATAAAAATTATTACTGTGTTTATTTATTTCGGCCATCAGTTCTCTTAATTCGATAGAAGATTCCACAATCGGAATGGCAGTATCAGGAGTATGAGATGATTTTGCATTTCCATTTACTTCTATTCCTATTTCAATTAATTTTTTCCGAAGCATCTCTGCTGCGAATAAAGGTGGATTTTTAACATCAACAAAATAATTTCTGTATTTTCCTTTTCTTTTTCTGCTAACTATGGTTCTATTTTTATCAATTACAAGTGCTGATATCGGGGGTAGTTTTACATTTGCCCTTTCATCATTTATCCAGTCATCGCGCGAATAAATATCGTCGAAGTATGTATCATCACCAATTACATCTCCTGTAACTTTTCTTATACCAGCCTGATATAAATCTTCAACCAGTCCCTCGAGGTCATCACTTGTGAAAGTTGGATTTCCAAAACCTTTGATATAAATATTGCCATCAATTTTACCGTCAGAGATTTCATCTTCATCTGCAAAAATTTTTGTGGTAATAAAGTAATTACCTCCCATCAGTTCCAGCGCTGTTGCAGTAGTGAACAATTTTGTATTTGATGCTGGAATCATAGCTTGCGTGTGATTAATACTTAATATGGTATCCTGTGTAAGCGGATTGTAAATAAGAATAGCCATTTTTGTGCCCGAGGGAACTTCAGCAATCAGCTCATCAATTTCTTTTATTACTTTTTCCGGGACATCAGGAAAAACAGAAATCTGAAAGAATGCGAACATTAAAAAAGTAACAAATAATTTCATCAAGTTGCTATAGTATTGATTAAAAAGAAAAATGAGATTCAATTGCAATATATTTATATTACTTTTGTTAAAAACAGAAATAATTATTCACTGCAAATAAATCACTCTGTAATTAAACAATCAATAATATTAAATAAAAATTTCAGGGAAACATGAAAAAACCGGTCAAAGCTTATCAGGATGATAATTTCCTCAACTCTTCGGATGGCAGGACAATAAGAATAATAACAGAATACTTACAACCAAAAAGTAAATTTAAAAAATTCAAAGTGATGGATACGATTGTATTCTTTGGCTCCGCTCGTTTAAAGTCCAGAAGAGATGCCTTAAAAGATTTTAATACAATTAAAAATTCTAATCCAAAGCAAACAGAAAATTTTGCAAAAAAACTTCGTGAAGCTCAACAATTATTAAATATGTCACGATATTACGAAGATGCTGTGGAACTTTCTAGCCGACTTACTGAGTGGTCATTAAACCTTGAAACAAATGCCAACCGATTTATAGTGTGCACAGGTGGTGGACCAGGAATTATGGAAGCTGCTAATAAAGGTGCAAAAAAAGCTGGTGGATATTCAGTCGGTTTAAATATCAGCATACCATTTGAACAATATGTAAATAAATTTGTTACTCCGGACCTAAGTTTTGAGTTTCATTATTTCTTCATGAGAAAATTCTGGTTTGCTTATTTGTCCAAAGCTTTAATTGTCTTCCCCGGCGGGTTTGGCACAATGGATGAATTATTTGAGATATTAACTCTTGTCCAAACTGCAAAAGTGAGGAAAAAACTTGCTGTAATTATTTATGATAAGAAATACTGGAATAAAATAATGAATTTTGATGCGCTAGTTGATTCGGGAATGATAAGTAAGTCTGATTTGAATTCATTTACTTTTTGTGACACAATTGATGAAGCTTATGATGCAGTGATCAAACATTTAAAGAAATACTACGCTAAGGAAAAAGAACCTAAAGTTATTGAACCTGCACTACACCTGAAATAAAAAACCCCTCAAGGAGGGGTTCAATAAATTAATAATCATCGGTTCGATGGAAGCGCCGGGCTGCTTTAATTTTTTCCATTCGCTTTTTAACCGAAGGTTTTACAAAAAATGTTCGCTTTTTATATTCCTTTAGAACTCCGGAACGTTCATACTTCTTCTTAAAACGTCTTAAAGCTTTATCAATGGATTCATTTTCGCCGACTGATATGCCTACCAAACTAATTCACCTCGCTTCTTGGTTATTTAATGATTCAATAAGTTTTTTTAAACCTGATTTTTGAAAATCTACCGAAATAGAACTTCTTCCATTTGAAAGAGTTTCTTTAGAAAGCACTCTGCCAAAATCGTCCCAGTTCTCATGGTAAATTGTTTCTCCTACTTCGAATTTACTTAAAGGAGAATATTTTTTACAATCCTCGTTTTCAATTCCTTCTAATGTTGCTGATGCGTTTTTAATAATATCACTGATATCAACGACCATTACCTGTTTACAAGATTTGCATTTTGCCCACTTTTTAAAGTCCGATTCTTCACCGGTTACACTACTTGTAATTTCCATTTTCTGCACAGTCCCGCACGAATTGCAGTATGCTTCTATATTTTTTATCCTTGCCATAACAAACTCTTTATTTTATTCAGGTTACAAATTTAAGGTTAACCTGTCCCAGAGTCAAATTTTCAACATTATGCACATTCACGAATACACTAAATGTTGGGTTTATTAACAAATTAGAGTTGTTTCGAATGGAGTGCAAAACTTCTTCACCCAAATTCAGTTCCAGCCAAATTTCTTTTTTGCCCTCCGTTCTATTTTAATTCTAAGCCGCTTGATTGGAAAACGGGCAGATTTAATATTTTGAAGTTGACTTTTGATTTGTTTCTGAACCGAAAACTCAGCATCTAATTCTGGATTACTATCTAGACTATCGCTAAACTTAGATTTTTGTTCAGTTGGTAATTCATCATCTAATGAAAGAGTACATTGTCTTAACTCAAATATTCTTTTTGTTGATTCTCTGTTTGTCCATTTTTTCTTTTCGTCTTCGTAATGGAGTTTATTTCTAGCAAACAGGAATAATAATCTTCTTGCTCTGAAAATTCTCGTTGCAATAACTCCAATAGGAACATCTATAAGTTCGGCAATTTTTTCATATTTAAGTGAAAGATTTTCTTTTAATATTAATGGTATCCGAAGTACTGCTGGTATTTTTTCCAATAATATTTTTAACTCTAGTACATTTCCTATCTCTGGAATATCAACTGGGAGATTAATTTGTGAAAGTGAACCAACCTCAGCATAATCAATAAATTCGAAATTCGTTTGTGTATCATTTTCTCTTTTTTCGTATAGTTCATTTATCTCTCTCATCCAGATTCTGTAAATCCAGCTTTGCCAGTCAGCTTGATTTTTTGTCACGTTACAAAATTCGATAGCTTCAAGGAAGGTTTGCTTAATAATTTTTCTGGTAAGTTTATAATCGAGTAGAATCCAGTATGAAGCAATAAAAAGTTTTTCGAGAAGAGGCAGAGCCTCTAAATTAAAGCTTGCTGCCAGGCTAGCAAGCTCCTCTTTGCTTACTTTAAATCTTTCTAGTTTGGATGGGGACAACATTAAATATCAAAATCACTTATCGTAAACAATTGAATTACCATTCCAGTTTTCTGGAATATTTATATCAAACAGAAATCCATTTACGATTGCAAATTTTACCAGACCATCTTTTTTGATAATGAAATTTGCCGGCGCATCAGGTTTTATACCATTTGCAGGTGATTGGCTTTGATTTAAAACAATATTGAAAGCGAAGTAAGAATGCTTATCGCTGAAATCACAATCACTTAACAAAACATTTGTAAAGCCTTCGGAGAAAAGATTGACCGGATCGATATTCTCTAATTCCTGGATTGAATGAAAGATCTCCTGCTTTGTTTTTCCTGGCTCGACGATATAACCTGATAAATTAAGTTCCTCGTATCCCGAGTATACTGATAGATCGCCTATATCTTCAACCGAAGCTTTGAGATAAAAATTTCTTGCATCGTCGATATTTTCTTCCTCAAAGTTAATTCCAATATCGATTAAATATTCTTTATCAGCTTTTTGTAATTTTAGCTTTCTCAACATGAAATCCATCATAAATTTTTCGTTGTTTGGAATGGATTCATATACACTCAAATCTGTTTTATTATAAAATCCACTTGCAATACTGTTTAAGGATGAAAGGATTGCAATGTAATTTATTTTTCTTAAAAATTGCTTTTCGCGGTCTCCTCTCCACCCACCACTCTCCAGCAAAATGACACCCGTACCCCATTTTGTAAAATTATCACCAAATGCTCTGGGCTCATAATCATCAGTGTATTTTGCGATGTGTCCAGGAATAAATTCATTCAAAATTTCTGTTGTATGTCCGATGAGTTTCATTGCGTTTTCACGTGGTACTGTGAGACTCTTATCGTAATCAGGCGACGGAGCAAGAAATGAAATCGAAGCTGGATTGGATGAATTACCCACTGAGTAATCTCTTCCCTGGTCGTGAAGGTTAAATCCGAAATCAGCGTTCAAACTGTCGAAAACATTTTTTAAGGTGATTGCTTCGGGGGTTTGCAATCTTACTACATCACGGTTCAAATCTATCTCAACAATATTTCTACGTTGAAATAACTCTGCACCATCAGGATTAACCATCGGAATTATGGAAATGCTCAAGTTTGACAACAGGTATTTTTTTAATTCTGGTGAACCACTATCGTCAGAAAAAAAGTTAAACATATCGAAAAGTGCAGCAGTGGCAGTCGGCTCATCGCCGTGCATTTGCGACCAAAGAAAAACTTTGGTTTTACCTGAACCCAAAGAAATAAGATATAGATCTCTCCCTTCAATCGATTTACCTACTTTATCAACCTTAAAAATATTTTTATTTTTTAGCTGTTCAATTAATGGAACAATGTCCGAATATTTAAATCGTCTGTTTTCTAATGATTTTTCTCTGAAACTTTCGTACGAGTGATAAAGATCCCAGGCAAGTTGTTTGTCCTGTGCCATTATGATTCCTGATATTAAAATTGTGAAAACAAAAATAGATTTTTTCATCCCGTTTTAATTTAAATATTCGATATGTTAATTACTAAAAAAGGAAGGATATAGCATGGCTACCAACACTTTAAAAATAGGTTCATCTGCCCCCGATTTTAATTTACCGGGAGTTGATGGGAACAAATATTCTTTGAGCTCATTTAAAGATAAACAAGCACTTATTGTAATTTTTAGCTGCAACCATTGTCCTTACGTTCAGGCTTACGAAGGTAGAATGAAACAAATTCAGGATGAGTATAAGCACAAAGGAGTAGCAGTTATTGCAATAAATTCAAATGAAGATATTAACTATCCGGATGATAGTTTTGAAAAAATGAAGATTAGAGCCGCAGAGCAGGATTTTAATTTTTTCTATCTCAGAGATGAAGATCAATCAGTAGCAATTGCTTATGATGCAACCCATACGCCTGAAATTTTTCTTTTTGATAAAGAGAGAAAATTGGCTTTCCACGGAAAGATTGATGACAACTGGCAGGAACCTGAAAGAGTTCAGAATCATTATTTAAGAAATGCTCTTAATGAATTGCTTGACGGAATAGAAATATCAGTGCCTGAAACTTTTACAATTGGTTGTACAATAAAGTGGAAGAAGTAAATGGAAAGAATAATAGAACAATTTTTAATACATGAACCCAAAATTAAGGGTAATATAAAATCCGCCAAGATAATCTTTGTATCTGTTATTTAGGATTTCAACACCTTCATTAAGGAACTGCATATAATAATATCGCATATTTATTCCTAGGAGATTTTTTTTATCGAGACCGAAGTTAGCGCCCAAACCAATATAACCACCGACTGCGTAATATGGTTTTGCATAAGCGAAAGCTTTGAAGAATTCCTCATTATATGGAGTGGTTAAAGCAATGGTTGGTCCTATCCCCGCATTAATATATGGGCGAAGATTATCAGTAAGTTGATTTTCGAAGAGACGAATTTGTGCACCAAATATGATTGGTACCTGGAATACTCTGTTAATTTTTCCAGCTGTAAATGATTGTCCGTAAATATCAACATATTCAATCTCTCTTTCATCTTTGGCTTCAGAGATTGAAACATCTGCAAATAGTGTGAACTTTGTGCTGAGTTCTCTCCTGAAAAATCCACCGAATCCAAATCCACTCTCACCAATAAGCAAATCAAATCCCCAAGCATTCGGAGGAAATTCCATTGGCGGTTCAGGTGGAACCAGTTCACCAATATCCTGTCCGAATACATTAAAAGTTGGAATTAAAAACAATATTAAAAATATTAATCGGTGCATATTATTGCTAAATTTCTATATCTAAAATAATCAACCTTTTATCAGAATCAACATAATTTTCATGAAGCAGCAAATAATTCAATATTTAGCCGCAATGCTTGATATCCGGTTTCTTTTACTGCTAACTTGGTAATTTTTTAGATAGTAAATCAATACATTTATTTGGTATTAAATTTAAATTCAATTGATTCTTACCCGTCAGAAAATAGCGAATATTGACATTGATCTCCTGATCAATAACATAATTAAAGCCGGCGAACTCGAGAAACTGTTATTCATAGTTCCAACCAAACGGAAAATCCGATACCTCACCCGCGAACTCATTTCATTAAGCCCATTGAGGTCGGTTGCAGGATTAAAAATTGAAACAATCGGATCATTCTCAGAAAAAATGCTTGAGGAAACGGAAGGAAAAATCAATTCTATCAGTGAAGAAGCATCAATACTTCTCTTGAGTCATAGTTTCAAGAGAACAAAGCTTAAATATTTTTCGCAGTATAAAAGCCAGGTTCCATTCGGAACTCTTGAGCGTGTAAAAAATGTAATTATTGAATACAAGCGTCATGGTATTACTCCTGAACGAGTTAAGCAAGAAGCAGAAAAACTATCTGGTGGTGAGAGACTGAAAGCTCTGGATATCGCAAAAGTATTCCATGATTATCAAAGGTCATTACAAAAAAATAATTATATGGAAACCGGGGACGTTTATTTCAATCTAAATTTCACAAAAAATATAATATTTGATGAGGCTTTTTCATTTTTGTTTCCGGATGTTCAATACATAGCAATTAGTGGCTTCGACGAATTTACACTTCCTGAAATTGAGATAATTAATTCTGTATCAAAAATATATGGCACCGAGTTATACGTTCTTCTAGATTACTATAAATATAATCCGCTTCTATTTTCGCATTTAAACGCTTGCCACGACCGGTTGATCAAAAAGGGTTTCCACGAAGTGAAAGATATTTCTCAGGCTTCACACAATAAATTTTTGAATATCATAAGGGAAAATCTTTCAATAAAAATTCCGGAAAAGAAGGAAGGTATTTTCAAAGATCAAATCACTTTCATTGAAGCAGGAAGCAGGGAAGAAGAAGTTGAACTGATCGCAAAGGAAATAAAAAAACTTTTAATGAATGAAAATGTCGAACCCGAAAAAGTTTGTATTGTATTCAACCTGATTGCTAATTATTCGACAATAATCAGGGACAGATTCAATGTTTATAGTGTGCCATTTAATCTTACCGACAGATTTTCGGCAAGCACATCACCACCTGTAAAAGCTATTCTCAGTTTTCTTGAAATTTCTGAGAATGATTATTACTATAAGAATATATTCCGTGCATTCAGTGGTGGGTTTTTGAGTACTATGGGTATTGAGCTTTCTCATTTGTTAAAAACTGCGGTAGAGCTAAAAATTGAATCGGGATATGAAAACTGGCAAAGTAAAATAAATTTTGCAATTTCTGAATTATCATCCCCTGAAAAGCAGGGCAGAAACAGTAATGAAAAAATCCAATCATATCGGATCGCTTCAGAAAATCTTAAAAAAATTAAAAATAGTTTAAAACCTTTTTCCGTTAAGCTTACAGCAAATGAATTCCGGGAAAATTTTTTAACTCTTGTATTCAATTTTGATTTCCCCAAAATATTATTGCACGCACCTATTGATGTTGCTGAAAATGATTCGATCGCTTTCAATTCGTTTGTGCGTATTGTAGATGAAGTTGCTGACCTTATAATACTTGAATATGGAAGTGAAGAAAAGTTTTCACTTCATTTCTTTCTGAATCAGCTCAAGACTACTTCATCATTTACAAGATACAATATCCCAGAGAAACCCGGCTTTGGAGTGCAAATAACAACTCTAAACGAAATACGTGGATTAAATTTTGATTACCTGTTTATTGGTGGATTAAATGATGGTGATCTGCCAACCAGGTTTACCCCTGAAATTTTCTTTTCAGGTTCATTTGCAAAGGAAGAAACCAGACATCAAACTGAACAGAGATATTTATTTTATCAATCTCTTTGCACATGGAAGAAAAAATTATACTTATCATTTCCGCAGACTGATAACAACCGGGAACTCGTTCAGTCAAGTTTTCTAAATGATTTTAGTTCACTGTTTAAAACCCGAACAATTTCAAAAACAGATTTTAAAGACGTTATTTACTCTAAAGAAGAATTGCTTGAGCTAATTGGAAAGATTTCTGCAGGGCAAAGAAAGAAACTTGATCTTCCCGGAGAATTAAATCTGGATATTGATGCAATCAGTAAAGCTATAGAAATTGATAAGACCAGATATTCTGATCCTTATGGCGAATCTGAATACAGTGGGTTCATTGCGAAGGACGCAGATGATGAATTAAAAAATAAATTGAAAAGTTTATCTGAAATTGAATTTTCAGCCACTCAACTGGAAAATTATGCGAAGTGTCCGTACAAATATTTTGTTGAAAGCATTTTAAAACTCGAAACAATTGAAGAACCGGTTGAAGAACTGGAAGCTTTTGAATACGGGAGTCTCATTCACTCTGTGCTTTATGAATTTTATACAATTCTGAGAGAGAAAGGAATTGTTCTCGCCGGTTGCGAATCTGATGAATTTAAAACCGCTGAGGAAATACTGTTCAAAATTGCAAAGAAAAGATTTGATGATTTAAAACTAAGTTCAGAGTTTGCATTTTATGAGCGCGAAAAACTTTTAGGAATTAATGGAAGAAAACATCAATCCATTCTTTACAAATTTCTTGAAGAAGAAAGAAAAGGTAATGTTGGCTTTGTCCCTGAGTTTTTTGAGCTTAGTTTCGGTAATATAAAAAGTGAAAGGAAATCTGAACAGAAATTTAACAATACTATAGTGACTGATGGTGTAAAGTTAAAGGGAAAGATTGATAGAATCGATCTAAATGAGACAGAAAAGACTTTTATAGTTTTGGACTACAAACTTGGCGGCAAAAAACCTACATCCGATGATTTACTAAACGGTATATCGTTACAACTCCCCTTGTATCTATTTGCCGCAAAAGAATTAATTAAAAGAGAGCTGGAAAAAGATTTTATTCCAACTGATGCACTAGTTTATTCTCTAAAGTTTACTGAAAAAGATTTTGGCAGAAAGAGTGTTGGTATAAAAACAGGAAAATCAAAAGCTATAGAAACCGGAGAAGAAATTGATGCTGCCGAAGAGATGATAAAAAACTGTATTGATATGGTTAATAAGTTCACTATAGAAATTTCTGAAGGTAGATTTCATCTGACAACATTAAAAAACCGTGAAGCAAAAGTATGTGGATATTGTGACTTTAAGCGAATCTGCCGAATACAGGAAGTGGATTGATCTATTTTAGTCAAGCAGAATTGAAACTTATTAGCAACTCGAGCATCTTAACAGTAAAATATTGGTAGTTTAATTTAAAACTCTATCCTTTATATTTAACTAATATATTTTTTAAGAAAACAGGAATAATAAAATGGTCAATAAACTATTAACCCTTGTATTGCTTTTCACTTCAGTTATTACTGCGCAAGAAGAATATAAACCTTGGATAAAAGGGGAACGAGAGCGACATTCAAAATTAATTCAACTTCAAAAAGTTCAGTACCCGGGTGATTCGAAAATCGATATTACTTACTACGGATTGGATTTAGCAATAACATATAGTCCCAATTACCTTAAGGGTACTGTAACAATAGGAGTACAAGCAGATACTACTGAAATAAATGAATGTTTCCTAGATCTCAGGGATTTTTTAAACGTTGATTCTATTTTGATCAATGGATCTAGTGCTGCGTTTAGCCATTCCAACAATAAAGTTAATATTACTCTTGATCATACATATTCATTTGGTGAACCATTTACTTTAATTGTTTATTATCAGGGAGTCCCCAGTGGAAGCGGTTTTGGTGGTTTCTATTTTGGAACACATTCTGGAACTCCCGTAATTGGAACTCTCAGTGAGTCATACAGCGGACCATATTGGTGGCCGCAGAAAGACACTCCTGCCGATAAAGCAGATTCTTCTGATGTTTGGATAACTGTTCCAGATAATTTGATCGGTGTTTCAAACGGTACTCTAGAAAATGTTATTGATAACGGTAACGGAACAAAGACATATCAATGGAAGAACCATTACACGATTGCCAATTATCTTATTTCTCTTGCAATTACAAATTATACACAGTACGATACTTACTATCATTACAGCCCGACTGACTCGATGGTAATTATGAATTTTATCTACCCTGAAAATTTTGGTTATGTTAAACCACTGGTTGATGAGACGGACGATATGATAGAAGTTTTTGCTGCCAGTTATGGTGAATATCCATTCATTGAAGAAAAATATGGACACGCTGAATTTCAATGGGGCGGTGCAATGGAACATCAGACCTGCACTTCAATGGGCTTTTGGGGATCAGGTGTCATCTCTCACGAGCTTGCACACCAGTGGTACGGTGATATGATTACTTGCAAGGACTGGCATCACATTTGGCTTAATGAAGGTTTCGCAACTTACTCCGAGGCAGTTTATATTGAAGCAAGAGATGGAAAGGCTGCATACAATGCACAAATACAGGGCGAGATGAATTCTGCAAGAAATGCCCAGGGTACAATTTGGGTCCAGGATATTACAAACGAAAATCAAATTTTTAATGGAGCTCGTTCTTATGCAAAAGGTGGTTGTGTTTTGCATATGCTTAGAGGAATTGTAGGCGACTCAACTTTCTTTGATATTATGAGAACATATAGCGCTGATCCTTCAGTTTCTTACGGTGTTGCAACTACTGAAGACTTTCAGGCAATAGCTGAAAGTGTTTACGGACAAACTCTCGATTATTTTTTCCAGGAATGGATTTACGGCGTTAACGAACCTACTTACACAGTTGGATGGGACAAATCTCAAATCAGTGGTGACCTCTACCAACTTTCATTGAATATATATCAGTCTGTAAACAGCAATCCATCATTCTATACTATGCCAGTTCAAATAAAAGTTAATACTTCCTTGGGAGATACAACTATTACTCTTTTTAACGATGCACAGGTACAGAATTATCAGGTTGAAATAAACGGGGAACCAATGTCAATAGTATTCGACCCGGGAAACTGGATATTAAAAAATAGTACTACGGTTACAGGGCTTGACGAATTTGCACTACCGCTTCAATATAGTCTTGAGCAAAACTATCCCAATCCATTTAACCCTTCAACTACAATTGAATATTCAATTCCACAGAGTAGTTTTGTTTCATTAAAAATTTATGATGTTATTGGTAACGAAGTTGCTACGCTGGTAAACGGACAAAATGATGCGGGTAAGCATAAAGTTGATTTTGATGCAAGTTTAATTCATAGCGGGGTTTATTTTTACAGAATTGAAAGTGGCAACTTTATCGAGACAAAGAAGATGATTCTGCTCAAATAATCGTCCTTGACAACCTAGATTCTAATAGTTAATTTTGTTCTGCCACTGTCCCTTTTATCGGGACGGTGGCAATTTTTTTATCAAATCAAAAGGAAGTAAATGGCAGAAGGAAACTTTGTTTACCTTACAAGGGAAAGAATTCTTGAGATTGAAAAAGAGCTTAAGGAAATGAAAACCAACGGTAGAAAAGCTATGGCTGAAAAAATAGCCGAAGCGCGTGCTCATGGCGATCTATCGGAAAACGCTGAATATGATGCTGCAAAAGAAGAACAAGGATTGTTTGAGATGAGAATTGCAAAGCTGGAAGATACTCTTTCGCGAGCCCGGGAAGTAGATCTTTCACAATTTGAAGAAGGTAAAGTGCATATTCTGTCCAGGGTGAAAATCAAAAATTTAAAGAACAATAAAACTTTCGACTATCTTCTGGTTTCTCCCGAAGAAGCTGATTTCCAGGCCGGAAAAATTTCTATCACATCTCCCGTTGGGAAAGGTCTGCTAGGGACCAAGGCTGGGGATAAAGTTAAAATACAGGCACCCGCTGGAATTCTTGATTATGAAATTATTGAAGTGAGTAAGTAAAGGAAATTATTATTAGCTAAAATTATCAGTTATGCTGAAAGCCCACGACTTTAGTCGTGGGTTTATAGTATAATTCATACTCAAATGACAAAAACCATTGAACAAAAAGCATTTAAATTTATTGATGAAAATCAGCTTATTAAAAAAGGTGATAGAATCCTTGTTGCATTAAGCGGTGGTGCTGACTCTGTTTCCCTTCTTTCGTTTCTGACGAATTTCAAAAAGAGATTTGGCATCGAAGTGTTCGCATTTCATCTAAATCATAAACTTAGAGGACGTGCTTCAAACCAGGATGAAAAATTTTGTGTTGATATTTGTTCACAGCAAAAAATCAAACTGGTAAATCTTTCACGAGATGTTAAATCTTATTCAAAGAAAATGAAAGTTTCATTGGAAGAAGCTGGTAGAGAGATTCGCTATATTGAGCTGAATAAAGCTGCGAAAAAATTTAAGTGCAACAAGATCGCTACAGCACATAACTCAAGTGACAACGCTGAAACTATTCTTCTAAACTTTTTTAAAGGTACCGGAATTAAAGGTTTGACTGGTATTCCAATCAGACGAGAAAATATTATTCGCCCTGTTCTCTGTTTAACTTCAGAGGAAATCAGAGCTTACCTTAAGCTTAATAAAATTAGCTTTCGTTTAGATGAAAGTAATCTGGATAATGACTACGAGAGAAATTTTCTAAGGAATGAAATCATTCCAAACCTGAAATCAAAAATAAATCCTCGCATTGAAGAAAAGATAAACAGTACTGCTGCAATTTTTTCTGAATTAAATTCTTATCTGCTGCATCAGGTTAATGAATTAAGAAAAGATACTGTAAAAATTGATGCGGGGAAACTCCGGATAAAATTAAAACCAATCTCAAAAATTGACAAAAGTCTTCTTACATTTTTTTTGAAAAACGTAATTGAAAATATTTTTCACATCGAGCTTAGTTTAGAGAACATAAGTTCTGTAAGTCAACTTCTGAGTTCTCAGAGCGGAAAATCTATTCAACTTAAAGAAGACATTGTTGCTAGCAGGGAAAGAAGTGAATTGATTATCCGGGAAAAATCAAATAAAAGTAAGAGAAAATCTGCTTATAAAATTAAAGCCGGACAGACTGTAGAAATTGATGGGAAAATTATTTTATTAAATAAAGTCAGCCGAAAATTGCTTAAGTTCACTCCGGATAAATCAATCGAATTTATTTCAATCGATGGTATGAAAGATAATTTCGAAATAAGAAAGTGGGCAACCGGAGACAAGTTTCAGCCTGTGGGAATGAAAGGCAGAAAAAAAGTATCCGATTTTCTGGCAGATGAAAAAATTCCTTCATCCGAAAAGAAAGAACAACTAGTCCTGACGAATGAATCGAAAATTGTTTGGGTCGTTGGTCACAGGATTAACGAGCATTTTAAAGTTCTTCCTCAATCAAAAAATATTCTTAAACTTACTGTAACCGAAAGATGAACAATTCGGAAAAATTAATTATTGGGGAAGATGAATTTGTCCCGCTATTAACCGAAGAGCAAATTCAGAAAAGAATTAAAGAACTAGCTGAACAAATTTCCTCGGAATACAAATCGAGCACTCCAATTTTTATCGGAGTTCTAAATGGTTCCTTTCTTTTTATGTCAGATCTTATAAGAAGTTTGACTATTAATTGCGAAATAGATTTCTTCAAGCTTTCCAGTTACGGTGATGCAAAAATTTCTTCCGGTAATGTGCGGTTGCTCAAAGAGCTCAACTGTGATGTGAACGATCGAGACATAATTATTGTTGAAGATATTGTAGATACAGGACTATCAATTAAATATATCGAAGAACTATTTGCGGAAGAAAGACCATCAAGTATGAAAGTTGTTTCGCTGCTGGTGAAGCCGGAAAGCATTAAATATGATGTCAAAATTGATTATATTGGATTCAAAATTCCCAATAAATTCGTTATTGGTTATGGTCTTGATTATGCTCAAAAATATCGAAATTTGAGAGGAATTTACGTTTTAAATGAAATAGGAGATTAAGTTTTTTAATGAAAGTTGAATTTAGAAGATTTTTTATGGCTGAAAATAAGAATGATAAAACGCCTCCAAAAGGCCAGAAGGGTTCGGGTCCAAACCGACCTGATGATAACTTCGATTGGTCAAAAATACTTAGAATGGTATTTGGATGGGGTGCGGTAATTGTTGCTGCGGTTATTGTTATGCAGGTGTTCAGAACGGGTCAGGAAAATTATGTTGATGTACCATTTGCAGAATATCGAAGACTGCTAAATGAAACTGATAAGATTAAAGATGCTACTATTACTAAATCAGATATTAACGATTATTTTTTCAAAGCGGAATTAACTTCTGAAACACCGATAAAGATTAATGGAACAACCACTGATGTAAAAGCAATATCGGTCTATATTCCTGAACCGATAATAAAAGATGAAGAGACTCTCTGGAAAGAGAAAGGAATTAATTATTCCTTTGATAAACAGTCGAGCGAATGGTTGAACATACTTCTCGGATTTTTACCCTGGTTGCTGATAATTGCAATATGGTTAATCATTATGAGAAGAATGCAGGGGCAAAGCGGCGGTTCACGCGGAATATTTTCTTTTGGTAAAAGTAAGGCTAAGCTAATGACACGCGCTGAACAGAAAGTAACATTCAGAGATGTTGCCGGTGCTGACGAAGCTAAAGTTGAACTTCAGGAAATTATTGAATTTTTAAAAGAGCCTACAAAGTTTCAAAAACTTGGTGGAAAAATTCCACGAGGTGTTCTGTTACTGGGCCCTCCGGGAACAGGTAAAACTTTATTAGCTCGCGCCGTTGCTGGTGAGGCAGGTGTACCTTTCTACTCAATCAGTGGAGCGGACTTTGTTGAAATGTTTGTAGGTGTTGGTGCAAGTCGCGTAAGAGATTTATTTGAAACAGGAAAGAAGAATGCACCTTGTATAATTTTTATTGATGAAATTGATGCTGTTGGCAGACATAGAGGCGCTGGTCTTGGAGGCGGACACGATGAAAGAGAACAGACTCTTAATCAATTACTAGTTGAAATGGATGGATTTGAACAGAACAGCGGAGTAATAATTATAGCTGCAACCAACAGACCCGATGTACTGGATCCTGCGTTATTAAGACCGGGAAGATTTGATCGTCAGGTAGTTGTAGACAGACCGGATGTTAAAGGAAGAGAAGGAATTCTTAAAGTTCACACACGGAATATTCCTCTTGATGAAAAAGTTGACCTGGAAGTTCTTGCTAAAGGAACTCCAGGATTAGCCGGTGCGGACCTTGCAAATCTTGTAAATGAAGCAGCACTGCTTGCCGCAAGAAAAAACAAGAAAAAAGTTGAGATGAGTGATTTCGAAGAAGCAAAAGACAAAGTGATGATGGGAATGGAAAGAAAGAGCCTGATTATTTCTGAAGAGGAAAAGAAAACAACCTCTTACCACGAAATTGGTCACGTTCTTGTTGCCAGGATGATACCCGAAGCTGATCCGGTTCACAAAGTAACAATTATTCCTAGAGGTCGTGCACTCGGTGTGACAAGTTATCTTCCTATTGATGAAAAGCATACTTACTCAAAAGAATATCTTGAGGCCGTAATTACTT
>Ga0210074_1000175_pt1 | contig 25297 bp, 13 predicted proteins | sample China_Galinas_Co_FD_184860 | JGI IMG/M metagenome (GOLD analysis project Ga0210074, IMG submission 184860) | Wetland microbial communities from San Francisco Bay, California, USA, that impact long-term carbon sequestration -... | ecosystem: Environmental > Aquatic > Marine > Wetlands ... | reverse complement strand
GGCATCGCCTACGGCGAGGAGCCGGGGGTCCAGGGGCAGCTTCGCACGCGCGACTTCACGCCGTCGGACGACCCGGGTTACGACCGCATGGCGGCGTCTGTCCCCGGGTTCGAGCCGCTCCTTCCGGAGGGCCGGCGCATGGCGGGCGCGGACCGCTTCCTGGCGTTCTTCCGCGACGAGGTCCGGCCGCTTCTCGCGTCGCGCTATGAGGTCGATCCGGAGCGCTCGGCCGTCTTCGGCTCCTCGCTCGGCGGGCTGTTCGCCGCCTACACCCTGCTGACCGCGCCGGAAACCTTCTCGCGCTACCTGATCACGAGCCCGGCGCTGTGGTGGAACGAGGGCGAGGTGCTGGCCCTCGCCGAGACGAACGACCAGGCCGAGATGACCGAGGCCTCCGGTCATCCCGCTCTCTCCGGCCTCGACCTGCACGTCTACCTGGCCGCCGGCTCCCGGGAGGAGGATCCGGCGATTCCGATGCTCGCGCCCTACCGGCTGGTCTCGAACACCCGGGAGCTCGGCAGGCGGCTGGCGGTGAGCGGCGTGGACGCCACGGTCGACGTCCTGGAGGGCGAGACCCACACCAGCGCGGTGCCGGTGAGCCTGGCCCGGGGGTTGCGCGCTCTGTTCGGTCCGCGCCGGTAGGAATCGACGCCGCCCACCTCACTCCGTCCGGAGCGCCGTCTGCGGATCGACCGCGGCGGCGCGGTGGGCGGGGTCCAGGCTGGCCGCCACGGCGACGAAGCCGAGCAGCAGGGCGACGGCGCCGAAGGTGAGCGGATCGGTCGGGCTCACGCCGTAGAGCACGGCGCGTAACACGCGGGTGACCGCCGCCGCCCCGGCCAGCCCCAGGACGAGCCCGACGCCGGTGAGGAGCACGCCTTCACGGACGACCATCCGGGTGACGTCCCGGCGGCTTGCCCCCGTCGCCATGCGGATGCCGATCTCGTGGGTCCGCTGGCTGACGGCGAAGGCGATCAGGCCGTAGATCCCGACCGCGGCCAGCAACAGGCCGAGCACGCCCAAAGAGCCAAACACCAAGATCCCGGAGCGCGCCAGGAGGAGCGAGTTGCTGGTCGCCTGGTCGAGGGTCTCGAGGCCGGTCATGGCCAGCGTCGGATCGACGCGGCGCACGGCGAGGCGGATCGCCCCCATTACCTCGGCCGGATCGCCGTCCACCTTGGCGACCAGGGTCGGGCTAGCGATCGGGTTCTGATCGGCGGCGCGGTAGAGCGCAGGTTGTGGATCCTCGCCGAGGGTCCCGTACTTGCCGGTGGGGACCACACCGACCACCTCGTACTCCCGCTCGTTGCCGGCGACGCGCAGCCGCTTGCCCAGAGGAACCTCGCCGGGCCAGAACCGGCGGGCGAGCTCCTCGTTGACCACCATCACAGGCACGGCCGTTGCCCGGTCCTGCCGGGTGAAGCCGCGACCGCGCAGCACGTCGACCCCGAGGATCTCGAAGAAGCCGGGGGCGACCGTCATCACGACGGTCCGGCGCCAGGTTTTCTCATCGGCGCCCCACTCACCCTCCGGTGCTACCCATTCGCCGTGCCGGGACCAGGTGAACGGCAGGAGGTCGGTCCACGAGACCGCGCGCACCCCCGGCAGCGCTCCGATCTCGCCTTCCAGCCGCTCGAGCAGGGACCGCGTCTCGCTCACTCCGTAGCCCTGGAGTCGCGGGCTGAAGTGGGCCACGACCACCCCCGTCGGGTCGAATCCGGGGTCGATCTGCTGGGCGTTGACCGCGCTCCGCAGGGTCAGACCGGCGGCGATCAGCAGCACGACCGAGAAGGCCACCTGGACCACGACCAGTACCCGGTGGAACCTCCGACGGTCCCGACCGCCACTCCCGTTGCAGAGCCATGTCGCCGGATCCAGCCGGGCCGTCCGGAGCGCCGGGATCAGGCCGAAGACGAGCGCGGTCAGGACAGCCATGCCGAGAGTGAAGAGGATCACCCGGCCGTCGAGGGCGAGGTCCAGGTGGAGGTCCACCGGAAACGGCAGATGGAAAAGATGGATCGAGCGCAGGAGCCGGTTGGACAGCCATGCCAGGAGCAGCCCGCCGGCGCCACCGAGAAGCGCGAGGACGAGGCTCTCGACCACGAGCTGGCGCACCAGCCGGCGGCGCCCGGCGCCGAGCGACATGCGGGTGGCGATCTCCCTCCGCCGGCCCGCCGAGCGGGCCAGGACGAGGCTCGCCACGTTGGTGCAGGCGATGAGCAGCACCAAGCCGACCAGGCAGAGCGCCAAGCCCGCGACCAGCAGGAGCGCTGTGTCCACACCCGGGGCGAGTCGCACGTCGAGCGCCGGCACCACGGCCAACTTGCGATCGGCGTTGGTGTCCGGGAAGGTCGTGGCCAGGCGCTCTCCGATGCCGGAGATCTCCGCGCGCGCCTGTTCGATCGACGCGCCCGGCGCCAGGCGTGCCATCGCGCTCATCCAGGGGGTGCCGCGGTTGGTCATGAGGTTCTGCAGCATGGGGCTCAGCTCCTCCGAGTCTCCGCCCAAGAGTGCCGCCATGACGAAGTCGACCCGCTCGGGTGTCAGCGGCAGCCAGAGGCCCGGTGCGACGAGCTTTGTGGTCCCTTTGAAGCCCGGTTCGGCAATCCCCACGATGGTCACCGGCTCGCCGTTGATCCGCACCGTGCGGCCGACCACCGAAGGGTCGGAACCGAAGATCCGATGCCAGGCGTCGAAGTCGAGCACCGCGGCCGGCTCCGCCCCGGGCCGTGCGTCGTCCGGCGTCAGCACCCGCCCGGCGGCGGCGTCGACACCGAGCACGGAGAAGTAGTCGCCGGAGACGAGAGAGCCCATCGCGGAGCGCGCGTTTTCGCCGGGGTCGATGACCATGGGCACCGAGGCGTACGCGGCGACACCGGAAAATGTCTCGGCAGCCTGTAGGGACTCGATGTCCGGGTAAGTCATCGCTCCGTACTTGAAGAGGCCTCCCGGCCCGTTCGTGTAGACGTTGACCAGCCGCTCCGGCTGGTGCAGTGGAACGGACCTGAACAGCAGACCGTTGATCACGCAGAACACCGTGGTGTTGAGGCCGATCCCCAGAGCGAGGATGACCAACGTCGCGGCGGTGAAGGAACGGTGCTTTCTCAGGGACCGCACGGCGAAGCGAATGTCTCTCCACAATCCGGACATGAAGGAGCCTCCTGGTCCCCGCCGCCCCTTGGCGGATGGCGCGGACGGTCGGTCCGCCAGCCGGCGGCGCAGGGAACCGGTGACGGGGTGGTCGATGGCGGCGAGATCGGAGGCGAGCCGCTCCCAGCTCGGGACCTGCTCGTCCAGCCACGCCTCGATCTCCGCAACGGTCGGTTCGGCCGACCGGCCCGGCCGCTCACACCGCTCCCAGGCGTCGACCAGGAGCTGGGCGATCTCCGCCTCCACCGCGGCCTGACGGGCCGGCGGGATCGACAAGGCCGGCAGGCGCTCACGGATCAGCCGTCTGAACAGCGCTCCGTCGGGACGAGTGGGCAGGGGGTTGCTCATGGCTCGGACTCCTCCTCAGGCGAGGCCCGGCTCAGCCGCCGGCCCAGGGGTTGCGCACTCTGTTCGGTCCGCGCCGGTAGGAATCGGCACCGCCCACCTCACTCCGTCCGGAGCGCCGTCTGCGGATCGACCGCGGCGGCGCGACGAGCGGGGACCAGGCTCGCCGCCGCGGCGACGAGGCCGAGCAGCAGGGCGACGGCGCCGAAGGTGAGCGGATCGGTCGGGCTCACGCCGTAGAGCACCGCGCTCAGCACCCGCATGACCAGCACCGCACCGCCCAGCCCGAGGGCCAGCCCGACGCCGGCGAGGATCGCCCCTTCGCGCACGACCATCCGCGTGACGTCCCGGCGGCTCGCGCCGATCGCCATGCGGATACCGATCTCGTGGGTCCGCTGGCCGACCGTGAAGGCGATGAGGCCGTAGACCCCGACCGCGGCGAGCACCAGGCCGAGCACGCCGAAGAGACCGAACAGCACCGCCCCGGAGCGCACCAGGAGAAGCGAGCTGCTGACGGCCTGGCCGAGGGTCTCGAGGCCGGTCATGACCAGCGCCGGATCGACCCGGCGCACCGCGAGACGGATCGCGCCGATCGCCGCGGCCGGATCGCCGTCGACCTTGGCCACCAGGGTCGGAGTGCCGATCGGGTCCTGCCCGGACGCACGGTAGAAGGCGGGCCGCGGCTCCTCCCCGAGCGTCCGGACCTTGCCGGTCCGGACCACGCCGACCACCTCGTACTCCCTCTCGTCGCCGCTGATGCGCAGCCGCTTGCCCAGGGGCGTCCCCCCGGGCCAGAACCGGCGGGCGAGCTCGTCGTTGACCACGATCACCGGCACGGACGTAGACCGATCCTGCTCGGTGAACCCGCGCCCGCGCAGAACGTCGATTCCCAGGGTCTCGAAGTAGCCGGGGGCGACAGTCGCCGTGTCGAAGGAGCTCCAGTCCTCCTCGTCCGAACCCCACTGGCTCTCCGGGGCCACCTGTTCGGTGTGGACCCCCATGGTGAGGGGCAGCAGATCGGTCCACGAGACCGAGCGCACGCCCGGCAGTGCTCCGATCTCGCCCCCCAGTCGCTCGAGCAGAGACCGGGTCTCGGTCGCCCCGTACCCCTGGAGGCGCGGATTGAACCGCGCCACCACCACCCCCTCCGGGTCGAAGCCCGGGGCGATCTGCTGGGCGTTGACCACGCTCCGCAGCGAGAGGCCCGCGGCGATCAGCAGCACGACCGACAGGGCTACCTGCACGACCACCAGCATCTGGTGGAGCCGCCGGCGGTCCCGGCCGCCGCCTGCGTCCCGCAGCCCGGCCGCCGGATCGAGGTGGGCGGTCCTGAGCGCCGGGATGAGGCCGAAGACGACCGTCGTCAGGACAGCCGCTCCGAGGGTGAAGAGGATCACCCGTCCGTCGACGGCGAGATCCAGGTCGAGGCTCACCGGGACCGGCGAGTGGAGCAGTTGGATCGAGCTCAGCAGCCGGTTGGACAGCCGTGCCAGGAGGAGCCCGCCGGCGCCGCCAAGAAGTGAGAGGACGAGGCTCTCGATCAGGAGCTGGCGCACCAGCCGGCGACGACCGGCGCCCAGGGACATGCGGGTGGCAATCTCCCGCTGCCGGCCCGTCGAGCGGGCCAGAACGAGGCTCGCCACGTTGGTGCAGGCGATGAGCAGCACCAGACCCACCAGGCCCAGCACCACGCCCGCACCCAGGCGGAGCGCCCGGTCCACGCCGGGCAGCGTTCGCACGCGCGCCGTCGGCACCACCGCCAGCTTGCGATCGGCATTGGTGTCCGGGAAGGCCTTGGCCAGCCGCTGACCGATGCCGGAGATCTCCGCCGTCGCCCGGTCGATCGACACCCCCGGCGCCAGGCGCGCCGTGGCCATCACCCAGCGACTGCCACGGTTGGTCATCGGGTTCTTTGCCGGCGTGCTCGTCTCGTCCGAGCCCCCACCGGTGAGCGCCGCATCGACCAGGCCGATCCGCTCGGGAGTCAGCGGAAGCCAGACGTCGGGGGAGAGCGGCTTCTGCAGACCTCTGAAGCCCGCCTCGGCCACGCCGACGATGGTCACCGGCTGTCCGTTGATTCGGATAGAGCGGCCGACCACCGACGGGTCGGAACCGAAGCTCCGGCGCCAGGCATCATGATCGAGCACGGCGACCGGCTCCGCGCCGGGGCGCGCGTCGTCCGGCGTCAGCACCCGGCCGAAAGCAGCGGTCACCCCGAGCACGGAGAAGTAGTTCCCGGTGACGAGAGCACCCATCGAGGAGCGGGCGCTCTCGCCGGGATCGATGACCATCGGCGCCATGGTGTAGGCGGTGATGCCGGAGAGCGTTTCGGCGCCTCGGAGGGACTCGACGTCCGGGTAGGCCATCGGCCCGTGGGAGGTGAACCCGCCGTCGCCCGCCGTGTAGACGTTGACCAGCCGCCCCGGCTCGTGCACCGGGAACGGTCTGAGCAGCAGCCCGTTGACCAGGCTGAACACCGACGTGTTGAGGCCGATCCCCAGGGCGAGGGTGACCAGCGCCGCACCGGTGAACGCACGGTGCTTGACCAGGGACCTGAAAGCGAAGCGGACGTCTCCCCACAGTCCGGACATCAAGGAACCTCCTCGCCGCCGACTGATCGGAGGCGGTGCGGACGACCGCGCCGCCAGGCGACGGCGCAGGGTCCCGGTGACAGGGTGATCGATGGCGGCGAGATCGGAGGCGAACCGCTCCCAGCTCGGAATCTCTTCGTCCAGCCAGGCCTTCAGCTCCGCGCTGGTCGGCTCGGCCGCCCGGTTCGGCCGCTCCTGCCGCTCCCAGGCGTCAGCCAGGAGCTGGGCGAGCTCCGCCTCCACGGCGGCCTGCCGGGCCGGCGGGATCGACAGCGCCGGCAAGCGCTCGCGGATCAGGCGACGGAAGGTGGCCGCGTTGAGCTGGGAATCAGGCATAGACCGGGTCCGATCTCAGGCGGTGCCGGGCTCTGGAGCGAGGTCCGGGGAACCGGCCAGATCCGTGATGCGCTCGACCGCGGTCACCAGGGCGCGCCACTGGCGCTGCTCCTGGACCAGCGCCCGCCGGCCGGCGGCGGTCAGCTCGTAGAAGCGGCGACGGCGCTCACCGGGCTTCTCCACCCACCGGCCGCGCACCAGCTTGCGGCGCTCCAGGCGATAGAGCAGAGTGTAGAGGGACGAGACGTGGAAGGTCACCACGCCCCGCGAGCGCTGCTCGATGAGCTGTGCCAGGTCGTAGCCGTGCCGCTGCCGCTCCTCCAGGAGCGAGAGCACCAGCAGCTCCGCCGCTCCCTTCTTGCGCTCCGCGTCGACCGCTTCCGGTATCTGCTCCCCGTCCTGGGCCATGGTCTCCCCTGCTCTGGTCGTCCATCTCATTTCTTCGGGTGCGCCACATGTGGCGTCACCACCTATCTACGCACAACCGGTCGGAAGGTTTCGTCCAGGCGAGCGTGGAGCGCCTCCGCGGACAGGCTGGGCGGTCGATCGGAGCGCCGGGCGATCTGGTAGTGTCGAGCGGATCTACTCTGAGGACATCCGATGGCCGCCAAGCTCCACCGCACCTTCCCCAGCCGCGAGCACTTCGCCGAAACGTTCGTGCGCCGCCTGTCCGACCGCGGAATCGAGTTCCGTCTGGCCGGGGAGGTCTCCCCGCCGACCGGTACGGTGCTCGACCTGGACCTGCGCCTGGAGGACGGCAGCCCGCTCATCGTCGGCACCGGCGAGGTGACCTCCGGCGGCCGCAACGCCGACCGGTTCCGGGTCCGGTTCCTGGAGCTGACCGCCGCCACGCGCGCCACCCTGGACCGGCTGGTGCTGCTGGTCGCGGCGAACACCAACGAGACACCCACCCGGCCGACCATGGCCGGAGTGAGCTCCGGTGCCAGCATCCGGGATCTGGTCGAAGGCGTCTACGGCGAGAAGGCGGGATCGGGGTCCATCGAGAACAGCGCCGTGATGGTGCCGCCCGATCCGGGCCAGCGGCCGGCCCGCCCGGCCGCCGGGACCGCGGAACGACGCACCTCCGGCCGCCGGTCGATCTTCCAGCGTCTCCAGGTGAGCCCGGCAGTGGTCATCGTGGCGATCATCGCCGGCGCGAGCGGGGCGGCGGCCAATGCGTGGTTCCAGGACCTGGCCGGCTTCGTCAGCAACCTGACCGGCGACCAGGACGAAGGGGCCGTGGACATCCTGCCGACCAACATCACACCGTCCGACTTCTCGGGCGAAGGGGCGGAAGCGAACGGACCCCCCGTAGCGGACAGCACCACCGGCGGCTCCACGGAGGCGGCAGGGGGGGAGGGGTTCGAGGCCCGTGCCGTGCCGATCCTCTCGGGCGCCGCGGGCGACGCCGGACCCGATGCCCTGACCGCGGAGGAAACGGCGAGCGCCGCTGCGCCCGGCGCCCATCCGGCCAACCGGGTCAGCTTGATCACCTGGGACGAGTATCCGGCGGAGACCGTCGTCACCTTCCACGGCAACGGGCCGTTCTTGCCGGATCGGGTGCTGCGCCTGCGAGTGGCGGGCGGTAGGCCGCGCGAGCTGATCAAGATCCGCGGGATCGACCTGCCCTTCCGGGAGACGCTGATCCAGACGGCGACCCCGGAGCTCGAGCGCATCCGCACGGGCTTCCATCCCCAGTCCCAGGTCAATGAGCTCCACGCCGTGCTCGACCTGACCGGCCCGGACGTCCATCTCGACCGCGTAGAGCTCGGCGCCAACACGCTCGAGCTGCACCTGCGCACGGTCACCCCCGACGCCGGCGGCGCCGCCGAAGCAGACTAGGAGTCTGCGCGGCAGGACCGCGCGGCCGCGCGCACGGGTCTTGCGCGTGCAGATCCGAGGCGCGACGAGGAGGCGATGCTGTAGCATCGTCGACGAGGAGCAACGAAGGAGATGCCCGCAACCCCCGCGCGCCCAAAGGGTTGCGACGGCGCAGGCCCGTCTGCGTCGTTCTCGCTCCTCAACGATGCCACCGCATCGCCTGCGTCGCGAGCGCCTTGCATCCGGGCCCGCGGCGCTCGCAACGCGGTCACGCGGTCCTGCCGCGCAGACTCCTGGGATTTCAGAGGGAAGGAAGGCGTTGGCTGGGAGGCAGGGATTCGAACCCCGATTCTACGGTCCAGAGCCGCATGTCTTGCCGTTAGACGACCTCCCAGCAAGGTGGGGAAGGTTATCGAACCGCCTCGTAGAGGGTCAAGAGCGGAGCGAGCCTTCACCCGAGATCAACCACCGGCGGCCGCCGGAGATTCCTCGTCCGGAGCGCCTCAGCGGGCGCGCCGCGCTTGCAGATAGCCGATGAACTGCTCCAGGTGGCGGTCGGTGGCGCTTCGCCCCATCGCCTCCACCAGGTCGAACACCGGCGGCCCCGCCTTCTCGCCGGAGAGGGCCATGCGCAACGGGTGGATCAGCACCGCCGCCTTGACACCGCGCTCCTCCGCCAGCGCGCGCAGCCCCTGGTCCAGCGGGTCGATGGCGAACGGCTCGAGCGCCCGGTACCGCTCCCGCAGCGCTTCGAGCAGGGCGGTCACGTCGGGGAACTTCTCCGGGTCCAGGAAGCGCTCGCACAGGGCGTCGTCGTACTCCAGGCGCTCGGCGAAGTAGGGGCGGAGCACCTCGGCCAGGTGGCGCAGGTTCTTGGCGCGCTTGCGGTGCAGCTCGACCGCCGTGTCCAGGCGGGAGCGCACCGCGTCGTCTGTCGTGGAGGGCGACGGTAGCCCCAGGTCGGCCAGGAAGGGACCGAGCTGGTCCAGCACCTCGCCGATCGGCAGAGACGACATGTACTGGGCGTTGACCCAGGCCAGCTTCTCCGGGTCGAACACGGCGGCGGAAGCGTTCAGCCGGTCGGTCGTGAATGCCTCGACCATCTCCTCGCGGCGCAGGATCTCCCGGTCGTCGCCGGGCGACCAGCCGAGGAGCGCCAGGTAGTTGTACAGCGCCTGGTGCAGGATCCCCTGGTCGCGGAACTCTTCGACGGAGGTGGCGCCGGTCCGCTTGGAGAGGCGCTTCTTGTCCGTGCCGAGGATCAGCGGCAGGTGCGCGAAGACCGGCACGCGGCCGCCCAAGGCCTGGAACAGCGGCACGTGCTTCGGCGTGTTCGACAGGTGGTCCTCGCCGCGGATGACGTGGGTGACCCCCATGTCCAGGTCGTCGACCACCACCGACAGGTGGTACGTGGGCGTGCCGTCTGTGCGTTGGATGATGAAGTCGTCCAGGGCGGCATCCTCGCCGAACTCCATGTCGCCGCGCACCAGGTCCTGGAACCGGATGGCACCGTCCGGCAGCTTGAAACGCACGGCGAACGGCTCGCCCGCCGCGGCGCGGCGGTCCGCCTCCTCCCGCGAGCAGCCGCAGCAGGTCCGCGGATAGCGGAAGGTCTCTTTGCGCTGCCGGGCCGCCTCGCGCTGCGCATCGAGCTCCTCCGGCGTGCAGAAGCAGCGGTAGGCCGCACCGGAGGCGAGCAGCTCCTCGACCGCCGCGCGGTGGCGCTCGCTCCGCTCGCTCTGGAGGAACGGGCCCTCGTCCCACTCCACGCCGAGCCAGGTGAGGCCCTCCTGGATCTGGCGGGTCATCGCCTCGTCCGAGCGCTTCGTGTCCGTGTCCTCGATGCGCAGGATGAACGCTCCGCCACGGCTCCGGCGCAGCAGCTCGTTGTAGATCGCGGTGCGGGCGCCGCCGACGTGGAGGTAGCCGGTCGGTGACGGCGCGAAACGGACCCGGACGGGCCCCGAGGTCGTGTCTTTCGCCATCGCAGACTCCCAGTGAAGCTTCGCCTCAAACCGACCAGGGCATCAGCGCGCAATCGACGCAAGTTCCGGGCGGTGGCGCCCCCTGCCTCCCCGCGAGGGGAGGCAGGGGGACGGGGGGTTTGGAGGGGAGATCCAGAGGATCATCCAGGTCGATCGGAGCGGCGTTTCCGATGGATCGGGAAAACTCGACTCATTCGTCACGAACTGGGCCTTTGTAGATGTCTAGGGGGTGGCACCGGGCGGAAAGCCCGGGAGAGCCGCCAAGCTATCACACGCTTCCGGCCGCCGCGGAGCTATACTGCGTCCAGGAGCACGCACCTCCCGGACTCGCCCCGATCCTGCCGACTACGCGAACGGAGGTCTCCGATGCCCGAGCCTGTCCGCCTCATCCAGCAGGTTGTCGCCGCCACCGATTTCTCCGAACCGGCCGCCCTCGGCCTCGCCTGGGCCGTGCGCATCGCTCGCACCCACAACGCCAATCTGACCTTGGTCCACGCGCTGGCGCCGCCGATGCCGGTGAGCGATTTCGCCGCGCCGCCGCTTCACGTCGACCGGGAGCTGCGCGAGAGCGCCGAGCGGCGCTTGCGCACCGCGCTCGAGGAAGCTCACCTGGACGGGCTGGAGGCCCAGGCCGTGCTCCGGGACGGCACGCCGTCCCAGGCGATCAACGAGCTCGCCGAGGAGCTCGACGCCGACCTGGTGGTCGTGGGCACCCGCGGCCTGACCGGGTTCCGCCACCTGCTCCTCGGCTCGACCGCCGAGCGCATCGTCCAGAAGTCTCCGGCGCCTGTCCTCTCCGTCCACCCGAGCGACGGCGAACCGTCCGAGAGCCCGCGGACGATCCTGGTCCCGACCGACTTCTCCGAGGACGCGGAGGCCGCGCTGGACGTCGCCTGGCGGGCACTGTCGCCCCCGGCCGGCGCCGAGGCCCACCCCGGCGGCGCGCCCCGGGTCGTCCTGCTCCACGTGTTCCACGTGCCCGCCGAGTACCGCTCCTACGGTCCGGCCGGCAGCTTCTTCGAGTTCACCGAGGAGCTCTCCGCGACCCTGAACGAGCGGCTGGCCGCCCTGGCGCAGCCGTTCCGTGACGAGGGGTTCACCGTCGACTGGATCATCGCCGAGGGCACCCCGGCCGAGGTGATCGTGCGCGAGGCCGCCGAGCGCGGCGTCGACCTCATCGCCATGGGCACCCACGGCCGCTCCGGGTTGGCGCATCTGCTCCTGGGATCGACGGCGGAGCGGGTGGTCCAGCACGCCGAGTGCCCGGTGCTCACCGTCCGGTGCGTCACTTCATCCAGAGCGTCTTGACGTTGACGAGCTCCCGGATGCCGAAGGCGGAGAGCTCGCGGCCATAGCCCGAGCTCTTGACCCCGCCGAACGGCAGCCGCGGGTCCGACTTGACGATGCCGTTGACGAACACGCTGCCGGACTCGATGCGGCCGGCCAGCTCCTCGGCTCGCGCCCGGTCCTCGGTCCAGACGCTGGCGCCGAGGCCGTACTCGGAGCGGTTGGCGAGCGCCACCGCCTCGTCGGCGTCGCGCACCCGGATCACCGCCGCCACCGGACCGAAGAGCTCCTCGTCGAAAGCGGGCATGCCCGGGGTGACGCCCGACAGCACGGTCGGCCGGTAGAAGTACCCCTTGCCGTCCTCGCCCCCTTCTCCGTCGATCGGCGCACCGCCGGTCAATACCTTCGCCCCCGCGGCGACCGAGCGCTCCACCTGGTCGTGGAGCGTCTCCCGCAGGTCCGCCCGGGCCATCGGGCCGATCTTGACGCTCCGGTCGAGCGGATCGCCCACCGTCAGGGCCTCCATCTGCCGCACCAGCTCCTCCTCGAAGGCATCGGCGATCGACTCCACCGGGAAGAAGCGCTTGGCGGCGATGCAGCTCTCGCCGGAGTTGATCGTGCGCGCCGTCGTCGCGGCCTTCGCCGCCTCTTTGGGGTCGTAGTCCTCGAGCACGATGAACGGGTCCGACCCGCCCAGCTCGAGGACGGTCTTCTTGAGGTACTTGCCGGCCTCCGCCGCGACCGCCCGGCCGGCCCGCACGCTGCCGGTCAGGGTGACCGCGCGGACGCGCTCGTCGGCGATGATCGCGGGCGCATTCTCCGGCGTGGTGAGGAGCGTGGTGAAGACGCCGTCCGGGAAGCCGGCGGCGTGGAAGATCTCTTCGATCGCCAGGGCGCACCCGGGGACGTTCTCGGCGTGCTTGAGGAGCCCGACGTTGCCCGCCATCAGGCCCGGGGCGGCGAAGCGGAAGACCTGCCAGAACGGGAAGTTCCACGGCATGATGGCGAGGACCGGACCGAGCGGGTCGTAACGCACGCCGCTCTTCGACGCGTCGGTGGCGATCTCCTCGCCCGCGAGAAACACCTCCGCCTGCTCGGCGAAGTACTCGCAGACCCACGCGCACTTCTCCGCCTCCCCCTCCGCCTGCTCGATCGGCTTGCCCATCTCCCGGGTCATCACGTCGGCCCACTCGTCCTGGTCGTCGCGCAGCACCTTGGCGGCGGCGCGCATACGCTCCGCGCGCTCGGCGAACGAGGTCTCTCGCCACGACAGGAACGCGGTCCACGCCCGCTCGATGCGGCGGTCGATCTCCTGGTCGTCGTGCTCGTCATACTGGGCGATGAGCTCTTCGGTGGCGGGGTTGACGGATCGCAAGGTCATGCGCTCCTCCTGGTGGGCGTTGGCGATCTCCTCGGGAGGAATTGAACCATGCAAACGGGAGACCGGGAAAAGGCTTTGACCTGGAATCTTCCGCGCGCATACAATCGTTGTCCCTCGCGCACGCGGCAGCATCTGCCGCCCGTGCGCCCAGCGCGGAGAGGTGCTGGAGTGGTCGAACAGGGCTGCCTGCTAAGCAGTTGTCCGGGGCAACCTGGACCGAGGGTTCGAATCCCTCCCTCTCCGCCAATCAGTTGGATTGCCGAGTACCTGCCTCTTGTAGGTCTTCGACTTGCGTTCCTGCTCGCGCAGGCCTGAAGAGGATTCCCATCGACCGCCCTTCCTCGCGGTCAGCACCCCGGCCCGGTTGCGTCCCCGCCTCCGCCTCGTCGTCCGGGGCCAAGGGACGCCACCTCCCACCCCGTCGTCTCCCAACAGCCTGCCGTCTCAGGGCGAAGGTGACGAGCGTTGCGCGGGTGGAGCGGGTCGGGAGGCCCCGCCGCAGGGCGTCGAGGACCGCGCGCGCCAAGTCCCTTGAGCTGGCAACCAGGCCCGGCGCGGTCCGAGCCCCGGGCCGCACGATCAGCTCCCAGCCCTCCACTTCGTGCGGCCACCCGGAGGCGGGGCCTCCCGACCCGCTCCCGGCAGACCCCTCGCCCTCGCGCGAACCGTCGCGCGGACCCTTGGAAGCCGCGACCGTTCCGGCTATCCTCTCGGCACCCGCGCCCGATCCCCCACCCGGCACCGGCACGGATCTTGAGTAGGACTCTCGACCGAACAACCCGAGGACCCTCCCATGGCCAACGACCCTACCTTCACCGACCGCGACCGCCTCGCCATCGACACCATCCGCTTCCTGGCGGTCGACATGGTGGAGAAGGCCCAGTCCGGCCATCCCGGCGCACCCATGGGCCAGGCTCCCATGTCCTATCTCCTCTGGAGCCGCCACCTGCGCGCCGACCCGCGGCGGCCCGACTGGCCCAACCGGGACCGGTTCGTCCTCTCCTGCGGCCACGCCTCCGCGGAGCTCTACGCCCTCCTCCACCTGTCCGGCTACGACCTGCCGATCACCGAGCTCCAGCGCTTCCGGCAGCTCGGCTCGAAGACCCCGGGGCATCCGGAGCACGGCCTGACGCCCGGCGTTGAGACCACCACCGGCCCCCTCGGCCAGGGCGTCGGCAACGCCGTCGGCATGGCGATCGCGGAAGCGCACCTGGCGGCCCACTTCAACCGGGACGGCTTCCCCCTGTTCGACCACCGGACCTGGGTCATCGCCTCCGACGGCGACCTGATGGAGGGCGTGGCCTCCGAGGCGGCCTCGCTCGCCGGCCACCTGGCCCTCGGCAAGCTCAACGTCCTCTACGACGGCAACCACATCACCATCGACGGCTCCATCTCCCTGGCGTTCACCGAGGACGTCGGGCGCCGCTTCGAGGCCTACGGCTGGCACGTCCAGCACGTCGACAGCGGCGAGGACCTGGAGGCCCTCGATCGGGCGATGACGGCGATGGCCGAGGAGACCGGCCGGCCGAGCCTGACCGTGGTCCGGACCCACATCGGCTACGGCAGCCCCCACAAGCAGGACACGGCGGACGCCCACGGCGCGCCGCTCGGCGCCGACGAGGTCAAGGCGACCAAAGAGGCGATGGGCTGGCCGCTCGAGCCGACGTTCCGGGTTCCGGAGGAGGCCCGGGAGGCCTTCGCGCCGCTCCGGGAGCGCGGAGCGGCGATGAGCCGCGCCTGGGACGATCTCCTGGAGCGCTACGCCGCGGAGCACCCGGCGGCGGCGGCCGAGCTCCGCCGGCGCCTGGCCGGCGAGCTGCCCGATGGGTGGCGTGACGCCCTGCCCACATTCCCCGAAGAGGACGGCAAGATGGCCACCCGCAAGGCCTCGGGCAAGGTCCTGAACGCCCTCGCCGCGGTGGTGCCGGAGCTGCTCGGTGGCTCGGCGGATCTCACCGGCTCGAACAAAACGAACCTCGATGGCGAGGCGGCGTTCTCTCCGGAGGACCGGAGCGGACGCTACTTCCACTTCGGCGTCCGCGAGCACGCCATGGCGGCGGCGATGAACGGCATGGCGCTCTCCGGGCTGCTCCGGCCGTTCGGCGGGACCTTCCTGATCTTCTCGGACTACTGCCGCCCGTCGATCCGCCTCGCCGCGCTCATGGGTCTGCCGGTGACCTACGTTTTCTCCCACGACTCGATCTTCCTCGGCGAGGACGGCCCGACCCATCAGCCGATCTCCCAGCTCGCCTCGCTGCGCTCGATCCCGCACCTGACGGTGCTGCGGCCGTGCGACGTCCACGAGACGGCGGCGGCCTGGGCGGCGGCGCTGGCGAACCAGACGGGGCCGACGGCGCTCGTTCTAACCCGCCAGGGCCTGCCCACTCTGCCGGGAACCGCGGAGCGCGCCACCGACGGCGTCGCCCGGGGCGGCTACGTGGTGGCGGAGGCGCCGGACGCCGGTGACGGCGGCCCGGAGACGCCCGACGCGATCGTCCTCGCCACCGGCTCCGAGGTGCACCTGGCGACCGGCGCCCGCGCGGCCCTGGCGGAGAAGGGGATCCGCGTGCGCGTGGTGAGCATGCCGGCACCCGAGCTGTTCGCGGCGCAGCCGGCGGCGTACCGCGAGAGCGTCCTGCCGCCGGCGGTGACCCGCCGCCTGGCGGTCGAGGCGGCCAGCCCGTTCGGCTGGCACCGCTTCGTCGGTCCGGAGGGCGCCATCCATGGCATCGACGGCTTCGGCGCCTCGGCACCGGCCGGTGACCTGGCGACCGAGTACGGCTTCACGGTCGACGCGGTCACCGCCGCGGTCGAACGGCTGCTGGCCGGCTGAGGGCAGCGGGCACCGCCGCCCGTAGAGTCACCTGCGCCACCTCTGCTCCTCATGGCCCACCGACCGCAGACCCCCCGCCCGCGCCGTCCGTGGCTACCGCTGGTGACCGTCGCTGTCGCCACGCTCCTCGGCCTGGGGATGGCGGAGCTCGGCCTGCGCGCCTGGGCGTGGCTCCGGCCGGCCCCGAGCCACCAGGTCTTCGACTACGGCGACGTCTGGCGCGCGGGCGGCCTCGGACCCGGCGGCCTGTTGAAGGAGGGTTTCTCGGGCCAGGTACGGGACGGCTACGGCGGCACGGTGCCTTGGGTGGACGACTCCGCCGGCTTCCGGCGGACGGACGAGGTGACCCCGGAACGGACACCGGGCAGCCTGCGCATCCTGTCGCTCGGCGACTCCTTCACCGCCGGCTACCGGGTCGGCCAGGACCAGACCTACTCCCACCTGCTCGAAGAGCACCTGGCGGCGAGCGGTCGCTGGCGCCGGGTGGAGGTCCTGCCCTCGTTGATCGAGGCGCCGCCCACCGGTCTGCTCTACCTGGAAACCCAAGGCCTCCAGTGGCACCCGGACCTGGTGCTGCTCGGGGTGACCCTGGGCAACGACCTGGGGCAGACCTACGTGTCGCTCGATCCCCGCGGCGAGCTGCGGCTGGACGGGGCCGCCCGGCCGCCCACCATCGGCACCAACCCCGCGGCCGACCAGGATGCCCTGGTGGCGGAGCTCCGCACCTGGACCCTGCCGGAAGGCTGCTTCGACGCGGACGCCGCCACGCCGCCCGACCTCGGCACCCGGCCGGAGCGCTCCGGGGGGCTGCGCCTGGTCCGGTTGATCGCCGGCGCGCTCGACGCTCTCCGCCAGCGCGAGGCGCCCCAGACGGTCTCCAGCCTCTGGGGCCAGTACAAGCAGCCCCTCCTGTTCGACAACAACGGCCTGGGGATGTACCTCGACCCGGCGCCGCCGCGCATCCGCACCGCCTACGAGCGGCTGTTCGCCGTGCTGCGGGCCTACCGCGACCTGTGCGCCGCCCACGGCATCCGCTTCGCCGTGGCCCTCTTCCCCCAGCGGTTCCAGGTCCAGCCCCGCGACTGGCAGGCGACCATCCACGCCTACGGCCTGGTCCCGGGATGCTTCGACCTGACGGCGCCCGATCGCAAGATCCTGGCCTTCTGCCGGCAAGCCGGCATCCCGTGCCTGGACCCGACCGAGGCGATGGCAGAGCGGTTCGCCCGGACGGAGCACAGCCTCTACCTCCCCCGCGGTGACATGCACTGGAACGCCGCCGGCCACCAGGCGTTCGCCGAGGCCACCGGCGACCAGCTCACCAAGCTGGTCGCCGGCCTCGGTGAAGAGAGCTCGGCGAAGGCGACGGACAAGTAGGCGGCCGCCCTCAGGAGCGGTCCGAAGTGCCGAGCATCTCCTGGAGGGTCTTGCCGCCCTCGATGCCGAAGTCGAGGGTGCGGATGGGGAACGGGATCGAGATCCCCTCGCGGTCGAACGCCACCTTGATCCGTTGGATCGCTTCGCTCCGGGCCGCCAGGTAGCTCCCCTGGAAGGCGTCCGTCAGCCAGAAGCGGACGACGAAGTCGATCGAGCTGCCGCCGAAGCCGGTGTAGAAAAGCTCCGCCTCCCGCTCGAGGTTGCGCCCCTCGAGCCCGTCCAGGGCCGCGAGCGCCACCCGCTTCGCCTTCGCCAGGTCGGAGGCGTAGGAGACCCCGACCTCCACGTCGACCCGGCGATCCGAGGTCTCCGTGTAGTTGATCAGGGGATTCTTGAACACCATGCTGTTGGGGATCAGCACGAGCTGCCCCTCGGCGCGGCGGACGGCGGTCGAGCGCAGGGTGATGTCCTCCACCGTGCCCAGGAAACCGTTGGTCTCGACCAGGTCGCCCACCCGGAACGGCTGAGAGATCGAGATCGTCACCCCGGAGACCAGGTTCTCGGCCGCGTCCTGGAAGGCGAAGGCCAGAGCCAAGCCCAAGATCCCGGCGCCAGCCAGCAGGGAGGTGACCGTCTTGTCCAGGTCGAGGATGCCGAGGGCGAAGAAGACGCCGGTGCCGACCAGCGCCAGGAAGCAGAACGTGGCAATCAAACCGTTGACGGCCTGGTTCTGCGAGGTCTTCGAGAGCGCCCGGAGGACCCCGGCACGCACCAGCTTGGCGATCAGCCAGAAGAGGACCAGCACGACCACGGCGAGCCCGAAGTCGGGCAGGTGGGAGATCAACGCCTCGAGCCAACCGTGGAGCTTGTCGGTGATCAGGGAGACCATCTGTTGTCCGGACATGGTCTGCTCTCCTCTCCTCGAGACCGTCGCAAGGTCATGAAGTATTGTGCCACGGGCAAGACAGGTGGCCACGCGGACCAGATAGGATGGCGCCCACGAATCAGCCTGTTCCAGTAGGAGATCCGGAGCCTCGATGCCCGATGCGCTGTCCGCCCACCTGATCATCACGCTCGCCGTCCTGGCGATCGCCATGGTGGCGCTCCTCACCGAGCGGCTGTCGGCGGATCTCGTGGCGCTCCTGGCGGTGGTGGCGCTCGGCGTGACCGGCGTGCTGACCCCGGAGGAGACGTTCTCCGGCTTCAGCCGCTCGGCGGTGATCACCATCCTGGCGATCTTCATCCTGGCGGAGGGTCTGACCCGGGCGGGTGTGGCCGACCGGGTGGGCGACCTGATCACCCGGCTCGCCGGCCACAGCGAGCGCCGGCTGATCATCGTGGTCATGCTGGCGGGCAGCGGATTGTCGCTGGTGATGAACAACATCGCCTCCGCGGCGGTGCTGCTGCCCGCGGTCACCGCCGCCGGCCGCCGGGCACGGGTCAGCCCCGCGCGGCTGCTGATGCCGCTCGCCTTCTCCACCCTCCTGGGCGGCATGGCGACGCTTCTGACCACGGCCAACATCGTGTCGAGCAGCCTGCTCCAGGACCGGGGCTTCGAAGGCTTCGGCCTGCTGGACTTCGCCCCGATCGGCCTGCCCCTGGTCGCCGGCGGCATCCTCTACGTCGCCTTCCTGGGGCGCCGGTGGCTGCCGACCCACGCCCCCCAGGAGCACCTGCGGGTATCGCCGACCGGCGACCTGGTGGAGATCTACCACCTGGGCCAGCACCTGTTCCGGGTGCGGGTGCCGCCGGGCTCGTACCTGGTCGGCCGCCCACTCGAGGAGAGCACGCTGCGGGAGATCTACCAGATCAACCTGCTGGCGGTGGAGCGGGACGGAAAGGTCGTCCGGTCCCCGCCACCGTCCATGGAGCTCCGGCTGGGGGACATCCTCCACTTCCAGGGCGACATCGAGGACTTCCGGGAGCGGGACGTGGAGCCGTATCTGGAGATCTTGCCGGAGCGAACCTGGCACGAATCCGACCTGGAGTCGGGCAACACGCTGGTAGTCGAGACCATCCTGGCGCCGCGCTCCAGCCTGGTGGGCCGGACGCTCCGCGAAGCGCGCTTCCGCCGCCGCTACGGCATGACTGTCCTGGCCATCTGGCGCGGCGACAAGCCACTCCTCTCCGATCTGGGGGACGAACCCCTGGCCTTCGGCGACGCGCTACTGCTCCAGGGACCGCGCGACCGGCTGGAGCTGCTGATCGAGGAGCCCGACCTGATCGTCCTCGCCCGGGAGGGGGACCTGGTGCCGCGCCGGCCGGGCAAACATTGGCAGGCGGTGGCGGTCCTGGTCGGCGCGTTGGTCGTAGCCATCGCCACCCCGCTGCCGATCGCCGAGGTGATGTTGAGCGGTGCGCTCGCCATGGTGCTCCTCGGCCTGCTCTCCATGGAGGAGGCCTACCGGGCGATCGAGTGGCGCACTGTCTTCCTGGTCGCCGGCATGCTGCCGTTGGGCATCGCGCTGTCGAACTCCGGTGCCGCCGCGCTCCTCGCCCGGGGCCTGGTGCTGACCGCCGGCGGCTTCGGCCCGCTGGTGCTGCTCGCCGGTTTGTTCCTGGTCACCACGCTCCTGGTCCAGGTGATGACCGGCGCGGCTGTCGCCGCGGTCATGGTGCCGATCGCCATCACCGCCGCGCAGGAGGTGGGCGCCGACCCCCGGAGCGTGGTCATGGGCGTGGCGCTCGCCACCTCCATGGCCTTCCTCACGCCCCTCGGCCACCCGGTCAACCTCCTGGTCATGGGCTCCGGCGGTTACCGCTTCAAAGACTACTGGCGCATGGGCTGGCCGCTCGCGCTGCTGGTCTTCGCCCTGGTCATGGTGCTGCTGCCGATGGTCTGGCACCTCGGGTAGGGGACAAAAAAAGGGGAGCCGGGGCCCGAAGGCCCCGACTCCGCGTGCATCTGGGTGAGCTAACAGCTCGGCGAGCGGGAGCAATCGCGCTCACACACGCTGCACTCGCCGTTGGCGGCGTCACAGAAACCGTCGCCGCAGCAGACCGTCGCGGGTGTTCCACCGGTCACCGTGCCGCAGAGGAAACCGCCCTGGTTGCAGACCGTGCCGTCGCCGTCCGAGCAGATGATCGGGTTCTGACCGTCGCCGTCACCGCAGCAGAATCGGCTGCTCGGCTTCCCCTTCTGCTTGCCGTTGCAGTCGGCCGGACAGCTCAGGCAGTCCTCGCCGAACGACGGCTCGCACGTGCCGTTGCCACAGACACCCGGAGTGCCACCGTCGGTGACGGTGTCGATGTTGCAGTCCGAAGGGCAGGCCACCGTGCCCCCGGTGCCGTCACAGCTCTCGCCCGGCTGGCAGAAGCCGTTGCCACAGCGGTCGGTGTTGCAGTCGGCGAGGGTGAACGCTCCGACCTTGGTGTTGAAGTCGAAGCTCCCCGTGGTCTGGTAGTACTCCTGGGTGTAGAAGAAGGTGCAGTCGTTCACCGGATCGACCGACATCGCCGAGTAGTCGCCCCAGCGATTGGCCCCGGTCTGGGAGCCGGTGCCGGAGTGCAGCACCTGCTCGCCACCGCTGAGCATCCCGTCGGCCGGGTCGCTCGCCTGCTTGGTGTTGTAGGCGATCGACGGATAGGTGGTCGCGCTCGACGTGCTGAAGCCGAGGGCGATGTTGCCGTCGCCGTCCATGGCGATCGAGCCCATCCACCGGTTGAGGGTGTCCGCCGGGGCGTAGGTCCCCTCCTGGTAGATCGTCCAGCCGGAGCCCGAGTTGCGCAGCTCGGCCCAGTGCTGACCGGCCCGGTCGCCGCCCGCGTCCACCGTCGTGTCGACCATGAGGGAGTCGTAGTTCGGCCAGTGCCGGTACTGAGCACGGTACATCTGGAGCTCGTCGACCGGGTCCAGGCGCTGGGTGGTCCCGAGCTGGGCGATGCAGTCGCGGTTGAAGAAACCGCACATGTCGTTGTCGAAGTTGACGCCGCATGCCGTCGGCAGCTCGGCGAAGCTCGTGGTCGGCGGGTCGACGCTCCAGTCCACCTCGTACCGCCAGAGCCGCACGCCGTCGCAGCCGGTCACCGGTCCGTCGAAATCATCGTCCCAGACCTTGGTCAGGATGACCGGCGTCCCCGCGGGGGGCGGCGGACCTTCGAGGTGGGGCGGTTGCCAACCGTCCACGCAGTCTGCCCCGCAGTTGACGCCATCCGAAACGAAGCGCGCCGCCGGGTCTCCGGCGAGCATCGCCTTGCGGTCGAACAGGGTCGCGGCAGCGAACGGCGGGGTCCCCGACGGAAAGTCCCGGGTGGTCAGGACGTAGGACTGCGGCATGATGCCGATCTTGGGGTAGTCGTTGTTCTGGTTCGGGCTGACGGTGAACGCCCAGCGGTCGTACGGGCCCCGCGGGTCACCGGTCTGGGAGAGGGCGAAGCACTGGACGCCGTAGTTGATGGCGAACTGGCTCAACAGCCACCGGCCGGCGAGATGGTCGTAGAGGACGATCGGGTCGCCGTTGTTGTTGGTCTCGCAGACCCCGCCGAAGCCGGACCAGATGCTGTTGCCGGCGAACGGCCCGCCGCCGGACGCGATCGTTCCCGTGGTCTTGTCGTAGATCGCGAAGATCAGGTTGTTCCACTGCACGTAGTAGTGAAGCCCGACGTCGCCCTCGGTGTCGGGCGGCACGACCCGGCCGCCGACGATGGCGGCGTTGTTGTCGTCGCTCAGGCCTTCGAACACCAGCGACGGCGCGGGTGTCGGCGCGGCGCCCGGTACCGGAGACCCGTCGGTCTGGAGACTGGCGTCCGGAGCTTGCTGGACCGAGGGCTTGGCAAACGGCAGATCCGGCTGCCGAATCGGGTTGACCTCGACCTGGAACCCGGTCGGCGGCACCGCCGGCAGGGCCATCTCGGCGAGCGGCGGCGAGACGTCATGGTGCGAGGCGTGGCCGACGACCGTTGCGGCCTGGGCCGTGGGCGTGGCTGCGACGCACCACACGACTGCCAGGCACGTCGCCAGGATGAGCGAAGAGCTTCTGGACCTTCCGGTTCTTCTCGACCTTCTAGGCATGGGGAGGGCCTCCCTCAGATTGTGGCCCCTGGAACCGGCTGGAACCGGCAACGGGGCCGGTTAACCTCTCTCCTGATTGAAGAGATATAGAATACCACATATGTGCCAAATCGAAAAGTCTGGAAGGCGCCGAGCCCTAGGTCAGGCGCCGCGGGAGGGCTTCAGCCTCCCGAACCTCGGTCTGTAGAGAAGGGTTCTCGCCCAGATCTTCGCGTGGTCGGGGTCACCACCACCTGGGCCCGGACGAGCGTCCATGGGGAATGAGCCGGCGCCTCTCCTCACTCGTCCTCGAGGCAGTACACGTCGACGTCGATCGCTGCTCTCAGGCTTGCGAAGACAGCCACTGCGGAAGAGTCGAAGTGAATCTCCGGAGCGCTCTCGTGCACGTAAATTGCGCAGGCGACCTCCGCATCCCATGCACTTGGCAGACCCTGCAGCCCCACGATTCCGGGCCCTAGACGATCGATGAGGCTCTCGAGGTGATGCCGGAGTCCACGATCCGAAGAGGCTCCCGAGGTGAGCTTCCAACCATTGAGCTTATAGCGCAGGGAGGAGGCACCGATCAGATCACCTTTGTACCAAGTTTGGTCGGGCTCTATACCTGTAGAGGAAGTGATCTCTTCTGGATCGGCTGCCGTGCTCGTCAGAACAAGACTGACTTCAATCTCGTTGGTCACCATACACCTCGCCAGTGCTATACCCTCAGCTTTTTCAAATTGAGACCCGTAGCCTCTCCCGCGCCAGAGTCTCCCTTTCTCTTGATATAGACATTTCCTTCGGCATCTTTGTAGAGATCGAATCTAGAGGCGTTCTTGCCGCCCTTGAGCTCATGGATATCTATACCCTGGTCTTTGAGAACCTTGATGTCGCCTTTCGAGAGTAGCTTGTCTTGTGCAGTATTCCGCGAGCTCTCCGAAGATCCAGAATCCCCTTCTCTCTGCATGGCGGCGTTGTGGAGAGAAAGGGACATCACGGCAGATCCGTGGGCCACCATGACTGCGCCGCCGACACCCACGGGGACTGCCACCAGGCTAGCCCCTCCGCCAGTTGCAACTTCGGCAATTATGGCACCGCCGGCCGCACCGCCTCCCTCAGTGGCCTCATAGAGGCCTGCCGTGAAGGCTGCCGCATCTCCCCAGCGTTGCCCTTTGTTGAAGTCTGGATTGGAAGATTCAACTCGGTGATATAGACCCAGGGAAAGGTTGCTTGCGAACGCATTGCCGAATCCCTTGACTACATCCCAGGGACTTTCTCCATTGGGGTCCACGTACCGCAGAGGATTGGCGAGAGCATACTCGTACTTGTTCCACCCTTGCGGAAGGACAAGTTGTACGGAGTCCTGTCGATCAACCGAGAAGAATCTTCCCAGATGTGAGCTGTAGTACCTGGCATGCAAATAGTCCAGATCGTCGGTCGTCCCGGTGCCCAGGAAGTCCCGCTCGTGGCCGGTGAACTTGATCACCTCCGTGTCCTGGCTCGGGTCGGTGGCTTCTTCGCCGAACGGGTAGTAGCGGTGGCGGGCGACGATGTTACCGCTCAAATCGGTGATCTGCCGGGGGCTGCCGAGGTGGTCGGAGACGAAGTACTCGAGGCTGGACGGGGTGATCGCGGCGAGGAGCGCATTGCCGCGCCAGACGTAGTCCCGGTCCAGAGTCCAGTCGGCCGTCTGCGTGTTGCCGCCCACGTCCCGGTACCGCCGGAGCGGCGTGCCGTCGAGGTCGCGGAGGGTCCAGGTCTCGATCCAGTTGGACGGGTCCGTGCCGCCGGTCCAGTCGATGTCCCACAGCCGCTCGTCCCCCGGGCCGTAGACGTAGACGTGCCCCGGGCCGTGGCGGAGCAGATTGAACGGGTCGTAGTCGAAGCTGTTGCCGGCCCAGGAGGTGACGTTGCCGGAGGTGTCGTAGGACGCTCCGGTCAACCGGTTCGTCGAGGAGTTCGTGGCAAAGGTCCGCGTGACCGGCGACTGCCCCTCGACATCCGTGGTGGCAGACAGGAGGTTGCCGAAGAAGTCGTAGGAGTAGCTCTGTGCCTGGGTGAGGGTCCCCTCCTGCCCACTGGCGAGCGTCGGGTCCACCTCGGCCTTGAGGTAGCCACCCGCCTGGACCGAGACCGGACCGTCGAGGACGATCTTGCTGCCTGCCCGCAGGGTCACGCTGCCGGTGCCGCTCACGGTGTAGCCGCCGTCGGCGCTCAGGTTGCGGCACGCTTGGTACGACTTACTCGTCGAGTCGGTCCCGCCGTGGAGGGCGTAGTCGCTACAGAGCAGGGACGTTACCTCGAGATCCGCGTCCTTGATCCGGCTCTGGAGGTCGTACACGTAATGCTCCGGGCCGATGGCGACGATGTTTCCGGCACCGTCGTACTGGAAGATCCCCGTGTCCATGTCGGTCGATGCCCCGACCGTTCGGATCCTCGCGGGGCGGACCATGTCGTCGGGATCGCGGTCCTGGAGCAGGCTCACGCCGTTGGTGTGCTGCACGCTCGCCACCAGGTCGTTCGGGTGATAGGTGATCGAGGAGGCATAGCCGGGCACGGCGGTCAGCAGGCCGCGGGTAAAGGTCTGGATCACCGTGCGCGCCGTGGTCGCTCCCGCACAGAAGTCATGGGTGCACTGCGGGTAGTTGCGGTGGGTCACCTCCCCCAACGCGTCGTAAGTCAAGGAGTAGTCGAAGTGGGGATAGCCACCGACGTTGACGTCCGTGGCGACGCTGGAGACCCGCCCCCCCGGATCCGCATAGGTGTAGGTCTCTGTCACGGCGGGGTCGATCCAGGTCGTGGTCGACCCCGGGTAGAGCACCCAGTTGTGGCGCGTCATCGAGCGCAGCTTGCCCTTGGCGTAATCGACCGGGTTGGTCCCGTTGGCCGTGGCGTAGACCCACTCCTTCCAGTCGCGGCCGGTATTCTGCTCGTGGACCAAGACCGGGCGGCCCGCGGCATCGTAGGTGTAGCGCAGGTCCCATCCCCCGCGCACGATCCTCCCGGGGTTGCCCTGGGCGTCGTACTGGGAGTAGGTGATCGACGTGCCGAGCTCCGGGTGGGTCTCCGAGGTCAAGAAGCCCCGGCCGTCGTAGGTGAACGTCCGCACCTGGGTCGGGCTGCCGTCCTTGTTCATCTCGACGCTCTCGAGGTTGCCGAGGACATCGTACTCATAGCCGGTCCGCGCCGCCGCATTCGTGGCGTAGC
>Ga0210074_1000174_pt1 | contig 25299 bp, 20 predicted proteins | sample China_Galinas_Co_FD_184860 | JGI IMG/M metagenome (GOLD analysis project Ga0210074, IMG submission 184860) | Wetland microbial communities from San Francisco Bay, California, USA, that impact long-term carbon sequestration -... | ecosystem: Environmental > Aquatic > Marine > Wetlands ... | reverse complement strand
ATTTCAGCTGCTAATTTTTAGCTTTCTCTACTGCAGGAGGATATAACCCAAGCTGAGATAAGAAAGCTACGTTATCCCAGAGCACCCAGGTTTCTGCTATCTGGTTGTTTTCATCTATCCTGTGTACAATCATATTTTGAAGATTTACGCTTTTTCCTGTTGGAAACATTTCACCAAGATTGCCGCTATTTATTCCTGTGCCAGTTGTAAGAAAAGCCACTTTATCATCTTCCGCAACCATAAATTCAATATCTTCATTCCAATCCGGAAAAGCTTCGAAATGTGTTTTTATGAAATTCAGAAAGGTCTTTTTATCTTTTATTTCCTGCATTCCGGGTGGACTTGATTGAGAATGTCTTGTATAATTATCCGCTAAGATTGAATCCATGTAACTCATGTTGTGTGCATTGATACCGTTTTTATATACCTCGCGAACAATCCTTTTATTTTTTTCCGCTGAAGACTCCGAGCAGCCGGTTGTATATAAGACCAAAACACTAACCGAAAGGATAGTAATAAGTTTAATTTGTAGGGTTATTCGGGATTTCATTCTTCCTCCCTTTAAAAGTTTTAATTGTTAATGGTTTTTATTAAAATTAAAAATTTCTTGTTTCTTTCTCAATAACCACCCTATCTCACCGTTGGCTTTACCGCGCAAGCCGCCCAAGCCTTTGGGGGATGAAGCCGTCGGGTTGAGGCGTTTGTTAGGCTGTTATTACCATAATTCTTGTTGACCAGAAGTTTCATTTTCAATTTTATTGATTAAAGTAGTTATCTGTATTGCTCTATTCTTGTGTAAATATTGTTGCAAATTTTGATATTCATTAGGTAAAGATTTTGGAAAGAAATTTACATCATATTTGCGATAATACTTATAAGAACTATTTTTATTTTGAGGTGAATTTAGAATACGTTTTAATAAAGGGAAAATAATTTTTCCTAATTCATTTCTGCCATTATGATCTTTAATTTCAAAATCCAAACAATGTGAAATGGTTCCAACAAGCAAATCAGAAAATTGGATTATTTGTGAAACTTTGGGATGAGTTTTTTCATTTAAATGATTCGAATCTACAAATACAACTTTATTGAATCTGCTTTTAATTTTAGCATCGCTTTCCAATTTCCATATACAGTGCCAATCAAATAAATAATGATTTTCTAAATTTCCTTCTGTGTCGTGAAAAATTTTGTCAATTATGATTTCATCATATTTATTGAAAAAATATTTGATTGAAAGTACGTTTGTTCTAAAAAATCTATTATAGAAATTAGCATAATTAACGCCTTTTTTAAGGCTGCCATGGCCAAAAATATTTTCATCAAAAAGTTTTCTATTAAGTCCTAATATTTTAAAATATATTTTCTCATTCTCATCGATTAAAATTTCATTTAGCCAAAGTTTTGCTAATTCTAATTTTGGACCACTTTTCCCAATTTCTCTAAAAATTAATTCATTGAAATATCCAACTGTATTCCTATGAGCCATTAAAGTTTCGTAAAAAGTATTAAATAAGTTGGTTGGAATTATAATAGTACTTATATAGTTCCAAGCATCACAGATATTTTTTCTTTCATCCGTAATGAGTGCAACATTTATACTTCTTTTATTATGTTCGCCAAATAAATTCATTTACAGTTAAAGTGAAAAATTTAGCAGCCTAACTAATACTTATCAAGAAAAAGGGATTACTTTCCTATTAGATTTATGCCTTGGAATATATTCTAGATAAGCGCTCCCTGTTTATTTGATTCAAACTTCATCAATTTTTTCAAAAGAATCAATCAAAACCCCAAAAAACCTTCCGGGTCGTATTCGTAATTTTACGAATGCCATCTGTACGTTTCCGTGCCCTATTCGTAAAATTCAGAATGACATTATTACGGAACTATGCTAACTATATTTAATCAACAAGTATTTGGAAATTGCGTTTTTAGTTGTTTTTTGAAGAATAGACTGTTTCGATACTATTTAGGTATAATTGGCTTATAATTCCTATCTAATTCCTTTTAAATTGCTTTCACTTCAGTTACGAAAAACTTCATCTGACGTTTTGACGTAGTTAGTAAATTTAAAGAGGGTTGCAATGTGTGTTGGCGATATAAATACGTGTATGGATTTTGTTGATCAGAGTTTTGTAAGAGACAGTAAAGAATCAGAAGATGAAGAGCCGGTAACGCCGTAAGGGATAAATAAAAAGGGTCGGCTAATAACCGACCCTACAATAAAAACTATTTTACTAATTCAATATCACCCGGTCGCCAGGTTTTATTGATCCATGGTTCAAGTGGACCATACATTCGCAAAATAACGAACCAACTCTTGTTAGGTAGCGTTTGTAGCCAATTGCCATCTTTCCCTTCTGGTGCCTTGGGAGCGAAATAAACATCATATGAACCATCGGCATTCTTCTCCATACCTTTAGTCAAGCTGCCAACAGTAGGGAATAACTGGTTCGTCTGCAGCTGGCAACGTGTTTGGGTATCGTAAATGGTAACTGCCCAGAAATTATTTACTGGTACATTCGGTGGTAAATGCAGTTTATATGTTTTAGAACCATCGAAAGGTTTGTCATCACTATCAAGAAAAGCAAGTGCATAGTCCGACCCCCTTCCTAAATGAGGTGTAGCCATCGTAGGCGTTACACCACCAGCATTGTAATAAAACAACACGCGTGCATCAAGGTTCATTGTGCCATCAGCTTGGAATGTCGTGTTCTTATTGGCATAAGCCGTAACCCAATTACTTTTTTTATCCTCAGGATAGATATACACGCCGCCTATACGTGGATCATAAGTAATGGATCGTCCTGCAGCATTACCCAATGTAGCAGCTTCAGTCAACAATTTTTGCATTCTTTCATCTGGATTGAAAGGTTTTCCTTTTACAATTCCTATGGATGCCATATAACCACGTACTTCAGGACCAACAGCTTCGATAGGTTCGGCTTGAACAATGTTATTTAAAATTTCAAAATATTCCAAATTACTAGGGAAGATAGTGCTAAATGATTTTCCAGACATGTTTATAAATTCTGTTGGTGCTGGATTATCTTTATCTTTTAATGGATATATTCTCAACCCAGATTTGAAGTTATCTGCGGCAGCCTCCAGGCCATCTTTAATGGAACCTCGTAAAAAGAGAAAGTTCTTATTCGTTTTAGGTTTAAGCAAAAAATACCCTTCAGGTATCTCACCCGTGTAACCAGGAGGAATTACTAAATATTTTCCACCCATACCTTTATCTGGCCCAGGAATTCCCATGTTTCCAACAAAACGTTGCCATGCATCATCTAAAAAGCCAAGCATTCCTGGTGGGATTTGAATAACTGTTGGACCATCTTTTGCTAAATCTGTTGGAGCATAAGCATACATGGTAGAAGTATTTGAAGTAATAACGGGTGTACGCGAATCCATCAATTGCTCCCAAATGGCTATCTTGTTCGGCGCATCTGCACCTTGCTCAGCCATGCCTGCCAGAACAGTGTTGATTGATACAGCGCCAACGTTATCAAGGTATACACCAAGGGCTCTCGCACGGTCTAGATAATCATAAACCAAGTCATTGGTATTGCCAATTGGTACACCGTCAAAAAATTTCAGTTCACCAGCAACCGTCTCAACTTTGTCGGGTATTGATGCGGCTTTGGTTTTCATTTCTTCCCTGGAAAGATTATCATCAGCAGTTGTTGATGACTCACTGCTGGTAGTTCCATCAGGTTTTTTTTCTGTTTCAGGCTGAGTGCATGAACTAATAAATGCAATTGCACTTAGAAGAATTAGACTCGCCATGAACCGGCTAATTACTAATAGAAAATGCTTCATTTTTTCTGCTCCAAAATATTTTAAATATGTTTTTTAGATAGGATTCAATCAACACTGTAATTGTTAATTGATATATAGTGTGAAATCTTATAGAAATAAACTTAACGATAATTATAAAAGAAAAAAAAGGGTCGGCTGATAACCGACCCTAAAAATTACTTTCTTCTTATAAATTCAACATAAAAAGTTAAGCCTTCAACAGCCGGTCAATATTCTCTGGCAAGTATTTCACCTTCAGGAAGGTAGTTTGTCCCTTATAATTTTCTTTAAATTATTTTTCATATAATCTAAACCGGTTGTGTATTATTTATCTAAGAAAAAAAGGCGTTGATCTATTCAACGCCTCCAATAAAATTTGCAATATTATAAAGCTCAAAATTACTTTATAGTACCCGAAGTCATCTCTTCAATTTGTTTCTGAACCTTATCAAGACTCCAGTCACCCGGTGTTTGGCTTGGCGGAAAATCTTTGAATGTTGCAAGAAACTGAATTGCATACTGCTGTATCGGTGTAATTATAAAAGCACGGTCAATATACCAATCATAATAAGTATTGGAACCATGAAGTGCTTTTTCAAACGGATCTCTTCTCAGGTTGAAAAGATAAGGTGCACGCAAGTGAACAAATGGTTCAAGCCAGATCTGTAATTGGTCGGCACGATTTTCAAGAAAATTTACTTTCCAATCTCCAACTCTTATTGCTGCAATTTCGCCGCCATCTGTTACATAAACAAATCCTTTCCGGGCAGATTCTTTTGATTTTCCTGTTAAATAATCAGTCTGGTTTTTTCCGTCGATATAGTTTTTATATGTTCGTCCTTCGAGTGTTACACCATTTCTTAATTGTTCTGTTATATTCGGGTTACCGGCTATAGCAGCAAAAGTTGGCAGCCAATCTTCGTGAGCAACAATTCCGTTAAGCGTCACACCTTCTTGGAAATGTCCGGGCCATTTTATAAACGCAGGGACTCTGAAAGCACCTTCCCAGTTGGAATTTTTCTCGCCATGGAAAGGTGTTGTTGCGGCATCAGGCCAGGTGTTGTAATGAGGTCCATTGTCTGTTGAATAAAATACAATTGTGTTCTCAGCAATGCCAAGCTCATCCAATAGATCAAGAAGTTCGCCAACCTGCATATCGTGCTCAATCATTCCAGCGGTGTACTCATCTACATGGTGACCGGCGATCTCATCAGCTTTTTTGCGCATATCATCTTTAACGTGTGTGCGGAAGTGCATTCGTGTTCCATTCCACCAGCAGAAAAAAGGTTGGCCTGCTGCATTTTGCTTTTTAATAAATTCTTTGGCAGCCTCTAAGGTTTCCTGATCAACTGTTTCCATTCTTTTTATTGTAAGAGGACCTGTATCAACGATTCTGGGAAATTCCTGTCCTTCATTCCAACTGTGAATTACTCCGCGCGGACCAAATTTTTCCCCAAAAGTTTTTCCATCTGGCATAACATAGTTTGTTGGATAATCTTCATTCTCCGGTTCTTCTTCAGCATTTAAATGGTAAAGATTTCCGAAAAATTCATCAAAGCCATTGTTAGTGGGAAGATGTTCATCGCGATCGCCCTGGTGGTTCTTACCAAACTGTCCCGTAGAATAACCAAGACTTTTTAATACAGTTGCAATTGTAACATCGGTTTTTTGCCAGCCTTCTTTCGCGCCGGGCATACCGACTTTAGTCATACCACTTCTAACCGGAACGCTGCCGCTTAAAAATGCCGCACGACCCGCTGTACAGGATTGCTGACCATAATAATCTGTAAATGAAACTCCATCGTTCGCAATGCGGTCAATGTTTGGTGTTGGATAGCCCATCATCCCACGGCTGTTGTAACTGATATTCCAGTAACCAATATCATCACCCCAGATTACCAGAATGTTTGGTTTCTCTTGCGCGAACAGAGCAATGCTTGCACAGAAGAAAAATATTAATAATGATTTTTGTATCATCTATGTACCTCCGAAATTAGTGTTTTAATAATTTGATAATTTATTTATTAATGCAACAATTGAAATATAAATATAGTTCTACATCAACCCATTTCTCAAAATTATTATTCAAATTTAAAAGATGAAGAACTGTTAACGCAGTAAGGAAAAAATAAAAGAGTCGCTGCCGCGTTCGCACCGTGGCAGTACTGCTCGTCACGGTCAGACTATGACGTCCCGGAAAAGAGCGTTTATAAATAGTATCACCCACTCCGCTACACAATTTGCCGACCTCAATTTTTATTATATCATCATCCATTTTTTATGATTTCAAGATTATGTCCCTATCAAATAAATTTACACCGCCTTTTACTCCGAAGTCTAATGTGGTTACTGGATAGGCAATGGATATATTTTCTTGCTCAAACCGTTTCTTTACCCGTATGATAATATCGCTCATCGCTTTTTGGAAATCATCATTGCTATTAAATTTTATCCAAAAACGGAGTTGAAAATTATAAGCAGAATTTCCAATTTTTGTGAAAAAAAAGTCCATTTTCTCATTAGGCAATAATTCCTCAATCTTTTTCACTTCATCCAGCGCAACCGATTTCACATGTTCTAAATCATCACCATAAGAAACACCCGATTCAAGAATGATTCTTCTTTTATGGGATGTTGAAAAGTTTGTAAAGGTAGAATTGTAAATTAATTGGTTGGGAACAAATACTTCTTGACCTGGAACCGTATTGATGGTTGTGGTTATCCAGCCTAATTCTTCAACTACTCCATAACTATTGTCGATATTAACCCAATCGCCCTTTTTGAATGGATGATGCATTTTTAAGAACAGCCCCGCAAAAAGGTTTGATGCAATATCCTTAAACGCAAATCCAGCAACAATACCAACTATTCCTGCTCCTGCCAACATTTTGGTCAGAACACCTTCCAACCCAAGTATTTGCAATGCCAAAAAAACACCCGACAGAATAAAGAAGAAGAAAATAATAGAGGCAATGATACTGGCTATCTCTGGGTGAACCTTAATGTTTTTTGCATAGAACTTTAAAGTTATTCTTCTCACAAATTTTGCAAGCAGGATAAATAGAATCAGAATTACAATGGCTAAAAAGACATCAGGTAAATAAGCTAAAACAGAATCCTCCCAATTCTGCATTATTTTTTTGATGTAGGTAATTGATTCGTCCATAATTATTTTATTTTTAAATTGTTGCCAAACGGTCTTGTGTATGAAAAATAGCGGTTATAAACAAAAATTTTTCAGTTGATTACAGACCTTTATTTTATTTTTATAACTTCGTTATAGTACTTAATCCGCCAAACTCAAAAGATGAAGAATCGTTAACGCCGTATGGAAAAAAAAGAGTCGGCTGAGAACCGACCCTTAATATTAATGTGTCTCTTTTTTATCTGCAGCGTTGCATTTTCTAAACTATTCGCCCGCGTGGCTACCGGTTTTCGATTCCTGCATTTCCGTAATAATCTGATCCAGGTTGTAACTAGACGGGGTCTGTAGTGCAGGGAATTCCTTGTAGCTCATCAACTCCTTCATCCACATCAGCTGTCCAATCGGCAGTATGTTCCAATCATAAATATAAGCCGTGCTAGGCGCGGCCAACACACCGGTCATGCCGGCCAAAGTGTTTACATTCATGAGAGAACCTTCGAACGGGTCACGCTTGAGGTTGCAGACCTGTGTCCAATGATATTCCTGCACTCCCAAAAGTCCACCCAATGGGTCTGAAGGTGCCATTGCGTAGTACATCTTCCAGTTTTTGTAACGCACCGCTGATGGGTGGGTTCCGCTGTAATAGAAAAAGTAGTCGCGTGCAGATTCGCCCGTACCTTCCAGGTAAGCGCGTTGATTCACACCGTTCAGTTTGGTTTTTACGATGCCGGGGTATTCACCAGCCATAATCTGTTTGTTGAGGTCGTCGCCTTTGGGACCGCCTGCAATATCAACAAGGGTAGGTAAGAAATCCATCATCGAGAAGATCTGATCCTTGATAATACCCGGCTCTATATGTCCCGGCCAACGGATCAGTAATGGGACTCTCATACCGCCTTCCCAGGTGGTAAGCTTACCGCCACGGAAAGGTGTAACACCTCCATCCGGGAAAGTAATAACTTCTGCACCATTGTCGGTGGTGAAAACGATGATGGTGTTGTCCATCTCGCCCATTTCCTCAAGCTTCTTGAACACCAAGCCTATATTATCATCCATCTGCTTCATTCCAACTTCATTTGGACCCCAGTCTTTGCCACCCTGAACGCCAAGCATAGCCTCGTACTCAGGTGACAACACGGTTGTTACGTGCATACGCGCCGGGTTGTACCACACGAAGAACGGTTTGTTGGTTTTGTCCGGGTCGTTGCGGTCCAGGAAGTCAATAACTTTGGCCGAAATCTCCTCGTCTATTGTTTTAGAGCGCTCTAGCGTAAGCGGACCTTCATCCTTACCTGTTTGGTTCTTCTCTGTACCATCGGGAGATTTCAACCACAGAACAGGACGAGGTGGAGTCATGCATATTCCATCTTTTGGATCAATGGCTCCGGGAACCTCTGGTACACCTGGTATAGGTAGGTTCTTACATGGCAAACAAATCTCCTGATCCGTTGGTGTGCTGTTGATATCCGGAAAACTCACACCCTGCATCGCATCCAGGTGATACAGATAGCCCCAAAATTCTTGGAAACCATGAGCCGTCGGTAGTGAACTAGGCTTATCACCCAAGTGGTTCTTGCCGAATTCGCCCGTGGTATAGCCAAGATCGAGTAGAAATTTGGCGATATGAGGGGTGCCAGGTAAAAGGGAACTGGTAGATCCGGGCAACTGTGGCATGATCATACCTGCGCGCAGCGGAGTCATGCCTGTTGCGAACGCAGTACGGCCGGCGGTACAACTCTGCTCCGCATAGGCGGTCATGAATTTCGCACCTTCCTTCGCAAGGCGGTCTATGTTCGGCGTCTCACCAACCATCAAGCCTTGATGGTAGGCACCAACGTTCATAATACCAATGTCATCACCCATAATAAAAAGAATGTTAGGTTTTTTATCTTGCGCAAACAGAGTAATGCTTGCACAGAAGAAAAATATTAATAATGATTTTTGTATCATTATATAACTCCTATAAATTGTTAGAGAATTAGTTGATTAAATGATAGTTTTTTATAAATTATTTATAGTACATAACAGATCTACATCTTTGATTTGCAAAGTGTGTCAAGAAATTGTTATTTAATTCGTGCTTCAATTCTCAGATAGCCCGGTGCTTACTGTTTTTTAAAATCAAATTTATTAACGCGTCGCCATCTATCGGCTTTTTTAAATATTCAACAACGCCATAATCTTTTGCGCACTGCCTGCTTTCTTTTTCATCAAACGCTGTTATTGTAATTACGGGGATATTTATTTTTCTTTCTTTCAAAATCTTCAATAGTTGGTTGCCGTTAATTCCCGGCATATGAATATCAAGCACCAGGAAGTCTTGTTCAGTTTGCTCATAGGAATCCAAAAATTCCTGAGCACCTGAGAAAGATTTGTAATCTAATCCGGCAGCAGCAAAGAGAATTTCAAAAGATCTTCTTACTGATTTGTCGTCATCAATTATATATAGCATAATTCTAGTAGAAAAATGACTATATCTATTGAAAACGTCTATAGTACTTTAGTTCTATAATCTGTTGAGGTATGTAGGGTTGAGTTCGGAGAGAATAATTATTGATTTGGGTAACTAATACCTGCTTTCTCAGCTATCCGGACAAGCTCTGCAACAGATTTTACCCCCAGCTTTTCGGTAATTTTCCCCCGATGCAATTTAACTGTATGCTCTGCTATGTTAAGCTTGTACGCAATCTGTTTGTTAAGCATTCCGGTAATAACATATTTGAACACCTCAAGTTCTCGGTCGGTAAGATTTGAGAGGAGATCTTGCAGTTTCTTCAGTTGATCAAATTCTTTTTTAATTTCGTTAGATTTTGTTAAAGCTTCTTCAACTGCATCCAGCAGCTCCTCATCATCAAACGGTTTCTGAAGAAAATCAATTGCACCTTTTTTTAATGCACGAACACTTTCATGTACTCCGCCTTTTCCTGTAATAAAAACAATTGGCAGGCTATATTGTTTTTTCGTTAGCTCTTCCTGGAGATCAAACCCGCTCTTGCCTTCAAGATTTATATCAAGAATGATACAGCCTGTTCCATTAAACTGATCACGATTAAGAAACTCTTCTGAGCTTGAAAATATCTCTACATCATAATCTGATGCTTTTAAAAGCAGGGGAAGGCTTCTTCGAACAGAATCATCATCGTCAATTACAAATATTTTTTCATCCTTTTGGGTCATAATCCCACAAATTTAATTGAAATGAAAAAGTTGCACCACCATCAGGATTATTCTCTGCCCAGATTTTTCCTTCGTGTTCATCAATAATAGTTTTACTTATTGCAAGTCCGATTCCAAATCCCTTTTCTTTTGTAGTGGCAAAAGGTTTAAATAAGTTACTTTTGATTGTTTCGTCGATACCGGTACCGTAATCACGCACAGATACAATTACCTTATTATTACCAGTCTCTTCAAAAATTTCTATAACTCTTTTATCATCTTTTACTTCTTCCATAGCCTGTGCAGCATTAGATACAAAATTAAGAAGCACCTGTTGTATTTGTGTTCGGTCTGCTGATACATAAACCAAATTTTCAGAAAGATTCAAATGTAGGTTTATATTTTTTATTTTTAATTCACCCTTGAAAATATCGGCAACCTGTTTAATCAACTGATTGAGATTAACTTTTTGTTTTTCTCTTTTTTCAATTTTTAACAGCCGCCGAATGCTGCTTAAAACTTCGGATGCACGTTTATCGTCTTCAACTATATTTTGAAGTATTTCATCCATCATTTCAGGATTCAGATTACCCGTCTTCATAAATCTCAACCCTGCTTGTGCCGAGTTACGAATTGCTGTAAGCGGTTGATTCAATTCGTGAGAAAGCGACGCGGTAAGTTCACTCATTCGTAAAATCCTGTCTTCTCTAACGAGTTCTCTGTAACGGTCTTCGGTTTTAACTAGCTTCTTTGTGGTGGCAATTTGTTTTCTATTTGACCGGACCAGATTTACAATCAAGAGAGTCTGTAAAATAATAAATAGCAAAGCACCGGAAATCAGCCATTTATTTGTATCAATAAAATCATATTCCTGGTGCAAGAGTATGCTTCCAGCAGGAATAAGTTCAGATTCTTCAAGTCCTCTTTTTTTCAACTCGCGCCAGTCAAAAATATATTTATTCAGGTAATCGGGGTCAACTTTTATTGATTTAGGACTTTCTCCATTCAGTATTTTGATTGCCGTCCTTCCTGTCTCAAAACCCACAATCTTCATACTAGCTACATAACCACCAAAAGCACCTTCTTCAAAAGGTGTATCCAGCAATACGAAAATTGGTTCTGATGTCTCTTTACTTATTAAGCGGATTGCTTCAGGGGTGCTGTAGGTTACATTATTTGCATCTGCAGTAAAAGTTGTTACGACGATAATACTCTTTTCAGGAATTTGCGACACACGGTCAAGAACAGTTTCCATAGGGATGTTTGCCAGGTTCACAATTTTTTTTGAGCTATACAACTCATGTGCTGCATCCAAAGTTACCTTGTTAAGAAAATTATCCAGGGTTGTTGCCCCGGATACTACGTATAACGTGGAATAATCTGGAAAAATCTTAAAAGCAAGTTCGATGTTTTTTTTTGCATCAATGGTTGCAAGGATCTCAGTGGTATTAGAATGCAAAGAATACTCGTCGTAATTATCGGAAGCATAATTGAAATCTAAAGAGATCGTCGGTAGATTCTTTAAATGCTCAGAAGCAAAGTTTTTGATTATTGGAATTATTCGTGGACCAATAACTATTAGCAAATCAAGATCAGCCCCCATATATTTTTTATTAAATCTTTCAAACAAGTACTCTTGATAACTTAGATCCGGAAACTTACCAACATCAAGATATTCAATAAATAATTTATAAGGCTTTGCGTATTCTTCTAAGAGTAAATTTTTAAAATTGTCAAGTATCATCTGGTAAGCAACGATTCCCTCGTTCATAGAACAAATAAAAAGAATGTTTTTTGTTTCATCTTCCTCAAGCGCAGGTGATGCAAAAACTGGTATAGATAGGAATATGGCTACTAAATAAATCTTTAATCTTGAATACATAGTTTAGGCTAATTCTACTTTCTTCTCGCAAACTCCACATAAAAAGTTAAGCTTTCAACGGCCTGGTAGTATTCTCCCGCAAGCATATCTCTATCCGGAAGATAACTTAAAGTGTATTTTGATCCGGGATAATTTACGTCTCTCAATTCAATAATTACCTTCAGGTTGCCGTAACTTTGTTCCCAGTTTGCACTTCCCACATTAATCGGGTTTGGATTAAAGTACTGTGCAGTCATTGTCCCTTCATCATTCACTTTTGTAATTCTTATTAGGTAATTTGCATCAGTCCTTACCCAGTCACCAACGAGTGAATTTTTATCTGCAGTTTTCGTTTTGGTTGTGCTGATATCTGTTCCATTATTCGAAATGAAAAATACCAGGGCTGCAATTAATATTAATACTGCTGCCGAAATGTAGATGATTTTATTTTTATTCATTTTAGTTCTGATATATATAAGTTATGAAATTTTTAATCTCCCAAATTATCCTGTTTCTGATTCACAGGCTTTGAGAAATCAAAACCAGATTTTAGATGCAAATCTCTCTGCGGAAAAGGTATTTCAATATTATTTTCTTTAAATGCTTTATCTATTGCTACCCTGAGCTCACTTCTGATTTCAACCCAGGATGAAAAATCAGATGTCCAGCATCGTAACTCAAAGTTAAGAGAACTATCAGCAAAATCTTCAAATAAAACAGAGGGGGCCGGATATTCAATGATCCTTTCGTTATGCTTAGCACAATTTAGCAATGTTTCCATAACCAGCCCCACATCAGTACCATATGCCACTCCGACCATAATATTAATTCTTCTTCGCTGGTCTGATAATGTCCAGTTTACTAGTTTATTTGAAATCAAATTTCCATTAGGAACAATTACTTCTGCACCATCCCACGTCTTAATTGTACTGGATCGAATGCCAATATGTGTAACTCTTCCGGATAGATCTTCTATCTGAACAGCATCACCTATCTGAATGGGACGTTCAAAAATTAGTATTAAACCCGAGATAAAATTGTTAACTATATTTTGTAGACCAAATCCAATTCCAACACCGAGGGCACCTGCCAACAAAGCGAAGCTGCTTAAATCAATGCCCGCACTCATAATTGCTACAACTATTCCAAAACCTATTATTAGATAGGAGGACATAATAGAAATTGCTCCCGGGACACCACGGGGTAAATTTAATCTTGGTAGTACATCTCCCTCAAGTATAAACCGTACAAACCGGGTAATCATTACAGCTAACCAAATGGAAATTATAAATATAATAACGTTCCCCAACGTAATGGAAAAGCTGCCAATCGACCATTTGTGGCCGAGGGTTTCTCCCAGCCAATCAAATACAATTTCTCTTAATCCAAAATTATTCAGAACTATAACTATCGACCAGGATACGATAACAAGCTTTAATATTTTACCAAGAGTCGTCTCTATTTTTTCCGGATAGTTTTTAACAACGTTCAGAGCTTCGGCTGATTTTGTATGCAAGAAAATTATTAAAACACCCTCAAGTACAATTCCTGCCGTAGTAAGCACAATAATTGAGAAAATACTGTTTATTGTACCATTAATTAATGTGACACTAAGCATTACAAATCCAAGAATGTTGGCTAATAGTGAGATACTAAAAACGACTATGACTGTTTTTGCCAAAGCTCTTGCTTTGTTCACAAGGGATTGTTTTGTAAATGATTCTCGAAATTTTTTAGTTAACAACATCCAGATTAATCCGGAAAGTGCAATGAGGTTAATGACTATCAGTAATACTCTTTCAATTTCCGTATCGCTTGCTGAAGTAAGTTTGAATTGCTGGAGAATAAATAATACTGCAAATATGTAAAGTGGCACCCTCAATGATTTATTAATTAACTTGTAAAGCACAATCAGAAGAGGGAATACTATGATAATTTTTATTATGCTTCTGAATATCTCGGGCGCATCAGCGTAAATGATTGCAATAACAAAAATAGATATGAGTATGGTTGAAGAGAATGGAGTTTTAAGAATTACCAGGGCTCGTTTTACCTTTTCATCATCGCTCTTTAAATTTTTTGTATAATATTTTAGTATTAATACGAGTGAAAATAAAATCAGGAAGTATATCAGGTTATTTACAGATTCTTCTTTATTATCAACGTAAAAATCTCGGGCCGTTCTTATATAAGAATCCCATATGTCCTTAACCTGTCTTGATATTCCAAGCGTGTCTTTTTTACTAACAAAAGATTTCCAAATCGGTGGTGCGTTCCTGACAAAAATCTCTCTCTTTTTTGCGAGCAATAGTTTATCAATCTTTTCAACAGTAAGATTAACATCCACACTTTGTTTGGACAATTTCGTTTGAAGGTTTAATGAATTATTAATTTCATTTACTGTTAAATTTTCAGCCTGATTAATTTGTGCTAAAATTTCGCTTATTTTGTTTCTAATATTTCTATTGGCCTTCTCCGTTCTTGCAAGCGAATCAGTTCTCAGCCAGATTGCCTTTTTTTGAATTAAAGTCTTTTTTTGTTCTTCAAGCTGTTCAGTTCCGGATGTAATTTCATCAGCCCAGTCCGATATTGCTTTCTGTTGGGAACTCCACAATTGTCGGAACTCTTTTAATGATGTCGTTAACTGATTATCCAACGTAACTGAATCAGTTTTTGATTTAAGTACAGAGTACTTGGCTAAAATATTTGTTAATTCGGTTTCATAACTTTTTACTTCATCTGGTTTAAGCACGTTATTGTAAAGATCTGACAGGTATGCTGATGTCTCTTCCAGCTTAATTGGAATCTCTGAAATTTTGTATGTTATGACGTCTTCTTTTGAAGGCTCATTTTGTTGAGTGGGTTGTTCCTGTGCGGATAATTTTACAGTAGTTAATAAAATCAGGCATATATAATAAAAGATAAGATTAAACAAATTTTTCATATTGGAATTAATTAAAGTGATATTGAATTTTCCCTCTGAAATTTCAGTAATAACTGAATATATAGTTAAAAAATAATTAAAATAGTTAAGGTTTGAAATAAACAGACTCTGAAATACAATCTATTTGGTTAAAAGCTTAATTTTAGAGCACACTTTTTATAAAATCATTGATCGGCTGATGAAACATCTATTTATTCTTTTTGCTGTTTTAATTATTTGTGTTTCTTGTGACACAAATATAGATCAACTCGAAATTAATTCTCCGGACCAGAAGATTAAACTTAAATTTTTATTAAATGAAAAAGGTCAGGCAGGATATTTAATTAACTTCAATAATAAGAAGGTGATTGATACTTCATTCTTTGGTTTCAACTTTATTGGTGAAAAACCCTTTGGGGAAGATTTGGAGATTATCAATAACACAATTACCAGTTTTGATGAAACCTGGGAAACTGTTTGGGGGGAACAGAGATATATCAGAAATAATTACAATGAATTAAAGGTTGAGTTAAAGGAAAAGACAGAAAGAGGGCGGATTTGTTTTGTGATTTTTCGATTGTTTGATGATGGGGTCGGATTCAGATTCGAATTTCCTAAACAGAAAAAATTAAATGATGTTGTAATCCTAAGTGAAAATACTCAATTTAAATTAACAAGTGATAACACTTGCTGGTGGACTCCCGGTGATTGGGACATTTATGAGCATCTTTTTAACACAACTCATTTTAGTGAAATTGATGCTCTCTCAAAAAGATCTCACAAAGCACTCGCACAAACTTACATTCCTGAAAACGCAGTAAACTTGCCAGTTACTATGAAAACAGATGATGGAATTTACCTCAGCATTCTTGAGGCAGATCTCACAGACTATGCTGATATGACTTTAAAAGTCGACAAAGAAAATTCTCTTTTTCAAAGTGAGCTTGTTGGAGATGATTCAGGAATGAAAGTAAGAACAAAAACTCCTTTTGTAACTCCGTGGAGAGTAATATTAATTAGTGATAAAGCTACGGACTTAGTAAGCTCCAGAACAATTTTAAATCTGAATGAGCCAAATGTTATTAAAGATGTTTCCTGGATAAAACCGACAAAGTATGTTGGGATCTGGTGGGAAATGCATCTAGGAAAAAGCACCTGGGATATGAAAAGCGGGAGACACGGTGCAACAACGGAAAATGCAAAAAGATATATTGACTTCGCTTCAAAGAAGGGAATTGGCGCTGTATTAATTGAAGGATGGAATACTGGCTGGGATCATTACCTTGGATCAGAACAGCTTGATTATATTTTTGATTTTGTAACACCGTATCCTGATTATGATTTAAAAGAGGTAGTTCGATATGCAAGAGAAAAGAATGTTCAAATTATAATGCATAACGAAACATATTCTCACATTCTTCCGTACGAAGAAAGGCTCGACACTGCTTTTGCTTTATGTAAGAGCCTGGGTATCCATGCTGTCAAAACAGGTTATGTCGGACAGATTGTTCCCGATGGAGAATACCATCACGGGCAATGGATGGTAAATCATTACAGAAAAGTGATGGAGAAAGCGGCTGAGTATCAAATTATGGTTGACGTTCACGAGCCAATAAAACCAACAGGACTGCATAGAACTTATCCAAACTTAATGAGTGGGGAAGGATTACGAGGACAGGAATTTAATGCATGGTCTCCGGATGGAGGAAATCCTCCTGAACATTTGACAATTATTCCTTTCACTAGAATGCTTGCCGGTCCGATCGATTTCACTCCGGGCATTTTCGATATAAAATTTGATAAGTATAAAATAGAAAACCAGGTTAATACAACGCTTGCACATCAACTGGCCATTTATGTTGTGATTTATTCTCCATTACAGATGGCAGCTGACCTTCAAGAAAATTACGAAGGTCATCCTGCCTTCCAATTCATAAGAGATGTTGGAGTTGATTGGGACACATCAATTGTTTTGAATGGAGAGATTGGAGATTTTATTACAATTGCAAGGAAAGAACGAAACACTGAAAAATGGTTTCTCGGAAGTATCACCGATGAGAATGCAAGAGAGATAAATCTTCCTTTAAACTTTTTAGATGAGGGAAAAGAATACACAGCAATCTTGTACGAAGATGCTGAAGATTCTCATTGGGATAAAAATCCCACAGCATATAAAATTGAAAATAAAATCGTTGTTAATTCTGACACTTTAAAATTAAAACTTGCACCAGGCGGTGGAGCAGCCATTAGTTTTATTCCAGTAATACCTTAGCTCATAGAAAAAACAAACGTCATTCCTGCTAGCGGAGTGAGTTAGGAATCAGACACCCAGATTCCGGACAAGCCGGAATGACAAAAAAGAAACAACCGTCATTCCCGCAAACGAAGTGCGTCGGGAATCTGAAGCAAGAGAAAAGAAAGATATGGATGAAAAATTATTTGCAGTCTATATTATGGCAAATAAAAGACCAACACTTTACACTGGAGTAACAAATAATCTGCAGCGAAGAGTAATTGAACATAAGAATAAGCTTGATACCACCTCATTCACGTCCAGATATAATTTGAATAAATTGGTTTACTATGAATTTATTGCTGAATCAAGGCTTGCTATTATCAGAGAAAAGCAAATTAAAAATTTAAGCAGAGAAGAAAAGCTTGCACTAATTAAAAATCTTAATCCGACATTTAAAGATTTATACTCTGAATTGATTGGTCAGATTCCGGACAAGCCGGAATGACACTTATAAGGCAATGATATTTTGTCAGTTAATTAATAGGTAAACCCATGCTTGAATATTTAGACTGGATATTAATCGCAGCATACTTCATTGTTGTTTTTCTCGTTGCATTCTGGTCTTCATTCAGTAAAAACAAAAAAAGCGAAAACTCATCTGATTACTTTCTCGCAGGAAGAAATGTTGGATGGTTTATAATTGGTGCTTCACTCTTCGCTTCCAATATTGGCAGTGAGCATCTTGTTGGTCTTGCCGGAACCGGTGCAGTAAGCGGAGTTGCTGTTGGTCAGTTTGAAATTCTTGCCTCATTAATACTTCTCCTACTTGGTTGGCTTTTCGTTCCTTTCTATTTAAAGAGTGGCGTATTCACTATGCCGGAATTTTTAGAAAAACGCTATTCATCCGGTGCACGCTGGTATCTTGCAATAATTTCAATCGTCGGATACGTGCTAACAAAAATTTCTGTAACAATCGCTGCGGGTGGAATTGTTTTTGAATCTTTAATGGGAATTGAATTCTGGACTGGTGCATTAATTGTTGTCATTATAACCGGAATTTATACGATTCTTGGTGGACTTCGGGCGGTACTTTATACAGATATGGTTCAGATGTTCATTCTTATTGGCGGAGCCATTGCTGTGACGGTTGTTGGTTTAATAAAACTTGGTGGAGTTGGTGAATTATATAATCAAGCCGGCTCCGGATTTTTTAGTCTCTGGAAACCAATGAGCGATCCGAATTTCCCGTGGACGGGAATTTTATTCGGTGCACCAATTCTTGGAGTATGGTACTGGTGCACTGATCAGTTCATTGTTCAGAGAGTTCTTTCGGGAAAAGATATTAATCATTCCAGAAGAGGGACTATCTTCGCCGGATATTTAAAGTTACTCCCACTTTTTATTTTTGTGATTCCCGGAGTAATTGCGTACGCATTAACTAAAACCGGTGCCATTACATTAGACTCGTCAGATCATGCATTACCAACTTTAATCGGGGCTCTGCTTCCGGTTGGATTGAAGGGAATTGTTGTTGCAGGATTACTTGCTGCATTGATGAGCTCGCTTTCATCTGTTTTTAATTCCTGTTCGACTTTAATTACATGGGATATTTATAAAAAGTTTAAACCTGATTCATCCGAAAAAAGATTGGTTCTAGTCGGAAGAATCGCCACAGTAATTTTAGTTGCTCTTGGTCTGCTCTGGATACCGATGATGAAATTAATTTCAGGTCAGCTTTATCAATATTTGCAAAGTGTTCAGGCCTACATTTCTCCACCAATAGCGGCCATATTTTTAATCGGTGTTCTTTCAAAAAGAGTAAACTCGCAGGGTGCAATTGCTGCGCTGATTACCGGATTTGTTCTGGGAATAGCGAGATTGATTCTTGAATTAATGAAGGAATCTTTGAACGGATTCTTTTATCAATATGCAGATTTAAATTTTCTTCATTTTGCTTTTCTACTTTTCCTGGTTTGTACTTTGGTTTTAGTAGTAGTTAGTTACTTAACTTCACAACCGTCGGCACAAAAACTGGCAGGACTAACAATCCATACAACTACAAAAGAAATTAATGTTAAAGACACAGATTGGAAGAAGAGAGATTTTATTCTATCTGTAGTTTTGATTTTACTAGTCGGAGTTATCTGGGTTTACTTCAGTTGAGGAAATTACTTCATAAGTATCATCTTCTTTGTCTCAACAAAAGAGCCGGCTATCAATTGATAAAAATATATCCCGCTTGATAATCCAGATGCCGTAAATTCAACCCTGTATCTTCCAGTTGATTTTTCTTCATTCACCAGTGTTGCAACTTCTCTTGCGAGAATATCGTATATTTTTAATGAAACAATACCAGCTTCAGCAATTTGGTATTCTATAGTTGTGGAAGGATTAAATGGGTTAGGGTAATTTTGACTTAAATAGTAAGCTGTAGGTCCTTCTTCATCATCCACTGATGTGAAATTTGGATCGGTACTTCCGATTAGAGAAATAACCTGTGCAATTCGTTGTCCTTCAGTATCCCATCTCAAATGGAGTTCATCAAAATAATCTGCTTCTCCAGAAGATTCAGGTTTAAATTTAACTGTTATAGTAGCTGTTCCAAAAGGTGGTAAGGTAATTGGGAGAGGTTCACTTACACTATAAACGGAATTGCGATTATAAATACTATTTATTTCTATTTGCTGGTCTGAATTATTATTAATCTCTAAATGTAATTCAAGTGAATCACCATATGGTACATAGCCGAAAATCAATGATTCAGGATTACCAACAAAAAGATTTGTTTTCCAGGGAAACTTAAATCCCCGGTAGTTAAATAGTGTGTCAGGAATTGATAAGAAGAGCGCAACTTCTCCGGATGGGGTTACTTCGCTTATCGCAGGTGAAGCGCTTGAGCCCCAACCTATTATCGTATTGTGATTAGCTAACCTGCTGGCATTTCCCATGGCAAAAGAATACGTTTGAGGAATATTACAATAATTCCATACCAGAAAGGCAAGTTTATTAACTTCATCTAATTGATATTCCGCAACTCTTGAAACAGGTGGAGAATGTAAATTTCCGTTATCAAACAACGTATAATTTCCATTCTCCAGTATTCTTAAATCGTGTTGATGTGAGAATCCAATAGGATCATTTACAAAGGTAAATTGATTGTTCTCACAATGCTCTCCACCCCATCGCCAAATTATATTTCCTGTTTGTCTATTAATTTTTGTGATCTCATCCATATGCCTGCAGGAAATAATTAGATTTCCATCTTGATCAATGTCAATTGAATTTGCATGGACGTAGTCAATGATAGAATCAGTCAAATCAATATCATTTGTTGCATCGGTAATTTGAAAGTGATCCCAGCTCCTCCATTGGAACACAACATTTTTGTTCTCATCTTGTTCCTGCACAACCAATCCAATAACTGTAGCGTTTGGGTTTCCACCGGGAACCACAGTATCCATTGCAACTTCTTGCCAATCATAACTGAGCATAAATGAATGATTATCTTCATTAATAATCAGTTCATGAAAGTCAGTCGCGTAACCATTTTTAATAAATAGACTGTCAATAATATTATATGAGTTATCAAGCATAAAAAATTTGGTTGCTCTCGAATCGTAGTATGTTAACACATTATTATTTTGTTTTTTGAAATCGATCAGGAATGAAGGCACTAAGCGATAGAATACAGGGACACCATAATTATCTACTATAGTCAGGTAGTTTTCGCTGGAATTATAAATCGAGTAAAATGGTGCAAGAAAAATTAAGCCGGGGGAAGGGTTGTTAACTGAATCTATCTCAATCACTGGAAAATCTTCTGGTAATGAATCGTCCATTACCGAGTAGCGGTTATTGTTGATGGTTGATCTTAGAGAATTGGTTTTATTTGAACCAGCCAATACTAAAGACTCATTCAATAAATACTTTTCAAGATTATTTTTTACAAATTCATTTAATTCATTTTCTGTAATTTTAAAGTAAAAGTTCAATTCCGGAACCGATAGACCCTCTTCGGTTTTTGTTGATCTTAGAAACCTAACTCTAACAACTTCACCTTCCTGAAAAGGAATGTCAGGATTAAATAGCAAAGTTTTGTTTTTTTCCGTCAGAATAACTTCACCTGAATGTAGCCCACTTTTATCTCCATTCACTTCGAGCAAAATTTTTGAATAGACATCGGCTGCACTAAAGGCTAGTCCAAATCTTATGATGATGTTCGTTTTGGGGGAATTAAGCTCGGAGCCCGGTACAGGCGAAATATATTCAAACTCAGAAATATTCGTTTGTTGTGAGTAAGAAAAATCTATTGAAATCAGGATAAGAAAAAAAAGTAGACTAAAGGTTCCATAAGAAATATTCATTAGTGAGCCCCTTAAAAAATTCTACAAAACTTACATACAACTTAGTCATTCAAAATGTATGATAAAAAAATGACGGACTGAAAGAGCTCACCTTTTTTTGTTCTATTTCATAATCACCATATTTGTTGTTTCAACAAATGAACCAGCCTGAAGTCAGTAAAAATAAATCCCACTCGAAAATCTATCTGCATTAAAATTGCTTGGTTTGATTCTACTATCTATTAAATAATTGTCCTAAACGATGATTACAAATTTTTGTCTAGTAGATAATTTGGTAGTAAAACCAAAATTATTTAGTTTTCTAAAAATTACTATTATACGTTGAACTCAAAATCGAACCATAGTATTGTTCCTTCAACCCTATTAGCTCAGGAGCTAAAAGAAGATGCAGGACTTTCGGATGAGGAAATTGATTTATATATGAGTTTTCTAAGGAATAAAACTATTTATAAAAAAGATCATTTTCTGATGGCCGGGGATATCAGTACAGATGTTGCATACATTACTAAAGGTTGCCTGAGACGATATATAATCGATGAACATTCGAAAGAGGTTATTTTAAATTTTGCATTAGAAGATTACTGGGTAGGAGATCTGGAAAGTTTTATATTTCAAAAACCAACCATTTATTACGTTCAGGCTCTGGAAGAAAGTGAAATGCTTCTTCTCTCGAGGGAGAGTTTCCTTCGTGCAAATGAAGAGCTTCCAAAGTTTAAAAGATTTCACGATGAGAAGGTACAGCGAAATCATTATTATACACTTAAGAGATTGTCTATCGCAAAATCTGCCACACCTGAAGAAAAATATCTTTCATTAATGAATGATCAACCCCAGCTCTTCCAGAGAATTCCATTGCATTATATTGCTTCCTACCTTGGTATTGAACCCGAATCGTTAAGCCGCCTGAGAAAAAGAATTGTTATCAAGCCCCAAAATTCTTAACCAAAGTCAATGAAATAGAGCTATCATCCAAATTATTTTTGCTTTGAAACTACGATATCACATGGTATCAAAGAAACAACAATAACTATTGGAGGTTAAAATGGCACAACTATTTATTAAGCACAAAGTGAAAGATTACCCGGCGTGGAAGAAAGTATTCGACGGGTTCATTGAAACCCGGAAAGCAGGCGGTGAAAAGACTTATCAGATTCTGCACCCCGAAAATGATGGGAACGAACTGCTGGCAATTTTTGAATGGGATAATCTTGATAACGCAAAAAAATTCGTAGGCAGTTCTCAATTAAAACAAACGATGGATAATGCGGGTGTTATAGGGCAGCCTGAAGTTTATTTCCTGGAAGAATACGCTGCCGGAAAGGTATAACACACTTTGGGTTAAAACTAAATTTTGTCAGAAAAATTAATTAAAAAAATCTAAGGAGTTCTAAACATGTCAAAGAAATTAAAAGTTCTCGTAACAGGTGCGACAGGAAATACAGGCTCATTGCTTGTGCCTGCACTGTTACGTGAAAATGTTGATGTACGAATTTTTGTCAGGGATGCAGCAAAAGCAAAACCGCTGGAGGATTTGGGAGCTGAAGTGGTAACTGGAGATCTCAATAAAACGGAAACCATTTTACCGGCAGTAAAAAATGTTGATAAAATATATCTCTTAACCTGGAATGGAGAGACACAGTTGCAGCAGGCAGAAAACGTACTTAACGCTGCTAAAGAAGATGGAGGAAATCCCCACATAATCAGACATTCGATGTGGGGACCGGATAACAGCCGGATTATTAAACAGGGTTACAAAATAGAAGAGATGATTAAGTCTTCAGGACTGCCATGGACAATTCTTAAACCAACATTTTATATGCAGAACACAATGATGGCTGCACAAACAATTTCTTCTGACGGAATGATTTACTGGGATATGAAAGACGGTAAGCTCGGGATGATTGATGTACGTGATATTGCTGATTCTGCATTTTCAGTAATTACAGGAGAGGGTCACGAAGGGAAGAGCTATATCCTGACGGGTCCAGTAGCAATATCGTTTAATGATATTGCGAAAACCTTTTCAAGAGTGTTGGATAAAGAAGTAAAATATGTAAATGTTCCGGGTGAGGCTTCTTTGCAAGCGATGATAGGAATGGGAGTGCCGGAGTGGATTGCAAAAGGTTATGTTGAACTGTCGGAAGGTTTTAGCGAGAATTTTGCAAACAGCACTACAAAAAATATAGAAATTCTTACAGGACACCCGGCAAGGTCATTTGAACAATTCTCTAATGACTTTGCACAGGTTTTCAGCAGTAAAGAAGTTGTTGTTTCCTAACACCCACCTTTGAGAGTGAAGCTGCAGGTTTGGCTGTAGCTTTCGCTCCGATTTTTTTAATCGATTAATCGATTATTAATGAGAGCCGAAACTTCCTTAGAATTTACTTTAAAAGAAGCATCTTTCTGGCCGAAGTAAAATTTCCTGATTCAATTTTGTAATAGTAAACTCCGCTTGAAAGTGAAGATGCATCAAAATTAATTTTATAAGCCCCTGCTTCCTCATAATCATTAACTAATGTAGCAACTTCTTCCCCTAAAGAATTGTAAACTTTCAATTTCACATTTCCGCTTTCTGGAATTGAATACCTTATTGTAGTTGATGGATTAAACGGATTAGGATAATTATGTAATAAAGAATATTCGTTGGGTTGTGAATTAATATCAACAGATACTATTTCCGATTCTGTTTTGGTGCCATCAAAATCAATTTGCTTTAGTCTGTATTGATATTTTCCTGCTATAAGATTTTCATCAATAAATGAATAACTGTTCTCTTCTGTTGTTGTTCCATTTCCCTCAACAAATCCGATTTGTTCCCAATTTGAAAATTCATTTTGCACTGAACGAAGAATTTCAAAACCGGAATTGTTTTTTTCTGTAGCAGTTTGCCAATTGAGATTAACATTATTCCCTTCAACAGTTGTTGTAAAATAAGTAAGTTCAACTGGAACCGGATTTGTATAAGTAATTATCGTTCCGTCAAACCCAACTGCCCAGCCGTGGTTTCCATCAGCAAAAGACAATCCGTAAAGAGAGTTAGTTGTTGGTGAAGTTTGCGATACCCAATTTTCTCCTCCATCTGTTGTGTGAAGAATAGTTGATGTTCCTGAACCACTTAGTGCCCCACCAACAGCCCAGCCGATCATATCATCAACGAAATAAATATCCTGTATATATTCATCTGTTCCAAAAGATTGTGTGGCCCAGGTAGTCCCACCATCTGTTGTTTTTGAAATTGAAGCCACATGTGGAACCCCAAGATACTCACCTGTTGCCCATCCTGTGTTTGAATCTGTGAAATACATTCCGTAAAGTCTGTACGATGAAACAGGTGTAGTTTCACTCCATGAATTCCCACCATTTGAAGTATGCATAATATCCCCGGATTCACTTGCAGCAAATCCTTCCGTGGGGCCAATGAAATTTGAACAATAGATCGGTTGTTCATTGCTTACACTGTATTGAAAATCCCAGGTGTTACCTCCATTTGTTGTGTAAAGAATTACTCTTCGACTTACGAAAGATGGATAAGTCCCGTGATCTCCTCCGAGTGCCCATCCTGTATCTGCATTGGCAAAATAGATTGAGTATAAAATTGGATTAGGAAATATATAAGGGTTAGGTTGATCAACCCAGGTATTTCCGCCATCTGTTGTATGAATAATCTTTGCATCATTTCCACAGGCCCATCCATCCATTCGATCAAGGAAAAAGACATCAATATAATATATCGATATTGGGGGTGCTGACTGTTCTATCCAGGTATCACCTCCATCAGTTGTGTGTAGAACTATATGTCCGCCCGAGGCC
>Ga0210074_1000173_pt1 | contig 25353 bp, 25 predicted proteins | sample China_Galinas_Co_FD_184860 | JGI IMG/M metagenome (GOLD analysis project Ga0210074, IMG submission 184860) | Wetland microbial communities from San Francisco Bay, California, USA, that impact long-term carbon sequestration -... | ecosystem: Environmental > Aquatic > Marine > Wetlands ... | reverse complement strand
GCGATCGCCCTGGGCGTGAGCTTCGTCAAGACCCGGCAAGGCTCCTTCGCCGCGGGCTTGATGGGCACCATGGCCTTCGTCTTTCTGCTGCTCCTCCAGTTGAAGCTCCGAAACGACGTCATCCAGCAGGGCAACAACCTCGCCGCCCTCCAGTTCAACGCCGGCTACTGGCTCTCGCTCCTCGGCGTGGCCGCAGGCGCTGCAGCCCGGTTCTTCGTCCTCTCACGCGCCGAGGAACCGGCCGCAGGCCAGAGCGCACCCGCCCCTGCCGACCCCGGGCCGCCACCGGTGGAGGGGGTCTCCGGGTAGGAAGGGCCGGGGAGGGTCGGGCGGAGGAACCACCGACCGGCCGCCGGGTCCGAGGGTCCCGGGGGCCGGCTCGCAGGGGATGGCTCCAGGGCGGGGTGCTCACCTGCCCGAGCGCCCGCGACAGACCGCTCAGCCCTCCGCGGCGTGGGCGCGGGCGTCGAGCACCCCCGGGGACCCCTGGACCCGACGGCCGGTCTCCCTGCTTCGGCGGAGCGCTCGATGCCGAGCCCGCTGGGGCGCAGGGCTTGCCAATTTTTGCCAATCGAGCTAGTCTTGCCTCATGAGCACGATGAACATCTCCTTGCCGGAGTCCCTGAAGGAGTTCATCGACCAGCAGGTCACCGAGCGGGGCTTCGGCACGACGAGCGAATACGTCCGCGACGTGATCCGGAAAGAGCAGGACCGCTGGCGGCTGCGGAGTCTGATTCTGGAGGGCGGCGCCTCAGGCGTCTTCGGACCGGCGGACGCGGCCTACTTCGAGTCCCTCCGGGAACGAGCTCACCAGCGCGCCGGCGAGTGAAGACCAAGCCGGTCATCCTGCGCAAGCGCGCGGCCCAGGACGTGGACGAGACGATCGCCCACTATCTGGGCGAAGCCTCGGCGCAGGTCGCGTCTCGCTTCATCGATGCGCTCGAGCGGGCGACCAGCCACCTCGGCCGACACCCGGCCTCCGGGTCGAGTCGGTATGCCCAGGAGTTGGGCCTAGCAGGCTTGCGGGACTGGCCACTCGATCGCTTTCCCCACGTGATCTTCTACTTCGAGCGTGAGGATCACGTCGATGTATGGCGCATCCTCCACGGCCGGCGGGACATTCCCGCGTGGCTGCGGGAGTCTTCTGTCTGAGCCCGCCGGGCTGAACGGCATGGAAATGCGAGAGATCCTTGCTATCTTTCGCATTAGCTCATGCTCGACCTCCGCGCCCCACGCCGCTCTGCCCACGCCTCGATCCGCGGCTACCTGTACCAGGCTCTCCTCGGGGTCGAGCGGTGGCTGGAGCTGGGGAGCGGGGAGGGGCCGGGCGGGGCGGCCGACGCACTGCTGTGCGAGGGGGACGAAGACCTCGACCGGGTGATCCGCGGGGAGGGCGATGGCCGGGCTCGCATCCAGACGAGCGAGCAGGTCAAGGACTATTCCGGCTCGCTCGGCATCAGCGACCGGGTGGTGCGCGAGACGCTGGCGCGCTTCGTCGTCCACTGGGTCGACCTGCGGCGCCGGGACGACGGCCGATGCTTCCTCTTCACCACTACCGCCCCCCGGCGCGCACCGCGCGAAGGCATCGACCTGCTCGCCATCTGGAGCGACCCGGACCGCCGTCCGGAGGCGATCGACGGGGTCCGCCGGTGGACCCGCTTCCTGGCGGCCGGCACGAGCGGGGGAGGGGAGGGCGCCGCCGAGGACCTAGAGGAAGCCCTCCACTGGCTGGACGCGCAGGATGTCTGGGACGCCTTCTTCGAGGCGGTCGATTGGGGGTTCGGTGCTCCCGACCTTCACTCCACGCGGAGCAAGGTCGCCGGTTTGCTCGGCGCCCGCGACGTCCCGCCGCCGCTCCGGGAGACCCTGACCGACCGCCTCCTCTCGCGGGTGCTCGACGCGTCCATCCAGGACGACCCCGAGGACCGGGTGCTGACCGCCGGCGACCTGGACGACCTCCTGGAGCTGACCGAAAAAGAGCTCCTGGACTGGACGGAGACCGACGAGGCGGTCCAGCTCCGCCAGACCTTCGACGAGGAGAAGGCGCTCCGGCTCCTCCTGAGCCCCGGCCGCGGTGAGCTCTCCGCGGGCACGCCGCCCCCCAGTGAGCTCCTCACCGCTTGCTACGAGGTGGTCCCGTTCGAGGAGACGGGCCGGGAGCACGAGCTCGCGGAGCTCACCGCCTGGTGCGCGGCGGACGCCCCGGCCAGCGTCTTCCTCCTCCACGGCCAGGGCGGCACCGGCAAGACCCGCCTGCTGATCGAGTGGTGCCGGCGCCTCCGCCACCAGGGCTGGCACGCCGGCTTCCTCGACCGCTACGCCCAACTCCCCAGCCTCGGTCCCCTGTTCGAAGGCACCACTCCCCGCCTCGTGGTCATCGACTACGGCGAGACCCGCCCGGACCTCGTCGCCCCGATCCTCCACCGCCTCGACCGCTGGTCCGAGACCGGCGGCCCGACGATCCGGGTCGCCCTCCTCGCGCGCACCGACGGCACTTGGTGGCGGCTGCTCCAGGAGCAGGACGAACGGATCGGCCACCTGGCGCGCTCGGCCCCCGACCCGTTCGAGGTGACGCCCCTGGTGCCGGCCGAGGACGAGCGCGCCGCCTTCGTCGCCCGGGCGATGAGCGCCTACGCCGCGGCACGGGGCATCCCCATCCCGGAGCCGCCGGCCGAGGCCGACTACGCCCACGAGCGCTACCAGCGGGCCCTTTACCTCCACGTCGATGCCCTCCTCCAGGTGCTCCGGGCGGCGGAGCCAGGGGTGGAGACGAGCCAGCCCGGAGGCGACGAACCAAACCCCTTCGCCGAGATCCTCAAGCACGAACGCCGGGCTTGGTGGCGCCTGCTGGAAGGCGCCGACTCCCAAACCGTTCCCGGCAGTACGATCCGCACCGCGGATCGGAGCATGGCAGTGATCACCTTGGTCAAAGGCGCTACTTCCGAGGCAGAGGCCGCTGCCCACTTCGGCCTCGCCGTACCCTCGGCTGACCCCGCCACCCGCACTAGTCTCCTCGACCTCTTCCACCGTCTCTACCCGGCGAGCGACGGTCAGTGGATCGCTCCGCTCGAGCCCGACCTCCTCGGCGAGGAGCTCGTCCGCCAGGTGCTGAGCGAAGATGTGGTGTTGCTCGAGGTCGTGCTCGACGCGTCGAGTAAGCGGCAGACTCAGGATGCTCTCGTCATCGTTGGCCGGATACTCTCGGATGAGGCCGTTCCTGTGATCTTGGCTCAGAACGTCTATGGCCGGATCGGCGGCTATCCTTACCTGCCAGTTTCGCTCCGCGACGCCATGGCGAGCGCCATCCAGAGGCTACTTGATCAGCATCGGAAAGAGCATCCGGACCCAGGCGAAGCAGACCTCGCCGAGCGGCTGCGGTTCCTCAACAACCTGAGCAACAGCCTAGCCGACCTCGGTCGCCTCGAGGAGGCTCTCGCCAACATCGAGGAGGCGGTTGACATTAGCCGTGAGCTTTGCCATTCCGATCAGGGAGGATTGACACGACAGTTGGCGACGAGCCTCAGGAATCTGAGTAGACGCCTGTCGGCTCTTGGCCACCCCCAGAAGGCGCTTGCTGCGATCGAAGAGTCTGTCGACATGCTACGGGGCCTCGCTGGTATGCGAGCGGAAGAGCTCGATCTCGATTTGGCGACGAGCCTCAATATCCTCAGCATCTGCCTGGCAAACGTTGATCGCGAAGAGGAGGCTCTGACCGTTGCCGAAGAGTCGGTCGGCCTATACCGAAATCTCGACCGCAAGCGTCTGCAGGACGTGGGTTCCCAGTTCGCGGCGAGCCTCAACAACCTGAGCACACGGTTAGCAGTTCTGGGACACTGGAAAGACTCTCTGACGCCGATCGAGGAGGCTGTGGCGCTGCGCCGCGAGCTCGCACGAGTACGTCCAGAGGTGTTCGATCCCGACCTTGCGACGAGCCTCAACAGCCTGGGCATTCGTCTATCGGATGTCGGTCGCCGAGAGGAGTCGCTGGCGGCGGCTGAGGAGTCGGTCAGCATCCTTCGCGGTCTCGCCCACGATCGTCCAGAGGTATTCGGTTCCGACCTGGCCATGAGCCTCAATAGCCTGAGCAACCGGCTGGCGGATCTCAATCGCCGCGAGGAAGCTCTTCGAGTGAGCGAGGAGGGTGTGCGTACCTTGGCTCCCCACTTCTCCGACCTGCCAAGAGCCTTCGAGACAAGGATGGACAAGATGCTCTTGGTCTACCGAAAACGTTGCGTACAGACCGACACTCCGCCGGACGAGGCCTTGATCGGTCCGATTCGCGACTCTCTGGCTCGCCTTGACGACGACTCCGACCCTAGTTCCTTATTGGTGCTCCGGAATTTGGTGAGTTGAGCCGTCTGCTGCCTCACCGCCCACGCCGAGGCCGGCGCCCTCTGGATCGAGGCCCCACCTCTACTTTCCTGGCACCCTGTCCTGGCCGCATCCGATAGATCTCGGCATTCATAGCTTGCAGCTCGCGCAGGCTCTCTTGCCCGGCCGCGGCTGCCGCAGCTTGCTGCTTCTCTCCCCGGGTCCAGACCTCGTCGTAGAACTGGAGACCGCCGTAGAGGAGGGTCAAAGGGAGGGTGACCACCTTCAGCATCTCTTGCCAATCCTTGAAGGTCCACAGGAACCGCTCCTCTTCCTTCGGGGCTTCGAGCTTCGTGAGCCGCTCCTCGCAGCCTGTGCTGGAGAACCGCGCCCTGTGCCGTAGGCCGGCATCCCGTGCCGTAGAACCGCAAGTCCCTTGGAGACGAGGGTCGTGTCGTGGTGGACGGATTGCGCCGCGGGTCCCGCCGAGGGCGTCACGGCCTCCGGCACGGCTCGATTGGTAAGCCGGTCTTTGAGCGGTTTCGAGCTCCTTCCGGATCACGCGCCGCAAGATCTCCTTCCTCGGTTCTTGCGCCTCTCCGACGGACTCTCGAAGCACCTCTAACTTTCTGACCAGAGAAGCCGCGGTGGCCGTCGCCGTCGGGCAAGTTCACGTGCTGCAGACGGAGCCGAAGGGGTAGGGCAGAAGAACCACCGACCGCCGAGGGGGTGGTTCGCCAGGGCGTGCTCCTACGCGTGTTCCTCCAGGTAGAGTTGTTGGCAGCCAGGCAGCCACCTCTACTTTCCTGGCACCCTGTCCGGCGACAGACCGCCCGGCCCTCCGTACCGCCGCCGTGGGCGCGGGCGTCGAGCATCCCCGGGAACCCCCGGACCCGACGACCACCTCTAACTTCCAGGCACCCTGTCTGGCACCCTGTCTCGGGGCCGCTCGGGGTGGTGACCGCTCTACGCTCCGGGGCTGCTACGATTCAGGGGATGGTAGCGACTCCGACAGCACGCACCTTCGACCACTGCAACGCCGTGGAGGGGGGGATTCAGCCATGACGGTCGAGCAGAGGCAGGGGACGTGGAGGCCGGGCGCTTCGGCCCGGACCGGCACACGTCAGGGCAAGGAGATCGAGCCGTGAGCATTGCAGCCATCAGGCCTCGCCACTGGACCCGGGAGGAGTATGAGCGCCTGGTAACGAGCGGTGTGTTTCACGAGAACGAACGGCTGGAGCTGATCGAAGGCGAGATTCTGGAAATGACGCCGCAGAACCCCAGGCATGCTGCGACCGTCGCGCTGGTCCACCGGGCGTTGGGCGAATTGCTACTCGAAGGGTATTCGCTCCGGGGGCAACTTCCGCTGGCGCTCGGAGAGGACTCCGAGCCGGAGCCGGACCTGGCGGTGGTCGAGGGAGGCGCGCGCGATTACCTCCGGGAGCATCCACGGACTGCCGCTCTGCTGGTCGAGGTGGCGGACTCCAGCCTCCCGTTCGACCGCGCTCCGAAGGTGCCACTCTATGCTCGGAACGGGATTCTGGAGCTCTGGATCGTGAACGTGAGCGAGGGCCGCCTCGAGGTCTACCGGACTCCCCGGGGTGAAGCGTTCCAGGATCGAGAGGTCCTGACCGCCGGCGAGCACGTCACCTCGGCGACCCTCCGCGAGCCGGTGGCGGTCGCCGATCTGCTTCCGTAACCGGACCAGGGAGCCAGGCCATGGGCTGGGGGTGCTGGGCGCTTCGGCCACCACCTCTAACTTCCCGGCACCTCGCCCGGGAGAGATTGGGCACCAACGTGCCCGCTGAGATGATTTTTCGCAAGATGAAGAGCACCACCAGCCGCCGGGTCCAGGTCGAGCTGCCGTCCGAGGCGTTCCCCCATCACCAGAGGGAGCCGAACGAGCTGTCGCGAGAGCTCCGAGAGCTGTGGCTCCTCGAACAAGTCCGACAAAGGCGACTCGCGTTCACCAAAGCCGCCGAGCTTGCGGGAATCCCTCTCGCCCTCTTCCTCGAGCGGATGCGGGCTCACAAGATCACACCCTTCGACCTCGCCCCAGACGAACTGGTTCAGGAGCTTCAGTAGAGCGCCTCCACGGCACGCGCCCATCGCGTTCCATGCTGATCGTCGCCGACGCCAGCCCCCTGATCTTCCTTGGCGGCTTGGGGCTGCTTGATTTGTTGCCGAGTCTCTACGCCCGAATCGTCACGACGCGAGAAGTGCTTCTGGAAGTCACGTCTGGGGAGGAAGAACGCCCAGGCAGTGGCGCGGTTCGACGAGCGCAGTGGTTGGAGATTCAGGAGCCTGGCTCAACGGAAAGCGCGTTGCGAGCGACCTTGGAGAGCGAGCTCGATCCGGGGGAGGCTTCAGCGATTGCCCTCGCAAGATCGCTCCGTGCGGAGCTTCTCCTGATCGACGAGCGACAAGGCCGGCGGATCGCCCGCCAGCTCGGAGTCCAGGTTCGTGGGACGTGCTGCACTAGTGCTACACTGAGTCTGGAGGTTGATCATGCCCGCGACGAACCCACGCATCACCGCTGTCGTCGACGAAGAGCTCGCCGCCTGGTTGCGGCGGCGCTCGGAGCGCGAGGGACGCTCCGTCTCCCTCGTGGTCAGGGAAATCTTGGCCAAGCAGTACGCTGAGGACGAGGAGCGTTTCTGGGCAGAGGAAGGGGAGGAGCGACTGGAGAGCTTCGACCGATCCCGCGCCGTGTCTCACGACGACGCGTGGAAGTAGGCTGAGCTTCCGTGCCCGGCTTCGCTCTCTATTACCACCCCAAGGTCGTCAGCGAGGACATTCCGAAGCTCGATCCGCCGACGCGACGCCGAATTCGCGCTGCGGTCGAGCGCAAGCTGACGGAGCAGCCCGAGCAGCTCGCCAAGCCTCTTGCCTACACCCGCGCCGGCCTCTGGTCCCTTCGCGTCGGCCCCTGGCGCGTCGTCTTCGCCATGCGCCAGAAGGAGCTCTGGATCCTCCGGATCGGCCACCGCTCCGAGGTGTACAAGAAACTCGGGTCCCGGTAGCCGCCCTGACCTCGGGGATCCACTGGACGAGACCTGGGTCGATTCCGGCCGGGCACGAGCTGAGTAGGGCAGCGAGCAGTCAACTTTGGACCGGTTCGGTGCTCGTGTCAGCTCCTGCGAGGCAGGGAGGTTGGTCGGCGGGACCGGGGGACCCGGCGGGTGCTCGACGCCCGCGCCCACGGGAGCCATTCGGAGTCCTGGGCCGGCCTGTCGCGGGCGCTCGGGCAGGCGAGCGCTACTCCCAGGAGTGTGTTCACGCGAGCCGGCCCCCGGGTCCCCCGGTCCCGCCGACCGACCGGTGGTCCCCTCCTCGCCCCCCTTCCTCGCACCCCATCCAGGCACCCCATCCAGGCACCGGGGCGAGCTCTCCACCGAAGGCAACCATCCTCGCCCTCGGAAACCCATCCCACCGCGCCGTTCCATCATTCCAGCGCGCGCTTGATTTACCTCCCCGCGGGCGGTAGGATGGCGGAAATCCCGGAGGGCAACGGACCCTCCGAACACAGAAACGGCCCGAGCGAGTGGCACCTCGCCCGAGCCCAGCCCAGCAAGGAGATCGAGCCTCCATGCCAAGCCAGTCGAAGGGTACCACCCGCACTGCGCAGTCCACTCGCCGCACCCTCATCAGCCGCAAGCCGCTCCGACCCCAGGAAAACGCCTTCAGCGCCCACTTCCTCGACAAGTCCCGCCGCCGCGAAGCCGTCCCCGGCGCGGGCACCGGCCCCGGCTCATCCCCCGGACGCGGCCACGAGCAACCTCTCTCCAGCACGGAGATCTCCCGCCAGGCCCACTGGCGCGGTCCGTGGGACGTCGAGAGCGTCTCCGCCGGCGACGGCACTCTCCACGTCGTCACCCGCCAGAGCGAGCCCGCGGCCGAAGGCGGCGGCGCTCGCCTCGCCTTCCTCCGGCGCCAGGACGCCCTCCTCGCCGCCGCGGCCCTCGCGGCCCTCGCCACCCCGAACCACCTGCGGCTGAACACCGACAAGCCGAGCGGCCGCCGCAACCGCCTCGGCTACCCGGTGCACGACGGCCCCCACCACCTCGGCCACATCACCCGCGCCGAAGACGACTTCTTGGCCTACTACCACGCCGTCCGCTGCCTCACCGCCAGCCCCGAGGCCGGCGCCCTCTGGATCGAGGCCCAGGACACGGAGACCCTCAACCTCCTCGGCCGCGCCATCATGCGCCGGCTCGCCTGAGCAGGCGCGACAGCGCCGAAGGCCGGGGCCGGTCCGACCCCGCCCGGCCTTCAGAGCTAGAGCCGGTTCCTGCAATCAAGAGCTCTGCAAGCTCGGCCGAGCCGGAACGTCTCGCTCACTCTTCCAAGAACGTGGCCATGCAGGCTGCAAACTCGTCGAGGTCCCCGAGCTCGTGTTGGATCGTGGCGTAGGACTGGCCGTGGTCGGTCTGGAGGTAGAGGTGGACGAGAACGTTGCGGAATCCCATCCATCCCTTGATCCGTCCCGCGAGGTCGTCGTCCAGGACGCCTTCCTCTCGCAGGACTTCGATGGCGTCCTTGTAGTCGGTGGGTTGGCGAAACCCTTGCTGACCGATGACGTGCTGGGCCATGTCGAGCATGCACTCGCAGGCGAGCTGGAGGTAGCGCGCCGCGAGTTGGTGGACGTCCTCGTCTTCGAGGAACTCCTCGCGGGTGTAGCGCTCAAAGCTCGCGAGTTTCGCTCGATAGCCTTCGAGCGTGCTCAAGCGGCTTGCGAGCACGTGCTGATCGATCACTCGGTCTCCCTTCCAGCAATCTCCGGCGGAGCTCGCGCCGGTAGATCCTGCGGAACCACTCGCGGTCGCCGTACTCCTTCATGGTCCGGATTCGCAGGGCCACCCAGGCCTCTCGGTCGTGGCAGAGGACCATCCGGCCCTGTTCCATCACCCGCTGGCGCAGGGTGTCCGGGGCCGTCTCGAGGAAGACCACGTCGACGCGGCCTTCAGGGGCGAGGTCGGAGAGATCCACGGAGAGGCGCTTTTGCAGGCGGTGTCGGAGGAGGTCGCCCTCTTCCGTTTCCTGCTCGTAGGCGGAGAGGACCGCGATGTCCAGGTCACTCCCCGGGCGCTCGTCGCCGCGCGCCCGCGATCCGAAGACGAGCAGGGCGAGGATGCCCCCGGTGTCTTCGATCGCATCGCGGATCCGCTGTTCGAGCATTGCCATTCTGGCGGCAGTCTAGCAGCCGAGAACCTGCCGCCCGTCTACCAGTTCGGCGTCTCGGCGGACCAGATCGTCAGCATCACCTCGGCGTCGTCGATCAGGCGGTACTCGGGCTCCCGGCCGGAGTGTTCGCGGCTTTCGCGGAGGATGATCGGCACGCCTTCGCCGCGCTTTTCGATGAAGTAGCTCCGCCCGATCGGAGGCGTGCCCCTCAGGTCGGTCGGGACGCGGCCGAGGAGGGTGGCGAGGAGCTCGTTCCGCGTGGATTGGCGCAGCGGCAGGCTCTCGATGGTCAGGGAGTTGGGCAGGCCGCCCGGGGAGAAGATCTCGAGCCGGTCGTCGAAGACGAAGACGCGGATCTTGGAGCCGTGGACGGAGTAGTCGCGGTGGGCGACGGCGTTGACCACCGCCTCGAACACGGCACGGAGCGAGAACTGGGCGATCTCGATGCGCTCTGGGGCCTTGGTTGCGCCATGTCGCATGGTCCGGTTGACGAAGGCGAAGGCGCGGCGGATTTGTTCGTCTGCGGGGCCGGTGATCGATTCGCCGTCGACCTGGTACTTGGCATCCCGCTCGACGCCCCGGTAGCGCACCGCTTCGATCCGGGCGCCGGGCAGCCAGCGCTCCGGCTCTCGGGAGCACATCAGGGCGCCAGCGACCGAGGCTCGCTCTTGCCCGTCCTCGTCGTCGGTCAGGATGCGAAGTTTGCGCAGGGTGACGCGCGGCTCCTCGACACTGTCGCCGAGGAAGCGCTCCCAGAGGGGCTTGTCGAGGTCGGACCACGCGGTCAGCGGTACCGCCTGCTCGTCGAACCGGATGAGTCGGGCCTGGCTCCGTTGCTGGAAGAGACGGGCCAGCGCCTCCGGCGGCATCTCCCTCTTGGAGCTGCCGACACGGCGCAAGTATCCACCAGGGCTCCTGTGGACGAACAGGCTCTTGGGGACGTCGATCCGCAGCACCGGCCGGTCGTCGCCGGCCCCGTCGGGCAGGGCGAGCTTGGCCACCGCGGCGTCGAGCGGCGGCTCGATGCTGTCGGTCAGGACCTCGCGCACCAGCCCCTCGACCTGGTCGAGACGATCCTCCGGAATCCCTTCCACGGCCCGGCTCTCATCGCTTACGCCGAGGATGCAGACGCCTCCGTGGCTGTTGGCGAAGGCCGCCAGCTCGTCGGCCAGGTCCTTGCGGGCGGGGCCGGCGATGCGCTTGCCTCGGAAGTGGACCGCCTTGAGCTCGAGGAACGAGTCCTCGCCCAGGCGGATCTTGTCGAGCAGCGCGCGACGGGTTTCGAACATCTTCGTTTCCTCTGCGGGCGCCAGGTCCCGGGCCCAGTGATTCCATCACGTGGTGGAAGCGCGCACTGGAGAATCCGGCCCGCGGCGCCGGGAGAATTGTATCGGGTCGGCGGCTGCGATCGACCGGATCAGCGCGCGGATGGTCGGAGGGTCGCGGCGGCTGCTATCCCAGCTCGGCGACCGTCTCCTCGTACATCACCCGATACACCCCGTGCCCGTGCTCGGCAAAGGCCTCGAAGTAGCCGGTGAACCAGCCGTCGAGGGCGATGCCGGCGCGCTCGGAGGCGGCGAGGTCGGCGCCGGTCTCGATGCCGCCGGTGCGCAGCACGTGGAATTCTCGTGTTTGCCAGCTCCAGGGCCGCTGTCCAGCGGATTCTGCATGTCCATCCGCTGCCTCACTCGCAGCCCCTGGCCGCGCCTCGGCTGTGGTCCCTCGTGCCGCCTCGTCCACCGCCCGGGCCGCAGATTGAGCCAGCTCGAGCGAGATCTCCTTGAGCGGCCGGCCGCTGACGCCGCCACCGAAGCGCAGGACGAAGCGGTCGTAGAGGCGGCGCTCGGCGGGGGCGATGGCTGCACGCCGGGCCGCGTAGGCGGTGGAGGTGTTACCGAGGTCGATGCCGGCAAAGCCGAGCTCGCGAAGCAGGGCGACGAGGGCCGGCACTTGGCCGCGGTCGGTGTCGACCGAGAGCTTGACGAGGACGGGTGGGCGGCCGCCTGCCGATCCTGTTCGAGTAGGTCCCGAGCGAGCCAGGAAGCCTTCGGCGATCTGTTCGAGCCGGCCGCGGAGGGCGGCGAGCGGGTCCTGACCGGCCCGGCCGCTCCGGCCGGCGTCTTCGGTGTTGGGGCAGCTCTCGTTGATCTCGAGGAAGTCGACCCCGGCGTCGGCGTAGCGGCGGAGGCCGTCGAGGAGACCCGCGATCTGGCGCGCTTCGTCTTCGCCGGGGGAGGCGGCGAGGCTGGCGCCCACGGGACAGCCGTCGACGCGCTGGTCGCGCACCACCCGTGCCAGGCGCGCGGCGACCGCGGCGTGGCCGTCGTTGGGCAGGCCGAGCCAGTTGGATGCCGCGCCGGAGCGGGGGTAGGGGGCGAAGGGGCGGGTGACGCCGTCGCGGCGGTTGCCGAGGCGCGGGGTGGCGGTGGTCGTCCCGGCGAGGTAGTAGCCGGCGCCCTGGTTCGCACAGAGCACGTAGGCCTGGCCGTTCTTGAACATCCCCGCGGCGTTGCCCAGCGGCGTGCGGAACCGGATGCCCCAGAGGGTCCGGGCGAGCTCGGGCGGTGGGGTGATCGGGTCGAGCGCTTCTCCCTCGGCGGCCAGGCGTTTCAGGAAGTGGTCGCGGCCGGCCGAGTAGAGCCGAACGGCAAGGCCCGCGGGCAAGCGGACGACCACGGGGCGCAGGACGCGGTCGGCGCGGGCGAGGAGGGCGGACGGATACATGCCGAGGGCCGACTCTATCGTCTGTCGGAAGGCGCCGGGCGTTTTCCGGCATCGGCCGTGCAGGGTAGGGAGGTCGATGGGATCGAGACCATGAAGACGCTCTGGGACATCGTGCGCACGGTCGTCCGCGAGGCGATCGCCGACCGCCTGACCGCGGAGGCGGCGCGCGCGGCGTACTACTTCTTTCTCTCGCTCTTTCCGGCGCTCCTGGCGATCTTCGCCCTGACCGGGATCTTCGGCGGCGACCGGGCGTTCGAGTGGATCACCGGCCAGCTCCGCGTGCTCATGCCCGGCGACGCCGCCGACTATCTCGAGCGCTTCGTCCGGGAGGTGACGGGGGAGACCCGCCCCGGCATCCTCTCCTTCAGCATCCTGTTCACCGTCTGGTCGTCCTCGAACGTCGCCGTCGCGCTGACCGACGGGCTCAACCGGATGTTCGATCTCGAGGAGAGTCGGCCGTGGTGGCTGCGGCGGCTGGTCGGGCTGGCGGCGGTGATCGCCGGGTCGATCCTCCTGGTCGGCAACGCCGTGGCCCTTCTCGCCGGCCCGCGGCTGCTCGAGCTGGTGGGCCTGGGCGCGGCCTGGAAGGTGCTGCGCTGGCCGCTGGCCACGATTCTCCTGACCGCGCTGATCTGGCTCGTCCTCTGGCTGCTGCCGGACCGCGGGCAGCGGGGCGCCGCGCTGCCGGCGCTGATCGGCGCGGGGGTCGGTACCGGGCTCTGGCTCCTCGCGACCTGGGGCTTCCAGGTCTACATCGGCCACTTCGGGAGCTACGACCAGACCTATGGCTTCGTCGGCGGCATCATGGTTCTCCTGGTCTGGCTCTACCTGACGGCGCTTTCGATCCTCTTCGGCGGCGAGGTGGCGGCCACGCTCGAGCAGCGGTGGGACGCGGACTGGCAGGTGGGCCAGCCGCCCCCCGAGGAGCTCGGCCGTAGTCGGCAGGGGACCCGCAACGGCGGGGAAGCTACTGCCCGGCGCTGATGGTCAATGCCGGCACCAGGCCCCGCGCCTCGCCGCCCGCCTGGAGCGACACGAGCTGGGCGAGCAGGCCCCAGGTGCTCTTGGTCTCGAGATCGTCGTCCGCGATGTAGAACCAGTGGCCGCGGTAAGGAACCTCGATGAACACCTTCTCGCCCGGCGGGCGCTCCGCGGCCACGTGCACCCGGAAGAAGCTCCGGTAGAGCGCGTCGCCCCAGTCGTCGCCCCGATCTCCTCTGACGGTGGCCGTGGCCACCGCGAGGTGGCGCTCCAGGTCTTCCGGCGGTACCTCGACCCCCTGGGAGAGGTAGTAGAGGATGCCGAGCAGCGACCGGGTGAGGAGCGGGATGCCGTGGCCGGCCTCTGGAGCGGGCTCGTCGCCGTCGAGCAGCAGGCGGAGGGCGTGGTCTCGCGTGCCCTGGGCCGCGGCTTCCGCCTCCGCTTCCGCCTCGGCCCCTTCGGGCGGCACGGCGAAGGCCTCGAGCACCGCCTTGGCGTCGTCCGGCTCCTTCGACCAGTCGGCGTTGGCCGTGCCGCAGTCGATCGGCACCTCCGAGGCCGGCCGGCCGTAGCGGGGGTGGTCGACCAGCTCGAAGAAGTAGAGGATCCGGTCGTCGTCCTGGCTCTCCGTCTCGTCCCGCGCGGCGCCGCTGCTTCGCTCGAAGCGCACCGCCTCGATCTCCAGGCGGCCCTCGACCTGGAGGCGGCGCAGCCGGCAGGCCAGGTTGTTGAAGTCCTCGAAGTGGGGACGGTAACTCGGCGTCGGGCCGGTCGTGCTGGGCGCGTTGGGGATGCCGGCCAGGCGGTCGACGGTGAGCTTGAGGACGCGCTCGATGCTCCAGCCGGACTGGGGCAGGAGCATGACGTCCTCGATCTGAATCCGCGCCATGAGCTGCTTGACGAACTCCTTGCCCCGGAGCGGGATGTAGTTGACCGTCGGGGTCTCGGAGAGGCTCACGCCGCCGCCGACCGAGCCGTCGTTTTCGCCCCCTTTGGTGATGGTCACCCCGGTGCTGGCGGCGCCGGAGAGCTGGTACTGGGTGGTGAGGCTGGTCTCCTGGAGGACGTAGGGGGTGTCGCGGTAGCGCAGGCGCACCAAGTTGAGCAGCAGCTGCTCGTTCGAGGTCTGGGCGAGCGCTTCGTTGTAGGGGAAGCGGGCGGTGCGGACGGCGTGGGGGCCGACGCTGTTGCAGGCGGTGAGCGCCAGGCCCGGGGCCAGGGCGGCGACGGCCAGGGCGGTGTGGGCGAGGCGGGTGAGGCGGCGCATGGCGCGCTAGCCTACCGCATCGCCGGCCCTGGCAATCCGGAAAGAATCGGCTCTCGGAGACGGGCCGCTCGGTGCCGCGGAGGCGGTCCGCGGCGACCCCGGGAAGGGAGGGCCGCCACGGTGCGTTGACGGTGGGGAGCGATGACGACCTCCTCTCTTTCTCGTCCCGGCGATCGGGAGCCGGCCGGCCGCTCGCCCCGCGTGCGCGGGGTGACGCCGCCGCTCTCCGTGGCGCCGATGATGGACCGGACGGACCGGCACTTCCGGGCCTTCCTGCGCCGGATCACCCGCCGGACGCTGCTCTACACCGAGATGGTGCCGGTCTGGGCGGTGATCCACGGCGACGGCGAGCGGGCGCTCGCGTACTCGCCGGAGGAGCGGCCCCTGGCGCTCCAGCTCGGCGGCGACGACCCGGTGATGCTCGCCGAGTGCGCGCGGCGGGCCGAGGGCCTGGGTTTCGACGAGATCAACCTGAACGTCGGCTGCCCGAGCGGCCGCGTTCAGGAGGGCAACTTCGGTGTCTGCCTGATGGGCAAGCCGGAGCAGGTCGCGGAGGCGGTGGCGGCGATGCGCCGGGCGGTCGACGTCCCGGTGACCGTCAAGCACCGGATCGGCTTCGACGACCTGGACCGCTACGAGGACATGCTCCGCTTCGTCGACCGGGTGGCCGCGGCCGGCTGCGACCGGTTCACCGTCCACGCCAGGAAGGCCTGGCTGCGCGGCCTGAACCCGAAGCAGAACAGGAACGTCCCGCCGCTCCGCTACGAAGAGGTCTACCGCTTGAAGGAGGAGCGGCCGGACCTGCCGATCGAGATCAACGGCGGCATCCGCAGCCTGGACGAGGTCCGGGGCCACCTGGCGCACGGCGTCGACGGGGTGATGATCGGCCGCGCCGCCTACGACGATCCCTTCCTCCTGGCCCGGGCCGATCGAGAGTTCTTCGGCGCCGAAGGAACGTCCGACCACGGGCCCGACGGGGTGCCCACGCGCCGGGAGGTGATCGAAGCGATGATCCCTTACGTCGAGCGGCGCCTCGCCGCGGGCGACTCCCTCCAGCACCTGACCCGCCACCTGCTCGGCCTGTTCGCGGGCCGCCCCGGTGCCCGCGCGTGGCGCCGGTACCTGACCGAGGCGGCCCGGCGGCCGGAGGCATCCGCCGACCTCCTGGAAGAGGCCGCCGCGCTGGTTCCCGAGGAGGTCCTGGACGAGCGGCCCGGCCGGAGCGGCGAGGGCGATGCCTCCGACGGTGCCGGTTCGGCCCGGCGAGGGGATGGGCGGTCTCGACAGGTGGGCGCGGCGTGAGCGCCCCCTCGGAGGAGAGCCCGGAGCCGGACGCGGAGGCCGGTTCCGATCGATCCGGTCTGCGAGCGGCTGCGGAGTCCGCTCGGCCTTCCGGTGCAGGGTCTAGCCAGGCTGACGAGCCGGCGCCCGCACCACCCGTCCACCCGTCCCTCGAGCGCTACCGGCCCCTGATCGAGGACGCCGAAGACTGGAAAGCCTTCGCCGCGGCGCTCGCCCGGCCCCTGCCGGCGACGGTCTGGGCCAACACCCTGCGCGACGGTGCCGCCCGCGTCGGGACCCTGCTCGCCGCGGAAGGCCATCGCCCGGAGCCGATCGGCTGGTGCCCGGGCGCGTTTCGTCTCGGCTGCCGGGAGGCCGGCGGCTCTCCGTCGCGATCGGGTTCCCGCCCGACCCCGGGCCGGGGCATCCTCGCCCAGACCGGGCTCTACCACGTCCAGGAGGAGGTCTCCCTGCTGCCGGTGGCCCTGCTCGATCCGCGGCCCGGCGAGCGTGTCCTCGACCTGTGCGCCGCGCCGGGCGGCAAGACGGCTCGCATCGCGGTGGCGATGGCGAACCGGGGGACGGTGGTGGCGAACGACGTCGACTGGCGGCGCCTGATCGCGGTCGGCCGGAACCTGGACCGGCTCGGCCTGGTGAACGTCGCCACCACCGCCTGGGACGCCGCCAACTTCCCCGAGGGCGGCGGCCTCTACGACCGGGTGCTGGCCGACGTGCCGTGCACCTGCGAGGGAACGTCGCGCAAGAGCTCCGGCGTGCTCTCCTGGGGCGGGGAAGAGGAGCGGCAGAAGACCGCCGCGGTGCAGACGGCGATCCTGCGCAAGGCGGTGCGCCTTTGCCGTGCGGGCGGTCGGATCGTTTACTCGACCTGCACCTACGCACCGGAGGAGAACGAGGCGGTGGTCGATGCCGTGCTCCGGGAGGTCCGGGCCGCCGAAGGACCGGATGCCCTCCAGATCGCCGAGGCCCGGCTGGACGGCTTCCCGGCGGACCCGGGGTTGACGGCGTGGCAAGGCGCGTCGTTCGATCCGTCTCTCGCCGGCTGCCTCCGGGTCTGGCCCCACCGCCACGACACCGGCGGGTTCTTCGTCGCCGTGCTCGAACGGGGAGGGGAGCCCCGATCTGCCGGGTCGTCGGTCCCATCGGAGCTGGAGTCGCCGGCCGGGTCGCCGGCCGGGGGCGCCGCCCGGACAGGGTCGGCGGGCGTGCTCCACGCCTTCGAGGAGGTCGACCGGGAGCGCTGGCTCGATCCCGTGATCGAGCGCTTCGGCTTCCCGGCGGAGACCTTCGACGGCCTCCGGCTGGTGCGCCACGGCGCCAAGACCCTCGCCGTCGTCGCCCGAGACCTGGCGCCGCCGGCCCACCCGGCGCCGCAGTCGTTCGGCCTGTCGTTCCTCCATGCGGGCATGCGCCATCCGAAGCTCACCACCCCCGCGGCGATGGCGTTCGGGGCCGCGGCGCGGCGTAACGTCCTCGATCTCTCTGCGGAGGACCGTGGGCGGGCGGGCGTCTACCTGGCGCGCGGCGACCTGGACCTCTCCGCCGCCGACGCCGCGACCCTGACCGGCCCCGGCTACGTCCTCGTCCGCTGGGCCGGCGCGACCCTCGGCGTCGGCTGGTTCCGGCCGGCGGCCGGCGGGGGCGGCTCGGTGCGCAGCCTGTTTCCGAAACGCTGGCTGTAGCGCCGGGCGGCCCGGTCCGGAGTGCGGGGTCACGCAGACATCAGCGACAGGTGGCCACGGGCTGCTAGGATCTGCCGCACCTTTCTTGCGCACCGCTTCCCATCCGTCTCCGGGCCCGTCCCGGGAGGAGGAGCCTCTGATGCAGTCCATCCGCTGGCCGCGCGTCCTCTTCGGCGGCATCCTCGCCGGCCTGGTGATCTTCATCCTCGAAGGGATTACCTCGCTCGTCTACGCCGAGGAGATCACCCTGTCCCTGGCGAACCACGACCTGGCCCTGGGGCAGGGCGCCCGGCACATGGCGCTCTACGCCCTCTTCTGCGCCGGCGCCGGCTGGGGTGCCGTCTGGCTCTACGCGGCGATCCTGCCGCGGTTCGGCGCCGGCATCCGGAGCGCCGTCATCGCCGGGCTCGCGACCTGGGCCCTCTGGTTCATCCCCGCCACCCTGAGCTGGATCGCCCTCGGTCTCCTGGCGCCCTGGGTGGTCGCCTACTCCCTCTCTGTCGCGCTCGTCGAATCGGTCGCCGCGGCGTTCGTCGGCGCCTGGATCTACCCGGACCCGGACGCCGCCCGGGGCTGAGCCCACGGCCGGTCCGCGAGGAGCTCCCGCAGACGGTCGATGGGGATCGCCTCGGTCGTGCCGCGGTCGCCGGTCACCGTGGTCGCCCGGGTGAGGGAGTTGTCGATCGCCTCCTCGACCGCCTCGACGGCGGCGAGGAAGAGCGGGCTCATGGCGTCGTTGGTGACTTCGTTGGCGGTGAGGTTGAGGCCGTCGGCCGCATCGGGGATCGTCCGCGCGGTGGAGAAGGCGATGACGAAATCGCCGGAACCGTTGCTCATGAACGAGCCGACGCGGCCGAGGGCGAGGATGGCGCGCTTGGCCAGGCGGCGGAGGTTGCGCGGCGAGAGCGGTGCGTCCGTCGCCAGGACGATCATGCACGAGCCGTCGCCCGCGCCCGGCTGCGCCAGTGCGTCCTTGTAGGCGTAGCGGCCGAGGGCCTCGCCGACCGGTACCCCGTCGATCCGCAGGATGCCGCCGAAGTTGCTCTGGACCAGGGCGCCGACGGTCCAGCCGCCCATGGCCTCGGGGAGCGCGCGCGACGAGGTGCCGATGCCGCCCTTCCAGCCGAGCGCCCGGGTCCCCATGCCGGCGCCGACCGATCCCTCTTCGACCGGCGCTCGCGGCGGCGACTGCTGGGCCGCCCGGATCGCCGCGCGGACGTCCGCCGGGGTGATCGGCAACGCCCGGATGTCGTTCAAGTAGCCGTCGTTGGTCTCGCCGACCACCGCGTTCACCGAGGGCACGTCTTCGTTGCCCGGCTGCTGCAGGGTCCAGGCGACCACGGTCTGGACGGCGGTGCCGACGGCCAGGGTGTTGGTGAGGACGATGGGCGTCTCGATGGTCCCCAGCTCCTCGACCTGGAGGAAGCCGGCGGCCTTGCCGAACCCGTTGCCGACGTAGACCGCCGCCGGCACCTTGTTCTGGAAGAGGTTGCCGCCATGGGGGAGGATGGCGGTCACGCCGGTGCGGATGGTGTCGCCCTCGATCACCGTCCGGTGGCCGACGCGGACGCCGTCGACGTCGGTGATGGCGTTGACCGGGCCGGGCGGCAGGATGCCGGGTGTGACCCCCAGGTCCCGGATGCGGGGCCGGGGCGGGTCGGCACCCTGGGCGGAGGCCACGCCGGCAGAGGCGATCGAGAGGGCGGCGACCGCGAGGAGCAGGGCGAGCGTCACGGCGAACGTCACGGCCAACTGGGGCGCGCGGACGGGGCGGCGCGGAAGCTGTGTGTCCATGGTGGCCCGAGTATGACGCCTCGGAGCGAGTAAACTGGCGGCCCTCTTGCCCTCGATCGAGCGCGGATGACGAAGAAGACCGGCCAGAAACCCACCCAGAAGAGTGCCCGAAGCGCCACCGTTCCAGGAGCGCCGCGCGGTCGCCGGACGGAGCGGTGGCGGAGCGCCCTCCGCTGGACCCCGGCGCTGGTGACCTCGGTCCTCATCCCCCTCGCGTCGCCCTGGCTCGGACCCCTGCGCGGGGCGATCGAGGCCCGGCTCGGCGGCCACTACGCGGACGTCTTGGAGATCGCCCTCGTCGCCATCGCCCTGGCCGGCTTCGGAACGGTGGTGGCGTCGATCCGCGACCACCGGCTGCCGCGCTACGGCCTGCTCGCTCTCGCCCTGGTTCTGGTCGTTCTCCAGGTGCTGTTCTGGGGCCACGGCAACCGCCGGGTGGACATGGTCGAACGGGTCCACCTGGTGGAGTACGCCCTGGTCGTCGCGCTCTATTACGCGGCGCTCCGGCCGCGGTTCCGGGACCCGGCGCTGCCGGTTCTCGCGGTCCTGGCGGGCACGCTTGTGGGCGTGGCGGACGAGACCGTCCAATGGCTGAGCGCGGTCCGGGTGGGCGAACTGCGGGACGTCGCGCTCGACGCCTGGGCGGCGGTGATCGGCGCGCTGGTCGTTCTCGCCCTGGCGCCTCCCGCGACCATCGAGTGGCGGCCGGCGCCGTCCTCAATCCGCGCCGTGCGCCGGCTGCTCCTCGTCACGCTGCTGGCGTGCGCCGCCCTGTTCGACCGGATCGGCGTCGGCACGGTGATCGACGACCCGGCCGCGGGCTCGTTCGTCTCCCGCTTCGCCCCCGCGGACCTGCTCGCGGCGAGCGACCTCCGGGCCGCCCGGTGGGCCCGGACACCGCCACACCATCCGCTCCGGCCCCTCGATCGGGAAGATCCCTTCCTCGCGGAGGCCGGCTCCCACGCCCTGGTGCGCAACCTCGCGCTGGCCCACAAGGCGTACCGCAAGGCCTACTTCGAGAACCTGATTCTCGAGCGCTGGTACGCGCCCTACCTGGACCTGCTCTCGTTCGCCAACGGCCGGCCCAACCGTTGGACCCCCGCGATGCGGGCGTCGATCGTGGCCCAGGTCGAGAAGCGGGGCGCCCCCCGCCCGGGGCCCTACCGCAGTTCGGCCCTCCGCACCCGGCTGGTGACCGTGCCGCGGAGCCTGCTCTGGGGCGGGGTGGTGGTGCTGGCGGCGGGTCTCTGGGGCGGCGGGCAGTGGCTGGAAGGGCGACTCCGGCGGCCGCCGGACGAGCCCCGGGAGCGGCCTCTTGCTGGTAAGGTGAGCCTGTCGATTGCGCCCGGCGAAACCTTCCCGGCAGGCGCGGCACTGGTGGATGAGGAGGAGTGATGACCGAGACGTCGAAGACCTGGATCGTCTACCTGGCGGGCGAGATCCACAGCGACTGGCGCGAGCGGATCGCCCGCGGCGTGCGCGAGGCGGACCTGCCGGTCGAGCTGACCGCCCCGGTGACCGACCACGGGGCGAGCGACGACTGCGGCGTGGCGATCCTGGGTGAGGAGGCGTCGAGCTTCTGGAAGGACCACAAAGGGGCCGGTGTCAACTCGATCCGCACGCGCGCCATGATCGAGGAGGCCGACCTGGTGGTGGTCCGGTTCGGCGACAAGTACCGCCAGTGGAACGCCGCGTTCGACGCCGGCTACGCCGCGGCCCTGGGCAAGCCGATCGTCACCCTCCATCCACCGGACCTGGGCCATGCCCTCAAGGAGGTCGACGGCGCCGCCCGCGCGGTGGCCCAAGAGCCCGAGCAGATCGTCGACCTGCTGCGCTATGTCATCCGGGGCGAGCTGCCCTCTTGAACGGACCGGACCCCATGAACGACGCGCCGGCCGGATCGTTTCGTGACCGCTGCGAGGACGAGATCGTCGGCCTCCATCGGTTCTTCCAGCGCTGGTACCTGGGCGAATGCGACCCCCACGGCGAGGAGTTCTCCCGGGTGAGCGACGTCCTCACCGAGGACTTCCGCATGGTCAACCCGGACGGCGTCCAGGTGGCGCGGAGCGACCTGCTTTCCGGCCTCCGCGCCAGGCACGGCACCAAGCGCGAGGGCTTCCAGATCGAGATCGAGAACGTCACCTACCGGATGCTCGGACGCGGTCTCGCCGCGGTCACCTACGAGGAGTGGCACGAGGAGGGGCGGCACCGGAAGGGCCGACTGTCGACCGCGATCTTCCGCGACCACGACGACGCACCGAACGGCGTCGAGTGGGTCCACGTCCACGAGACGTGGCTGCCAGGCTGAACCGGATCTCCCCCCATCCCCTCGATCCCCTTCCCACCAGCGGAGGGAAGGGGACAATCCACTGGAGCTCCCCCCATCCCCTCGATCCCCTTCCCACCCTCGCGGGGGGAAGGGGACGCCCCCTCCCGACGTGCCTTGGTCGTTCCCGGGGCGGTGCCGGGCTCAGGTGACGGCAGCTCGCTGTTGGTGCTCGGGCCGGTCCCACTCGCGGCCGGTCAGCACCTCTTTCAAGTGCTGGACGGCGTCCCAGACGTCGGCGAACCGCAGGTAGAGGGGCGCCAGGCCGAAGCGCAGCACGTCCGGCGTCCGGAAATCCCCGATCACGCCCCGGGCGATGAGCGCCTGGATCACGGCGTAGCCCTCCGGGTGGCGGAGCGCCACCTGGCTGCCGCGGTGGGCGGCGTCGCGCGGGCAGGCGATCTCCAGCTCTCCGCCGCACTCCTGTTCGACCAGCTCCAGGAAGAGCTGCCCCAGCGCCATCGACTTGGTGCGCAGCGCGCCGAGGTCGACCTCGGCGAACAGGTCGAGCGCTGCGTCGAGGGCGGCGAGCGACAGGATCGGCGGCGTGCCGCACAGGAACCGGGCGATGCCGTCAGCAGGACGGTAGTCCGGGGAGAGCTCGAACGGCGCGGCGTGGCCGAGCCAGCCCTGGAGTGGCGAGCGGATCGCCTGTTGGTGGCGCCGGGCGACGTAGAGGAACGCCGGGGCGCCCGGGCCGCCGTTCAGGTACTTGTAGCCGCAGCCGACGGCGAGATCGGCTCCCGCCGCGCCCAGGTCGACCTCGACGGCGCCGGTCGAGTGGGACAGGTCCCAGAGCATCAGGGCGCCGGCCGCGTGGACCCGCTCCGTGACCTCGGCCATGTCGTAGAGCGCGCCGCTCCGGTAGTCGACGTGGGTGAGCATCACCACCGCCACGTCCGGACCGAGCGCGCTCTCGATCGGGTCGATCTCCTCGCGCCCGACCGCCCGGACTTGGAAGCCGTCGCCGCGGAGGCGCGTGAGGCCGTCGGCGATGTAGAGATCGGTGGGGAAGTTGTCCCGCTCGGAGACGATCGTCCGCCGGTCCGGGCGGAGCGCGAGCGACCCGGCCAGCAGCTTGAACAGGTCGACCGAGGTCGAGTCGGCCACCGCCACCTCGTCCGGGTCGGCGCCGATGAGCGGCGCGATCTTGGCGCCGACCGCAAGCGGCAGGTCGATCCACCCGTGCACGTTCCAAGAGCGGATCAGGTCCTGCCCCCACTGGCGGTCGACGACCTCGCCGAGCCGTTCGCGGACGCTCCGCGGCAGCGGGCCGAGGGAGTTTCCGTCCAGGTAGATCACCTCCTTCGGCAGGTCGAAGCGCTCCCGCAGGGCGCTCGAGGGGTCGCGGTGGTCGCGGGCGGCACAGTCGGCGCGGGTGATCATGGGTCGGTCTCCCGGGGGTGTGGAATGTCGCGGTCATCGTCGCGGCCACGGTCGCGGACCCGCTCGAGGTCAGGGTCGAGGTCAAGTCCGTCGAGGCGGGGAGCGGGCCGGGGGGCGAGCTCGGCGCGGAGGAACCGGCCGATGCGCTCGATCGCCTCGTCCCCCTCGGGCACCATGCCGGCGAAGAGCTGCCAGCCGTGGACCATCTCCGGCCAGACGTCGAGCTCCACCGGGACGCCGGACTGTTCCAGGCGCTCGGCCAGCCGGGTCGAATCGGACCGCAGGACCTCCGCGTCGCCCACCTGGATCAGCGTCGGCGGCAGGCCGTGGAGGTCGGCGTAGAGCGGCGAGATGCGCGGGTCGGTGCGGTCGGCGCCGGCCGCGTAGAGGGCGGCCATCCGCTCCAGGGCCGGCCGATCGAACAGCGGATCCGCGGCGGCCCGGGTCTCCAGGCTCTCGCCGGTGCACGCGAGGTCGGTCCAGGGGGAGAGGCAAACCAGCGCCGCGGGCAGGGGACAGCCGGACGCTCGCAGGGCGGCGGCCGCCGCCACCGCCAGGCCGCCACCTGCCGAGTCCCCGACGACGGCGATCGTCTTCATCCGTCGGGGCGCGCCGATCGAGCCGGCTTCGTCCAGGTCGCCGGCCGCGCGGATCGCGGAGGCGCCGCTGGCGGGGGCGGCATCGGGCGTTCCGCCAGCGTTTGGGAGCGGGGGGTCGGACGGGGCGGAGGAGGTGCCGCCTTCGAGCAGTGAGCCGAGGACGGCCCGTGCGTCGTCGAACGCCGCAGGGAACGGGTGCTCCGGGGCGCGCCGGTAGTCGACCTGGAGCACGCGCGCACCGACGGCACGAGCCAGCCGCGCCGCCAGCGCCCGGTGGGAGGCGAGCGAGCCGCTGACGTAGCCGCCGCCGTGGAAGAAGACCAGCGCGCGGCTTGATGCTGGCTCCTCCGGGCCGTCGGCCGTCACCCATTCGCACGCCACCCCGCCGACCGCCACCGGCTCGGTTCGGTACGGGTCGGGCTCCGGCAGGATGCGCACGAACTCCTCGAGCTCCCGGCGCGAGGTCACCGGGTCGGTGAAGCGGTTCCCGGTGCGCGCGCGGAAGACGGTGCGGAGGGTCTTGAAGCCGGGGCTTGGCATGGTGGTGGGGGAGCCGGGTCGATCCGAAAAGCGGATCGCGCGAGACTATCAAGCCCGGTCGTCGAGCCCCGTGAGGGCGCTCGGGCCCCGGACCTCACCCGCTTGCCCGGTCGACGATCGTCTTCAGTGGGAACAGGTTCGACCGGTAGGAGGAGGCCAGGCAGGATCGGCCCGGTAGGATCGACCTCCATGAGCCCGGCTGAGCCCTCCAACGTCCCGTCCACCGTGGACGGCTTCCCCGTGCGCTACCCGCGAGAGCGCGACCTGGTCGAAGGACGCCTCGTCCGCCGGTACAAGCGCTTCCTCGCCGATGTCCAGATCGGCTCCGGGAAGGCGGCCGAGGTCATCACCGCCCACTGCGCCAACACCGGCGCCATGGAAGGCCTCACCCGCCCCGGCCTCCGCGTCTGGATCGCCCGCGCCACCAACCCGAAGCGCAAGCTCGGCTGGGACTGGGAGCTGGCCCAAGGCCCCGAAGAGCTCGGCGGCCGCATCTTCGGCGCCCACACCGCCGTGCCCAACCGCCTCGTCCACCGCCTGATCGACGACGGCCACCTGCCCTGGCTCGAGCCGGTCGACGAGCTCACCCCCGAAAAACCCTACGGCGAGCGCTCTCGGATCGACTTCTGGCTCAAGAGCGGCCCGACCGAGACCTTCCTCGAGGTCAAGAACTGCCACCTCGTCTACCCGGACGACCGCGCCTACTTCCCCGACGCCGTCTCCGCCCGCGCCGTCAAACACTTAGAAGAGCTCGCCGCCGTCGCCCGCTCCGGCCACCGCGCCGAAGTCCTCTTCGTCTGCCAGACCGGCCCCGTCACCGCTGTGCGCCCCAGCGACCTCCACGACCCCACCTTCGCCGCCACCGCCCGTCGCGTCGCGGCCCAGGGGGTCCGCTTCCGGGCGCTCGCCGTCACCAACACTCCGGAGGAGATCGTCATCGAAGGCACCGTTCCGGTCGACCTGGAGCCATACGCGACCGAGCAGATCACCACCTGGCGTGGGCAGCTGCGCGGGGAAGGGTGAGGCCGCTCCACCATCCTCACAGCTCCTGGATCCACACCTCCGGGTGCGGCCGCGCCAGCCGCCTCAGGTCGTCCGGGTCGCCGGTGAGGATGTGGGCTCCGCCGGAGGCTGGTCCCGTCAAGCCCGGTCGATCGGGAACGCCAGCACGTCGTCGATCGTCTCGGCGCCCGCGGCGAGCATGACCAGTCGGTCGAGGCCGAGGGCGACGCCGGCGCACGCGGGCATGCCGGAGGCGAG